>Ga0325405_1002054_pt1 | contig 20725 bp, 12 predicted proteins | sample PopdelMetagenome_21_FD_205663 | JGI IMG/M metagenome (GOLD analysis project Ga0325405, IMG submission 205663) | Populus deltoides microbial communities from Bellville, Georgia, United States - Xylem-Control-R2 | ecosystem: Host-associated > Plants > Phyllosphere > Stem > Wood/Secondary xylem...
TAATTTGATCTAGAAATTTAATTATTTAAAATTTAATATGAAAAGGAGTTTATAATTAGAGATATTAACTTTATCATAACCAAGTTGAGAACCTTGACGGGTTCAAGAAATATGTTCTCAAGTGAGAAAAGGCAATAAATATAAAAAAAGTAAAAAAAATATTTTTCAGAAAAACCTTTCTTGCAAATTAAGAAAACTAATAGAAGCAGATGGGCCTGTCAGCATCTCTCTATATTTTAAAGCTCTCACTTCTTTAAAACCCACCAAATAAACAAACCACCATCAATGACCGAAACCCACTGCTGTAAAACCCACAACAACATTTGTAGAACAAAAAACGCTGCAAGAGAATGATGCAAAAGATGACAAACCCGGTCTCTTTTCCAGAAAAGGATAGCAACAACACCAACAATGCAGAGCCAAGCAATGCAGGAAGACCAATAAAGTTCATCTACTATGATGAAAGTGGCAAGTTTAAAGTGCACCCAGATGCCGTTGATGCTCTTATGCAAATTAAAGGACCCATTGGTGTTGTTTCTGTTTGTGGGCGTGCAAGGCAGGGTAAAAGCTTCCTTTTGAACCAGGTAAATTAAACCCAAAATGGAAACTTTCATGGTCATCTGTTGTTCTAGTCCAAAAGGAAAAATGACTAAGAAAATCATCAAAAGTACTACTTTTGGCTACTGGGTTTTTGTAAAGTTTGTTTTTTTTTTATGTTTTTTGTTTTGGGGTTTTTTCATGTTGTGTATGGGATAATGTAAGACTTGTGGGGTTCTTGAGTATTGCTAGTATAACACTTGATGTTCTGTTTTTTTGTAGATTTTTGGGGTTAGGAGAGTTTTGGGCTTGTTTGGTGGTGATGATCATGTACTTGTAAGAGGTGATCATGATTTTAGGCATTTCTTGGGTGGTGGGGATGAAGTACTACTATGTTAGGGAAAGGAAAGATGGATGCTTGCAATTGATTTTTTTTCTTTTTGGTGTAAAAGCCATTTCAGTGTTTTCCTTTATGGTTCCTTGTATTATCCTGCAATAAATGAAACAGATGTTTGGATTTTTTTTGGAGTTTTGGTGAAGGCATTTCTGTTATATTGAATATCATCTGTGAAGAATATGAACTGAACGTAATTCTCAAATGTGTAACTTGCGGGAACTTGCTGTAGCTTCTTGGTACGAGCACTGGATTTCAAGTTGGGTCAACCCATCGACCTTGCACTAAAGGGATTTGGATATGGAGTGAACCTTTGAAGAGAGCTGCATTGGATGGAACTGAATACAGTCTTGTACTGCTGGACTGTGAAGGGATTGATGCTTATGATCAAACAGTTAAGTTTCTCTTTGGCTTGTAATTTTATGTTTCGGCAGATGCATCAATCATAATTTTCATCTCACTTGGTTGATGTGGATTGTATGCAAATGAAGTGATGCATTGCGTACATCATCAGCCAGTTGTGGTTGTCTTAGTATTGGCAAATAAGCTGGTTAATAATTTGTTATCTGTATCACTATCCCACCCCCACGTCTCAACCAAATATTTTTGGTGATTGTTATAGTAATGTTATTTATTTTCCAATCGCTTCCTTTTGACAGGGGACGTACAGCGCCCAGATATTCTCCTTGGCCATCCTCTTGTCAAGTTTGTTTGTTTACAACCAGGTTAGGATATTTGAACCGAAGGCCTTGTTAACTTGGTTTGCAGTAACTACTGCTAGTGTGTGTTTAACCTTTTGCTTGTTTTCTGTGCCATCTATTCCCAACTGTAGATATCCTGCTTATTTTGGTCCATCATTTTATTATTATTTTCAGATGGGGGTTATAGATGAAGCTGCACTCGATTGTCTCTCTCTGGTCTCTGAAATGACCAAGCATATTCATGTCAAAGCTTCTGGAGAAAAAGACACTGTCCCTGATCTTGGGCACTTCTCCCCTGTCTTTGTTTGGCTTTTGAGGGTGATCTTTTAGACGTCATATTTAAATTTTATGCATTTCTTGTGAATAGTTCCATGAATGATCCTGAATTATATATTTTGAATTCATCGACCATAAGTTTCCCTTACCTTGGAAGCCTAAAAACATTATTTTTTGCATTTCGTTTAATTTAACCAGCCTTTTGAAATGCTACTTTCAGGACTTCTACTTGGATTTGAAAGAGGATAATACAAAAATAACACCCTGCAACTACCTAGAGCTGGCCTTGAGACCAGTGCTGGGTAGTGGAAAGGATGTAGCTGCTAGAAACAAGGTATTTGCATGGCTTGATCTTACTGTAGTTTGAGATGACTAGAACTCTTTAAAAAGCAACAATCTGGGAACTTGGATACAATAGCAAATTGTAATGAGTTGTTGTCACTGCTTGCTCAAACTCTTGGAACAAAGTATTACGTATAATATAAAAATAAGTTGCCAGGTAGAATTAATTAGTTTGTTGCAAAGAAACATTAATGGATGATGTGCTAATACCTTTGGGAACTTGGGCACTGGACACAACTTACGACACGGACCTGCTCTCTTTTTGGCTGGAAAAAGGCATGCCTCAATTGTGCACCACCTTTTGGAATCCCTCTCTTTGTTTCACCTTGACAAACACTGATTATAGCAAATCCATTTGTTTTCTGTTGCAACAATCTCATTAAGTATATTGAACCTGAAAAGTTGCTAATGATAATTACAAGTCCTAATGATTTATGCTGCAGAATTGGTCTCGTGGATCTTTTTTTTTCAAAATTATTTGTACCCTTATGCTGAACCAATACATTTTCCATACCTTTTTCCTTTTAAATCCAAACTGTTTGTTCATTTGAAGCTAAATCCAATATGGTAAAGAAACCAAGCATACTTTGTGGAATTAATTAGTTCTAGGATGTTCATCTTTGATGTTTTTTCATTTCATTTGAGCAATTGGATTGGTTTTTTATGCCCACAGATTTGCTGATTTGTATGGGTAATAATTCCAGATTCGCGAGTCTATTCGAGCTCTTTTTCCAAATCGAGAGTGCTTTACTCTTGTCAGCCCTTTGAACAATGAAGCTGACCTGCAACATCTTGATCGAGTTTTGGTTAGTGTAACTTTTTGATCTATTTTTATATTCCTGTGTGAAGATTAAGAACTTGATGAGCCTATCCTTTTTTATCATCTGATACCTTAACATGTTTCATGTCTAGCTGGACAAGTTTAGGCCAGAATTTCTATCGGGGCTCAATATGTTGGCAAAATTTGTTTTTGAAAGAACTAAGCCTAAGCAAGTTGGAGGCACTGTTATGACAGGACCTATTCTTGCTGGTATTACAAAATCCTTTCTGGATGCTCTTAACAGAGGGGCTGTTCCTACAATATCTTCCTCGTGGCAGGTTAGTGACTGGTTTAGATTCTATTTCTATATATTTTGTGGGGTGAGGGGATAAATTAGGTGTTCTAAACTAAAGCTAGTTTTCATATCTTTTTGGATTAATCACAACAAAAAACAAACTAGCTTATTTCAACCAAATATTCAATCACAACAGAAGTAACAAGTAATTATGAAAAGAGTAGAGCAAGAGAGGTTACTCGAATATTTATAGTATTTTGGCACCAACTGCCTCCACTCCTCAAGTAGTAAGCTGGTGCTTTTACTATCACTCAATTAGCCTCCTTCAAGGGTGACACCCCCTTTTACAATACCAAATATTTTTACAAGGCTAAAGATTTAAACCTCTCATTCTCTAGCTCTTCCGAAATCTGTCAACCAAATCCCCAATGGTTTTAAGTGCCACTTACATTTTAACAAAATTTTCACTCAAGAAAAACAAGTTCTCAAACTCACAAATGCTCAAGAGAATGTTTAAGTTAAAAGCCCAAGTCTTTAGTTAAGGATGATCCAATTCTTAAGGAAATGTGAAAATTCAATCAATGAAAGGTGTAAGAGAATTAGCTCAAAGTGGATTCAAATTATAGAAAGGTTAGGACTGCGTCATCATTTAAAGGTGTAAGAGTTGCCTTTTTATGGTGGAAGGATAAAACTAGCTGTTGAGAGCAAAATGGAAGGCAAACTCAAAATATGCAGAGTTGATCGTCCGGTATACCAAATGGCGTGAACCAGATGATTTAAAACTCAGCTTATTTGTCTGTCATGTGGTGGAAGGAGACGTGGTGATTTTTGCCTTGAGTAAAAATTGTTTGGAAGGGTTTAAATTTAAAAATTGTAGGCAAGAACAAGTGGGGCCTAGTCAATAAGACACAAGGACAGCTTTGTCTCTCTATCTAGTTTAAACCATCTAGTATACTAGATGACTTTATACCAGATGCAGAATACATAACAAAGTGTCATTTTGCAACTATCAAGGATGGTATTTTTCTAAACATGGTTTATCAGTTCTATGCTAACTTGACTTTTAAAACATATACCTAGGTTAGGATTCTACTAACTAATTTTTTCCACGAAATGGAAGGACCAGCTCAACTTAATATACACTTGATGAGTGCATAGCTTGAAAATTGGAATAAAGGTCTTCTTGGTGCAGATGTTATTAATATTGTTTTAGGTTGATGGAAAATTGGATTAACTCTAAAAACAATGCCGTAGTGGTTATAGTTAAAAAACAAAACTCAGTTCAACATTTTCTCCAAGTTTATTTCAGTAACTACACTTGTCCTTTTGTGCACATTGGCACTCCTTTAATCAAAAGCTATAGTCCTTGCTTTTTAATATTTTAATTTCCTTTTCAGAATGTAGAAGAATCAGAATGCCAAAAGGCATTCGATACAGCCATTGAAGTTTATATGTCTGCTTTTGATCGCACAAAGCCTGCTCATGAAGTCAGGAAAAAAATTTTGATTTTATTATCGCTCATTTATTGTTGTTATGATTTCTTTTTAATTCATTAACTTTAGGTTTCCCTACGAGAAGTGCATGACGAAGCAGTTCAGAAGTCAATTTCTGTGTATAATGCTAGTGCTGTCGGAGTTGGTTCTGCTAGACAAAAATATGAAGTGCTTCTTCAGAATTTCTGTAAAAAGGCATTTGAGCTGTGTATTGAACTTCCTTAAAAATCAATGAGAAATGCATAGAACTCTCTCATGCCTCCTTGCGACCTTACCCAGATCCAAAACTTTTACCACTGGACCAAGCAATGGTCCCCATCCTATTGTAGTTACAAAGGTTTTCCAGACATCTAAAAGCCTAATCGCACAAGAACCAAAAGAATGTTTTCAGTGTCACTAAATTCAAATGAGAAAAGGACATGCAAACTAGGCATAAAAAAGAAAAACCTAAACAAAATGTTTAATAAAAATTTTGCTGTACTAGGATCGAAAAGCTAATAATAGAATCCAAAATAGTTAATTTTTCTCAAACATCTTTACTTACAGAAGGATCCATCCAGGGGAAATAATATTGCCGTATGCCTTTTGTTTAACAAGAGCTGTCAGCCAGGTATACCTTGTTGATAACCCTCGTGTCAGATCTATATGCCTCCGGTCTTCTTTGAGGATGGGAAGTTTATGATGCTGCTCTCTAGTTTGTACTCTAAATGGCTCAATGGGATAAAAATAACTTACTTTCAAATGCATAGCTGCTCCACTAAAAGTGCAGAATCTTAGTTTGCTATTGTTATGGCACTGCCTATCCTTGTGGTTACAAGCCAGATGAAATCTGATTGTGGTGCTATTGATGCAGGATTATAAAAGAAATGCATTTATAGAGGCAGATATACAATGTTTAAATGCTATACAAAACATGGAACGGAAGCTGAAAGCAGCTTGTCAAGTTGATGGTGCAAAAATTGAAAGAGTTGTCATAGTATGTGCATTAACAGTCTTCTGCATTTATTTATTTATTTATTTTGAAGTTCTCATAAAATTCCTGCATTCTGTTCACTTAACTAAAGTTCTTCAATTTCTACAAGTCCGCAAGGCATTGGAAATATCTTAAGGGTTTCTTCTGTGTTTTGTGTTATCATGGTTAGTGTAAGTTTTAAGTATTTCATGTGCTTTGCCCGTGACATAAATTTCCAATTTAAACTGACAGACAGGGGTTAGATACATGATTCAGGTGCTTTTCACCTTCCTGACAAACTATAGAAAATAAACAAAGGAAGATAGGCAGAAAGAAATCCTTTTCTGGAACCAGTGTTTTCATTTGTGCAGTACAAGATTCCTTCTATTACTGGTAATTGCATAATAAGGGAATAATGATTCTTTGTACTTCAAAAGCGCTGCAACGCATTTCTTTTATCAATCTATGAGTTTCCTTTATTTGCTGTTTGTGAAGTTTGTTTTGACTATGCAAATTCTTAATCTAAATACGTTATAGGTGGCAGTGAGTAGATTTATATGAATTATATATATGAATAATAACCAGAGTGATTATATTGCTTAGGTTCTTGATAGTCTTCTATCTGAGTATGAAGCATCAGTTCATGGTCCAGCAAAATGGCAGAAGTTGTCATCCTTCTTACAACAAAGGTTTGTTTATGTTGATTTTCACTTTTCAGCAAGTACTACACCAATGTTTATAATCTTGCCCATTTACTCTTGTGAGTAAAATTCCCTGTACGGGATGATTACCTTGCCAAATACCCCTGTGAATTGAATGTAGTGTTGTGACCTGAGGTCTTATCCAGTTTCAACAAATAATGGTTTCCATAATCCTCTAAAGGAAGGGATAAAAAAGGATGGTCGAATATCATCACCCTTGCATGAGATGTTTGGGACATGGTGAACTCTCTATTTGAAATGCAATTTGCACCCATTCCTTCACTATATAAGTTGATGTAATTAATCTAGCTGCTAATCTTTAGCCTCGAGGATTTTGTCTTCCATATTTATAAGCTATCTAGTTATCCAAAGGCTCTGGCATATGCCAACCTTTTTTCTAAACTATGAAACCTCTTGCAGAACATTTTCATGTGTCCCAGCTTATGTCTGGAGTTGTTATTCAGTTTGCAGGGTCCTATTCTCCATCATGCTAAGAAGCTTATTGATGAAGCTTCATCAGACAAAAATGTCCTTATCTTGAAATGCAGCTCAATGGAAGATAAGATGCAAATGCTTCATAAGAAGTTGGAAGCAAGTGAGAAATTCAAAACAGAATATCGAAAGAGTTATGAAGATGCTATAAATGACTTGAATAAGGTCTCTGAATGTTACAAGAGCCGTATAACTGATCTGGAGAGGAAATGCAGCTCATTGGAGGAGAGGTATTCTAGTTCACTTGAAATGCTGGATTCTGCAAAGCAGGAATCCTTGGAATGGAGGAGAAAATATGAAGAGACATGGAATAAGAAGGCAGTTAAAGACCAGCTTAAGGTGGGAACCATGTCAGGGGCTCATGAAGCAGAAGCAAGACTTGCTGCTTCTCATGGACAAACTCAGTTAGCATTGCAAAAGGCCGATGAATGGAAAGAGAAGTATGTTATTGCAGTTAATGAATTCAAGGCTAACATAGAGAAGGAAAATGTACTGCTGGAATATCCAATTGAGGATGTAAACTGCAGAGAAGAAGCTCTGAGTGCTGAGTCATGCGATAGCTTGGCAGAAAAGGTGATGCTCTCCCTCTCTCCACTCACAAATATATATGTTTTTGTATTAGTATGATATATACAAGAATATCCATATTAAATCTATCCATATAGACAAGAGGAAACGCTGCATCCACATCTTGATTGGTTTGGGAATACAGCATCCTCTTAAGCTGATAAAGAAAAAAATGGCCCTCCAGCCATATTGGTTGTTGAAATAGTAGTCTATCTGTGTGTATCTGCTAGCTTTTATTTCATATTTAGCAGTTGTTTATGAATTTGCATTGCATGCGAGCTATATTGTAATTTTTACCCTACATAACATAGACCATCTGCTCTTAAATACACACAACTAATGTCCTGTAAAACTACAGAAGATGAAAGAGAGAAGAAGCCTGAGAACGACAGACACTTGTCCTAAAGATAGGATAATACCTGGGCTTAGCCTTAGAATTTAGAGGATTCTGTAAAACTTGAATTCAACTGAAAAGACAAGAGGATATTTTGGATATTTGAAAGTTTTTATAGGGATTACTTTTCTAATAATGCTTTTGCTTATTTTGCTGATACATTATTTACAAACCTTTACAACTTTCCTTTGAGTTTTAAAACAGCAGGACAAGGAAATTAAGGTCAAGATAGCAAAGCTTGAGGAGGCTGAGCAGAAAATAACCACTTTGAATTTGGACTTGAAGGTCTGCTCTAAAACCTTGATCATTTGCTGATCGCTATCATATAGTAGCCTTCAAATTCAAGAAGCTTGGAGAAAACAGTATATTTTTTTTTTAATCTTTTCACATGTATTTTGGACGCTTCATTTGCATATGCAGGATGCTCAAGAAAAGATGGACAAATATGAGTTGGAATTATCAGCTCTGAAGCTTCAACTCAAGAACTTGACTGATAAGTACGAGTCTGTCAAAACTGTTGCTCATGCATTGGAGATGCAAGCTCAGATACTGGTACAGGACAGAACCCAAATGGAGCAAAAGTACCTCACTGAGTCAAAAAGGTTTGAGGAAGCTAATGAAAGGTGTAAAGTCACAGCAGAGGAAGTTAAGGTGGCAAATAAGTTTGTTGAAACAGCACAATCAGATGTACTGGCTGCTCAAAATTCTAAGTGGGATGCTTCTCAGATTGCAATAGAAAGACTTGCCCAGATGGAAACTGCACAAAAGCAGATTGAAGACTTGGAGAGACAAAAGGTGGATCTTACCAGTGAAGTTGACAGGTTGCTTATATCAGAAGTCAATGCTATATCTAGGGTCGCTTTACTAGAAGCTATGGTTAAAGAGAGAGATCAAGAGTTAGAGGCATTGAAAATGAAATGCGAACAACGATTAAGCTCAATGCTAGGGGAAAATATAATGGCAAATGGGCCTTCTTTACATGCGGAACTGCAGCAGAGAAAACTAGTTTCACCACAGGTGGAGTTATCTCCTGACCATTCAAACGAAACTGCATTGGGTTCTGAGATGAAAACCATTGCTTGGGGGAAACGTTCAAGGCTGAAAGTTCTGAGTGCGGGTCAGGATTCTGTCCAGGATATGGATATTGATGAAGAAATAGCAAGGGAATCAAAAAAACCAAAAATGGCCCTGCAAAATTGCACGACAACAGAAGTTGAGAATTCTGATGTCAAGGCTAATGAAGACAGTGAAGATCGAAAGGCTGGTTCATGGTCCTATGTTAGGTTAACCGTTCTGAAGATGCAGCAGGAGCTCACTGAACTTGGTTTTGGTGGAGATTTGCTTGAGCTGAAGAGCTCCAAGAAGAAAGATGTCTATGCTCTATACAAAAGACTTGTCCTGAAGAAGTAACATTTTTTTTGGGTTTTGACTAAAAGAATTGTTCTTATCTGTATAGAGGAAGTTAGAAGGACTTATTAATTTCGCTTGAAGTTGGACTAGTGAAGTCCTTTGACATGTTGTCTGTTAATACTGTAATCACACAGTTGTGGGCTTTTCTTACCTAAAGGTCCCATTGCTAGTGCAATGAAATTGGAACTTCGATCCCTTCGAGAGCCAGGCAAGTTCATCAATTTTATCAACTTAGGTCACTTGATTGCTACAGAGCTCGATTAGGTCAAATTTTCCATAACTCTCTTTGCTAAAAAACGATGGTGACATGTTATGCATAAGACTAGGCCAGGCTTTGATGCACGAAACTAGCTTGCTTAAGGATGCTATGGCCATGGAAATGGAAAACAGTAACAAGATTTTTTTATTCTACATCAAAATGCTCACACATTAGTGGTAACTGGTAAGGACTTCGAAATCTGGGGAGGCTTTGGATTCAAGTCACCCCGGATGGTTTGTGTAAAATGATTTCTATGGCCCATCAAACATGAAGCTTTTTCCCAAAAAAAGATGGATTAATTCTTGTCAATCAAAGGACCATGTGATCGCGAATCCCATGTTATATCAGAAGGATCCATGAATACCTCATTGTTTGTAAAAATCAAAAAACGAAAGGGACCATGAGTTCTGCATTAAAATTGAGCTAGCTGTGTTCAATGTGTTAACATGATCAGACTTGCTCCAGATTTTACAGTTTGCTCAAAATTTGTGAAGGCATAATAAACAAATACTTCACGAGGCAACATGGGAGAGAAAGAGAGCTACATTCTTAGATGAGGAGTAATCATTATAGAGGTTTTACAGAACAAAGTACGAAACAAATCCTGTCAGAATATTTATAGTTTAAGAATCATCATCTTTGTACAGGTCCAAAGTTAACATTCTCTCGTAGAAAAAGGGTTAGAACCCATGTGAAATTTACATCTTTGTCACACTGTACAAAGCATGAATTAATAAAGAAAGTGAAAAAGAAGAAGAAAGGAATTAATATTGCCGAAATATTCTTCAATTCTCTAACCCTCAAGAATCTGGCTCCTAGTTCTTTGCCAAAGATATTTATTCTTCTCAATGTATTCTGCCTTTTGGCCTCTCCTAAGTTCATATATATATATATTAATTTATTTCACCAATGCTCAAAGATTGGAACTTGGAAGCTCTATATATTTTGCTACATAGGCCACCATATCATGCAGCCATAGAGACTCCCATTGCTTTATTTTTCAGGGGATAAAAGAAGATCCATCATGAACTGCAAAATGGGAGAGTAGCTGTTGAGGAGGGTTAGGGTTTGTTGATCTATTCTGTCCACTTTGGTCAAAGGATATAAAAGAAGAAGGGTGATAGTACCCAACAAGAGTGGTACTATTCTTAAGGTTAGAGCCCTCATGCCCACTACTTTGTACCTTTAATTTTGAAGGAACAGAAACAGAATCCTTGATGAGAGAACCACATTGTCTAGGTTGTGTTTGGTAGAAAACTTTAGAAACCACAAGCTCTCCATCTTTCTCTTCTTCATTGTTTCCAAGATGGTATTGATGCATCACCCAATTTGTTTTCTCTGGCTTCTTTTGCTTCCCATAGTTGGTATAAAGCACAAGTATCTTCTTGTACCCTTTCACTTTTCCACCAACAAGAACCGGTCTAGTCTTGCCTGTTTTGTGCCATCTCGTCTCACCACCTTCTGTGTCCGTGTGCACCTTTCTTCTCTTTCTTGTTCCAGTCGTGTATGCCTTTGATGGCCGATGGAAGAAGTGGCGAATTAGCCCATCTTTGCTCACCCCTGCATGGTGACAAAAGACCAATATCATCAATATAATTAACATGCATGCGTGAGGAAAATGTACTTGGTTGCACCTAATCAAGCTATGACGTTCCATTATTGGGAAGCTAATATCCTTCTAGGAATTATATATATATAGCTTGTATTTCTAGGGTTGGTTGGGAGGTTCCTTCATGTCTAATACCAAATGCTAACAAATATACGTACAAGGGTTAGGTGGTGGGTTTCTTCTAGGATCTCATGGAAAATAAAGCTATACAGCACTAACGTTTAGTTTTGGTGGGTGCCTCAAAAGAGAAGAACAGGTTAACTACTCTACTATGATTCAAGAATTTTCAGTAATTAATGGAGTATTGTTGTGTAGTTAAATTTATATCATGATTTTCCTCCTCTAGCTTGCCTGACGGGATAGGCTCTTAAACAACAGAGGACCTAGCTAATGATAATTGACCTTATCTCTCATGTTGCATGCAAGCACTCAAGATAGCAGGTCAATCAAGTTGGATCTCATCATGAACGATCGAGCTACCTAAAAAATGTTGTATTCCTGAAGGAATGTTCACCTGGTAACTTTTCTGGGTGTGTATAGCAAATCCCATTCTCTCCATCGATTGTAGGGATGAACTCATCAATTAGAGGGTGGACCTTGCGGGTATCAGACTTCACCTTCCCCTCCAAATGCTCAAGCAGCTCTTGATCAGTCGGATCAAACTTCACTCCGGCCGGTAGCCCTGGCAAGTCATGGATTCTTGCCTGCAAAGAGTATATACATCACCAACCAAGTATTATACGTACAAAACTACATGTAAAGAAATTATTTAAAAACAAAAAACCTGGTCTTGGCATTTGATTTGGTGCCCACATGAAGGGCAACTTCGAATCAAGCATTCTTTGTGTCTTTGAGCAATAACACTTGCATTGCAAGGTGGAGGTACTGAGCTTCTTTCAATTGTTTGCACATCGTTGCAGTCATTGCACCAAGTCATTTCCTTTGGTTTCCTCTTATGTCCATATATTGCACACCTTTCTTTCTTGCTCTCTCCCTCGACAACTGCTACTCCAAAATAGACAAAGACTATGTATGATGCGTGTGTGTGTGTGGAAGAGAGACACGAAGGGCTTAAAAGAAAAGAAGGAAAAGCAATTTGTCTCCTTCTAAAGCATGTATTGTCTTTCTTCAAGACATAGATAGCTCTTGATCTTTAGGGTAGGGAAGGAATTAAATTCTCCTCCACTTTTGCATGAGACAACATGCACACTCTCCTCTCCTCCCCTCCCCCCTCCCCCCTACCACCTCTTTGTCATTTCTCAGGAGAGAGAGAGAGAGAGAGAAAGGTATACCTAAAAAATCAAAATATGGTGTATTTTCCAAAAATGCAGTAGTAGTAGTATGTTGCAAATTAAGAAAGGAAAATTTTAGGGTTGCTTGGATCTTAAGTTTGGTGGTGTGCTTATGTAAATGGGATGCTTATGAAAACTTGTAGGACAATAAATGTAGTTTTAGGGTCCTTTTTACTCCGTCTAAAGGCATGTTTTTCTGCTTGAAATAAGTTTTAAAGATTAATAAAATTAAAAAAAAAAAAGAAATAAAATATTAATCATGGCTAGTTAGGGTTGAGTGGAGATGGGGCAATCTGATGCGTGAGAGCTGTTTCACCACCTCATAGATAGAGAGAGGTATTTCAGCTCCAATGTCAACCTAGAGTGTGAACAAAGCTCTAATGTATCAAGTTCTTAATATTGAAAAAAATAAATAAGAAAGAAATTAATAAAATAATAATTATTAAACCTAACTCAAAATTTATCTAACTATAATTCAAATTATAAAACCATGATTAATCTAAATCAATATTTAAAAAAATCAAAACAATATTATTTTAAAAAAATATCAAATTAAATTTTGATCAGATCGACTTGATATACCAAGTTAATTAAATATTTATTCAAGAGAAATTTTTGATATCATAGGATAAAATGGAATAATAATTAATAAATATTAAGACAGCCAATGTCCAACCAAATATATAAATCCATTTCTTCACGTAGACTTCTCATGTAAAGCAAGGAACCTATCTATCACAGTAAATTGACAGCCTCTTTCTCAGCTAAATTCCTTAGTTTTTTTGCCCCTTACCTACATGCATGACACAAGCACAGTGCTCCATATTTGGTACAGCCCCTTGTTCCAAGAAAAAAATAAATTAAAGCCAAAAGATTTATTGAGCTGAATTAACATTCCTGTAAAAAAAGAGAGCAATTTAATAAAAAAATGACAACACAAATTTCTTACACCATTGGAATTGTCTGCTTCCCACACAAATAGTTAGCCTTTATTGTCTTTTATTATATATTTTTAAATAACTTACTTGATTATTCGATGGATTGAATAACCCGGGATTTAGAATAGGCTAAATTTCAATAAAAATAAACAAAAATTTGATCGGTATAATCCGTTCAAAAACTCAGGTTAATCTGCGACCCAATCAGTTCGGGAAAAACCCATTAAAACCCGTGAACTTACTCAATTTCCTTTTAAATTATCGCTACAGTATCTTTCATCAAATTCCATTAAAAAGAAAAGGAAATTCTACCTACAGATCTGACCTTCAATTAATGAATTAATTTCCCCTAGATTTTGAAGAACAAAACGTGCATCACGAGGCTGTAAGAATTTGGGGTGCCCTTTACGATACTTGATGTATTCTCTAACGGAAGCAATATTATCTACCTTCTTGTGAGAAAAGAAAATCAAAGCATAAAGACCATTCTTGTGTTGTATATTGCCAGCTTACAACATAAAGTGAAAGAGATGTGCATAATTAAGCACAAAATATACATCAATATTTTCTCCTTTGAATATTCCTAGTCCAAGTATCAAGGTATCATCTGCCCCACTCTTTGTGAGTTCTTTTGCTAAATTAATTAATCACTTTGAGTTGATGCTTTATTTATTTAATTTGAAGGGGTTAGTCTAACTATGGAATTTCACTTAGATTAAGGTTTGAATCTTGATAAATCAATATTCAAGTCCTAAGTTAATTAGCTGATGAGAAATTAAAAAAATAATTATGAATCTTTTAGTTTCTTGAGTTGTGTTTAATTAATGTTTCAGAATAAAAAAAATAGATACAATAAAAACAGAAACATGTTTAATTAAAGAGACAAAAACGAATATATAGTATATATAAATGTTTATGAAATAATTTTTGAATGAATTTTTTTACTTTCAAAACAGAAAATATAAAGAGATATGTTATCTTTGTTCTCATTATTTTCATCTCGTATATCTTGATATAGTAACCGAACATTTACATAGATAACTAGTTGCTTTAATCAAACCAGATGAACAAGCTTAATTGTTTGTAATTTGTAAAAAAAATTATGTAATTAATTTTAAAAATAAGAAACCAAATTAAGTATTGTGGCCAATTCTATTTTTTGGGATATGAAGAAGGGGGGGAAACAACTAGTAGGATTTGAAAACTAAATTATTGAGAAAAGGGGGAAGTGTACTATGGATTAATGAAACTTCTCACTAAAAAGAACATATATATGCTACATTTGGTTAAGGTTGTGCTTATAAACATGTCATCCCATAATTATCATATATAATTGTTGTAGTTAGGTAGCTTAATTAGTAAAATCAAATGTTGTCCGTACAAACGATCCTGGATTATGTCAATGTTCTACGTCATGGTCATTTTTTAAGTTCGCCTGGAATAAAGAATAAAAGAAAGATAAAAGGGTCAAGCATGTGTTTTTTTTTCCCTTTCTGTACATGCATGTTTGGCATAGTAGTTGTGTAATTAGCTAGTTTTTTTTTATTATTATTAATGGGATGTTCGGATCAGTTTATGTGTACTTTAATTAATCACACAGACCCTGAAGTTAACGATTATGTAAGCTTCCAGTGACCATCATATTAGCTTGTACCTAACTAGTTTTTGGTATTATAGATGTTGTTATTAGAATAATATTTTTAAAACTTATTTTTAATGTTAACCTATTAAAACGATTTAAAAATATAAAAATAATTAATTTAAAGTTAAAAAAAAACTATTTTTTCATAAAAACAAGATCTTAATGAAGAAGCTACCGGAAACTTTAAAGAAAATTGGGATTTTCACAATTGACGTGGGCTTCTGAACAAAAAGAGCTGGGCTAAATGGGCTAGAGATGCCTAAAATACAAATTACTTGTGCGCTTTTAAGGAACCTAATGTTAGTTTTTGTTAATTATTTAAAAACAGGGACCATCCTAAAAGTTTTTGAAAACTATAAAGGCAATATATATATATATATATAATGATGGGTATAGAAAAAGAAGACTAAGGGTCATTTGTTTTTGTAGTTAGAAAGTTTTTTTTTAAAGTTTATTTAAAATTAATTTTTTATTTTTAGATCGTTGTTATATGTTGATATAAAAAATAAATTAAAATAAATTATTTTATTATATTTAAAAAAAATTAAAAAAAAATACTAACACAATAACAAATAGACTTTAAATTATACTGCATCAAAAAAATAAAGATATTAAAAATAAATTAATTAAAAATTAAAATTATTTAATTCAATTTAATATAAAATTAAATTGTTTTAGAGTTACAAGATTAATAAATTTATAATAGAAAGGTATCATTGCAGTCCAAACACGGTCCGTCATTTAATACCTGTTGAAATAAGAACTCGAGGAATCAGTGTTGTCATTTTCCCGAGAAGCACATAGTCGTCGGTCTTTCACCACCCCCCACCTATAATGCTTTGCTTTAATGGAGAAGAGGCCCATTTCTATTAAATGAGGGACGGCCATGACAAGCACCTTCACTCAGCTATCTCCATTAAATTACCAAAGTTGTCTCTTGCTGCTTGGAATATTTCAGCTATGTCAATCGGCAGCCTTCTGGGTTTACCTAGCTAGCAAGTAAATGATATGGTAACAGAGAAGCTCGAGAATTGGCCTGCCTAGCAAGACTGAGAACGTAATTCATCTTTTGCATCCTCTTTTCTCTTTAGTGCGAACTTATTTCAAAACAACACTATTTTAAGTTTTTTTTTTATATTAAAAACAGTATTATTTTAGATAAATTGAAAAAGAACTCGAAGCCTGATTCCAGTCTCGACATGCACAATCTAATCCGAAGTAGCAAGCAACAAACAGAGGGAAGGAAGATCCAAATGGGAGACAAAAAGATTGAATCTCCTCGAATTTGTACAATTGCAGAACAGCTGTTACTAATGAAAAGATGTTTCAAATTTGACAAGGCTGATTTTCATGGGGGGTGTTAGGTATTAAGATTCGTCTTGCTTTTCGTGAAAATTGTTTTTTATTTTAAATTAATTTTTTTAATATTTTAAAATTGTTTTGATGTTATAATATCTATTATTTTAATCTATTTTTTTAAAAAAAAAAACTTCATTTATCACATTTTCACAAACATGCCCTACATGTTACAATTACCTAACCAAAGAGGATAGCGCCAACTAAAATAGTACTAGACAGGTACAATCTTTCTGACATCTTAATCTGTGGTCTTAACATAGCTATACTTTTCAACTAGGGCATGTGGAATCTACCTCATATAGTTACGTCAATCACTTTCCCTCTGCCCCTAGAAATCAAACACCATGAGGCCATGGATGGAGATTCAGTAGAGGTGCTCTCTAGCTACTACTTCAGTCAAGTCTGAACTCAAAATTCTTGAACTAAACTTCCCTGATCAGAGACTTCTTCATGGTAATAAGGAGCTGGCTTCTCGTCATTCTTGTCGGCTGTAGGCTTCTCTCCCATGCCAGCTTCCTGCAACATTTTCACCACCCTTCGCATTGAGGGGCGGCTGATGGGAAATGAGCTTGTGCATCGGAGACCGATATCGAGAACCTTGGAAATCTCATCCTTGTAACGTGAATCGAGCTCGGGGTCGATTACATGATCCATCCCATTCTGGTCTAAGGTGGTGCAAACCCATTTCACCAGGTCTTTCTCTCCGAACTCTGGATCTACGGGGAGTCTGCCTGTCACCAACTCTAATATGACTACCCCGAAACTATAGATGTCGCTCTTCTCGTTCACTCTGAGAGTATATGCATATTCTGCATCAAATCAAGTTCAAACAAATTCAATTACAGTAATGAGTTGGAGCCTAAACGATTAGCTAAAGCAAGCGAAAACTATGCTTAATTTGATCAAATCACTTCATATTAACAATTCAGTTGGACATGTGAAATACCTGGTGCAATATAGCCGCAGGAGCCTGCAATAACAGACATTGATTCCGTTCCTTTGTTGACTCCTTGAACAACTTTGGCAACTCCAAAGTCGGCAACCCTGGCACCAAATTCTGCATCTAACAATATGTTGTTCGATTTTACATCCCGATGAACAATCGGAGGAGCACAATCATGATGCAAATAAGACAAGCCCTCAGCTGCATCCAAAGCTATCCTGTACCTTGTAGGCCAATCCAACGAGCCTCCCTTGCTGCCATGCAACAAGTCCCCCAAGCTCCCATTTGGCATATATTCGTATACCAGAAGCTTGCAATCTCCGGTATTGCAACAACACCACAATCTCACAATGTTTTTGTGCCTAATCCTCCCCAAAGTCTCAACTTCTGCTTCGAATTCGTCTTTTTCAGAGCTGCCACTTGTATTGTCTTTCTTGCTCTCTCCACCTAGTTTCTTCACTGCCACGGTCTCACCATTGCTAAGCACTGCCTTGTAGACTTTCCCAGAAGCTCCACTTCCAATCACATTATCTTCTCTAAGAAAATCAAGGATCTCAAATTCACTAAAACCAATCTTATGGAACGATCTCCACTTCGATATAGTAACAACTTCCTTTTCTTTCTTGAAATTCTGGTACTTGAAGTAGAACCAAACAACACCAACAACAAACACTACCACAGCAAGTATAAAAGTCGACCGAAGAATCCACAAGTAACTCTGCTTCTTCGAATCACCCTCCTGCAGACAAAGATCCTTCAAATCACCACACAAACCTGGATTTCCCACAAAGCTACTCCTGTACATCTCTTTAGCATAAAGTGGAGGGAGCGCCCCCGAAAGCATATTGTTCGACAAGTTCAACACATTGAGGTTCAAATCCTCCAATTGTATCGGAATCTTCCCCGAAAAGTAATTTCCGGACAGATCAAGATAATTAAGCACTTGCAAGCTCCCAATCTCATCCGGGATCGGGCCAGAAAGCTTGTTATTCGCCAAATTAAGCTCATTCAAGCTCTTCCAACCCTGAATCCCACCCGGAAGCCCACCAGACAATTCATTGTCACCAAGCACAAGCATACTCAGGGTACTCAAATTAACCATACTCTCCGGAATTGGACCTGTAAACATGTTATCACTCGCCGAAAAGTCAATCAACTTGCCTAGAAAACCAATCTCCATTGGTAAATTACCCGAGAACTTATTTTTCGAAATCTTCAACACAGATAGATTGTAAGCAGAGGCAATCCTATTAGAGACTTTCCCGGAGAATGAATTCTCTTCGAGTTCAAACAAGTAAACTTGCGGCAGCCCCCAGAATTCCTCAGGCACAGCGCCTGTAAACCCATTATTCCTTAACCGAACCCGGCCTAAACTATCACATTTTCCCAGACTCTCCGGGATTTTACCGGAAAACGAATTGTAAATCAAAATCAAGTCCTCCAACTCACCTTTTGCACACAAATTCCCCGGTATGTTACCGGAGAATTTATTGTACGAAACATCTAACCACTTCAATGGTGAGTTAAGCCCGAGCTGACTTGGTAACTCACCGGTAAGTTCATTATTGAACAATTTGAGTTCATACAAATTTGGTGAGTTTGCTATGCTCTCTGGCAGAGTCCCTACAAGTCTGTTCTCAAACAAGTTCAGGGACTCGAGCTCCAACTGAGTCAACTGAGTAGGGATTGTCCCAGTTAACTTGTTCGTTGAGGCATCAAATCTTCTCAGCATGGTCAAATTCGAAAATCCCAGAGGCAATCCACCTGATAAGGAGTTGTTATAGAGCTCAATTTGCTCAATGCTCTTCAATCCAGTAAGCCAGCTTGGTATCGACCCAGTTAGTCGATTCAGTGAGAAATCAAGATTGGTCAACCGAGTTAGCTTGCTTAAACTCTCAGGAATCGGACCCACAAGGTTACTATTAGCTAGCCAGAGCTCCACCAGGTTACTCAAGTTACCGAACTGACTCGGTATCCTACTCGGTGCAAAAGGGTTATAACCCACTAGAAGATGCTGGAGAGTGGAAATGTTACCAAGCTCACTCGGTATGGACCCAGTGAGCAGGTTCCCAGCAAGTGAAATCCACTCCAGTTTCTGGAACAGACCGAACTTCGCCGGAATAACACCGGAAAAGTTGTTCGACTCCAAATTGAGTTGCTTGAGGTTTCTCAACTCGGACAGTGACGCGGGAATGGAGCCCACCAAGAGATTGTCACTCAGGTCAAGGCTCTCGAGATTCTGACAGGTGGCAATGTCATCGGTGAGAGATGAGTTGATGGAATTGTTCAACAGATTGATCGACGTCAAAAAGGGGAGGCGGCAAAGGAAGTAAGGGAAGGGTCCCATGAGCTCCGAGCTGGAAAGGTCCACTGAACTGACTCGGTGAGTCGAGTTGTCGCATGTGATACCATACCAGTTGCAGGGAGTGTCGTCCCTGTCGTTCCAAGAAGAGAGGGAATGAGCTGGGTCGGAAAGACCGAGTTTGACTCGCTGGAGAAACAGGCCGTCCTGGTTCAGTGAGTGGGACGTGAAGAGTAGAGAGAGAAAGAGAACGGAAAGGTAGAAAAACATGTCTTGCCCTTTGTTATTTTAGAGAGAGAAAGAGAGGGAAAATGGGAAAGTGTTGAGGTTTGAGTCTTTGAGAGATTTGGGTTTTGAAGGGGGAAGATGGAGTAAACTATAAGACCAGTCCCTATATTTTATCAAATCAAATGAAACAGTCCTTATATTATTACAAATAGTTAAATAGCCCATAGCAAAGGTGGCAAACATGAACCCCACCTAACTTTGTTTGAAAAATTAGGGTCATGGGTCCAGTGCTTCAAGCTCAAAATCCGCCATGATCCAACCCTAAAATAATTAGGATTTGTTTATTTTTATGTTTTAAAAGTATTTTTAAAAAAAATTAAAATTAATATTTTTAGTATTTTCAGATCATTTTAATGTATTGATATTAAAAATAATTTTTAAAAAATATTATTTTAATATATTTCTGAGAAAAAACCACTTTAAAAAACAACCGTTATCACACTTCCAAATACCCCTAAAATAATTTTAGCTCCTTAAATCTTTATACAGATACCTAGTAAAAAAAACACATGAGGGTTGAAGACATAGTTTTTAAAATCATGAAGACTAAGATTTTGGGGTCTTGGATTTTCTTGGGACAAAAAGTGAGGCCTACATGGTAGATTGCTACAGTTTTGGAAATGGGGATAATTGGGGTGATTTTGATGGGATCAATGGAAACTATGGAGTCAATGGGAGAGGCAATAGAAGAAAGAATTTTGGATGTTTCTTTCACTCTATGCCTACATTGAAGACTAGGGTTCTTGAATTAGGTTTGTAGTTAACCAATAAAATAAATT
>Ga0325405_1002055_pt1 | contig 20721 bp, 19 predicted proteins | sample PopdelMetagenome_21_FD_205663 | JGI IMG/M metagenome (GOLD analysis project Ga0325405, IMG submission 205663) | Populus deltoides microbial communities from Bellville, Georgia, United States - Xylem-Control-R2 | ecosystem: Host-associated > Plants > Phyllosphere > Stem > Wood/Secondary xylem...
TCTTACGGGGGGAAATAGTTTGCGTTAATTAGCAAGAGAAACACTCAACTAAAATATTCCTCTTCATCTTCCTTAATTACGAATTATATGTAAACAATGAAAGATGTATCTCAACAACTTCATCTTCGACTATGTTACAGCTAACCTAATTAACAAGGACACCGCCTCCCCAAACTAATCATGAGTTTAGAATTAAAAACATACTTAGCTGAATATTAAAGCCATACATAAACAGCATTGCGCATTAGTAATTATGGTAGATTACGAAGACGGCAAAGGTCATGCATGGCAGATGCAAGCTGATCAGGCTGCTTAGAGATAGAACCAAAGATCTAGCAACTGGTGTGAACTCAGAGTGGATATTAATGGACACTACTCAATTGTTTTTACTAAAAACAGCCAAGTCGAAGCTCCAAATCCAAAACCTCCTTCGGATCTTCACATCTCATTTCCAAGTCCAAGCTAATAATCTCACTTGTCCTCGAAACTTTAAGCTGATCACCATCTTGTACGAAATTCTTCTTCAATTCTCCAACACCAACCACAGCTCTCAAATCGCTTATCTTCCTTGTTGAATTTATACTCTGAGGACATTCAACTATGGATTTCTTTTCTGGGTAAGAAGGTGAAGAGAAAGAAGCGAGGAATGGAGAGTGCAAGTAATGATCATGAGTGTGATCAGGGTATGGTGAGAACTTGGATGAGGGATAAGGTAAAGGTTTAGGGTTAGACATGGAAGTAGGTTTTGGACATTCAAAAAACCAAGAAGGCAGCTGTTTTAGCCTGGCTCTATCTCTCCTGTGAACATTCATATGTCCCCCAAGTGCTTGAGCTGAGCTGAATTCTCTCTTGCAAAAGCTGCATGTGTAATTTCTTTTCGGCCATGAAATACCAGTTGAATGTTCTCCTTCAAAGATCACGTTGTTCCACTCCCATTTGTCTTTAACAGTGGTACTTTTCTGCAGATAGTTCCTGTTCATGGCTATACACATACACTTCCGGTTCAATCCAACGTAAGACGATCAAATTAACAACAAGACCAGTTAGTTTAAATGCAGGCTGAAAAGGGGAGAGAAAGCTCAATGAAGTGAGAAATGCTGTTGCTTCATGAACTCTCGGGCTAGTTATGAGCCAGAAACTGAAAATCCCATCAATGCAAGTGTACTCACCTGCAAATGTCTGCCGCTATATTTGTATATTACCTCAGCAAATTATGTACATTGAAAACTTAGGGCGCCAGTGTTGTTCTTTTTTTGCTAAATCCAGGGGAGATCTAGTGGATGGTTCTCTTACAACATTAATAAATGGTGGTTTGTGAAGCACCCCTAACTTTTCAAGACAAAGGGAACTAGATGTGTGACTATATATAAATTATGTGTTAGGTTTAATGACAATATATATATATATATATATATATATATATATATATATATATGATCAGGTGATGATTTGAACAATTGAATCTGAAGGATTTGGTATGTGAGTAAGTGTTAGTCCATCCATCTATAGTAAATCATTTTTTTTTTGTTGCTGAATTTGACTTTTAAAGGGACTGTTCAAGATTTTATTGGTTCAAATTTTAGACAAAAACTGAAAAAGATTTTGCCAAATTTTTATTCATTTACTAAATGGAAGTATTTTTTTCATTAATTTTATATTTACGCTAGCAATTTTTTTTACTTTATTTTAGTCCAAAAAATAAAATAAAAATTGAACAAAATGTTGACTATTTTTATTTTTTAACTGATTCTTATTCTTTTATAAATCCAAAGAAAAATCTTATGAGAGAAATAAATCTTATATATGTAAGAAATATAAAAACATGAAGATGAAAATTCAAAAGTCATATCCATGAAAAAATACATTTTTAATTACAACCATTAAATGTGTTTCATAAATACATTTATCATCTTGTCTTTCATTAGATATTATTAGATATATAATTTTTACTTACAAAACCTAAATGATCGCTATGTAACTAGATGTTTAGTTTGTGATAGCAAAAGTAATTAAAAAATTAACTAAAAAATCAATTTTTTTAATCTGTTTTTGACTTCTCAAAATAAAAAAGAGGAAGCATCAAATAATTAATAATAATAATAATAAAAATGTTTAGACAGTAGAATAACCTTGTATTTAAGAGAGAAAAAATGAAAGTAATTAAACTTGTTGGAACATGTTGGAAACTAGACATAAATTATAAAGACAAGATGAGCTAATTCTCCCCTCGAAGATGCTCCAAAACCTCTAATTACGAGTATTAATACAGCCAGAAAATGTTGAATGTATGTTGCAACTTCAACAACAGAGATCACGCATTAAGTAGCAAAGAGCCTAAGACATTCCGAGACTAAACAGAAGTGCCAGTTGATGATATAAAGGAAAGGGGATATCAAATATAATTTAAAGTGAGCATAATACTTGGAAAAATTGGAAATCCTTCAGACAAATATCTCAATACCAAAGGTGGTTTCCCTAAAGGAAATCGGCATCCGAGCTGCTACTTTGTTGCTCCGCGGCATGTGCAAATTAATGAGAAAATCCTTGTTCCCATGCTGCTTCTCTTAAAATGAACTTGTCGAGTTTGATGAAGCAGTGCAGGTTCCCTTGCACTTTTACATGGTTGAACAGTAAGTAAGAAGCAATACAAAGTGAAAGGCAAAGCAAACTCATACAGCAAGTTGAGAGACCTGTCTTTTTCACTTTCAGCCCTTGTTAGAAGAAAAGGTAAACTCATCCTGGATGTTAGTAGTACCAACAATGAATTTACAATTCCATAGAAGTAACCTTTTGACCGTTTAACCTTGGTAATTACTGTAGAAATATTGAGAGAAACTCTAGCTATGTATATGATGTTGTGTGTAGAAGTTCAAGCGGAGGAGCCTACTCTATATGGCAAACGTGGTTAATATCTAAGCCAACAGGGATTTGTAGGAGCTACTCTGCCATGCCAACAAGTACAGACTGAATAGCTAAAAAGGAAGGAAAACAAAAATAAGTTCCATCAGAAGAAGTCATCAAAAGCACCCTCTTTATCACCGTTATCAGAACCTGCACGGTGAATCATCAATAGAAAGAAACGTCAGTCTTCATTACTGAAGCAAGGGGAAAATAATATTGTAACGAATTTCTGAATCATGTGTTGTTTTGTGGAAGAAAGAATTTAATGAAACGAGCTTTCATTTTAATGAAAATCTGCAGATACAATTTCAATCAGGAAAGCAAGCTGACCTGAAATTTCTGTTGTTGAAAGATCCTGAACTATCAGCTGGAAAGCATTAGGATCAGGGGAAGAGAAGTCAACTGAGGTAAGGGCAGGAACTGGAAAAGTGAAATCAGAGTCACTGGATGAGGCATCAGAGTTATTGGGAGCAACATCAGCCTGAACATCAATTTTAACGGGTAGGGAAGTTGAATTTGAGTTCGATGAAGCATATAAGATCATTTTCAGCTCTGCAAATTGATCGGACATGGAATATAACATCCTGAGACACGCTAAAACAGGTCAAGTATTAGTCACACTAAGGATTAGTTTATAAATTGTCACGAACAAAGCAGATGTGACAGTGCAGAGATCCAACAAAGTGTGGAGTGGTTCCAACTGTCATATAGACATATCGCACCTTATTTCATACATTACTTGTCAAGGATGCAGTATGTTGGACTCTATAATTGACATACAATATAAATCTAAAAAGATAAATCTTAAGGCAAAGTTATTCTTTTCAGTTTATCACACTATCCTTACTTGTTCAGTGAGGCCTGAAGTCGATAGACTCTCCGTTCAGTTTCTTCTAGTTTTTTGCGTCTTTTTTCACTTAATTTGCAGACTTCTGCATATGTCCTTTCAAAATTATCAGCTCTTTGTTTTTCTGACAACAACAAGGCCTGTCCAACATAAAAGAAGGGCCTACATTTATTAGAATCCAACTATAGGATTTAAAAACCAAAAACCACATTTCTCTTAAACAATATAAATTACAAATTCTAGCTTGAAAAGTATGCAAGCAAGGACAAAGAGATTTTGACTATTAGCAAAATCTGCTCCTAGTAAGATGCTTTTACCATTTTAAGTATTCTGACAAACCTACTCATACACTAAACTGTTAATATTTATATTCGTTTTCTCAATTGGCAATGGCATAAACTGTTTTCTCACTTTGAATTCTTTTCTATACCAGGTAAAAAGACAGTAACTAGCAAAAACAAAAATGCTGCCTTTTAACCAGCAACACCCTGAAAGGATAAGGATAGGGGGAAATTCAAGAATAAAAGTTCCCTATGAAATACTGGCATTCTGTTAACCTTATTTTCATGAATTTCACGGTTGCTACAAATTGAATAAAACAAATAAAAATTTAAGCAACTCTACAATTAGACAAAAAATAATTTCAAATAGAGAAATGCCCCATAATCTTTTAACATTGATTACATTTTCAACTTAAAAACCGAATTTCTCAGTTCTTTCCTCCTGAATATTGAATCTTTTCTAAAGTCATTTTCTTCCCCACGAGTTATTACAGTGAAAGCATCTTGCTAGTTGTGTGATTAACCTTGTTCCTGATTAGGGGGGAACTTCTGAAATAGATGCCTTTGTGTTGTGTTAATCACCTTCTATTTGGCCCTACTATTAATTGTTAAAACTGATCATACCCTTGAACTGAGTGAAATTGAAAATTGGCAAATACCAGAGCTCTGAAGTGGATATCATCACCTTCAATTTTTTCACTTCAGCATTGAGGTTCTCAACCTTCTTAGAATCTGAGATTGGAGTTGAGGTTTCTATTACAGCAGGATGAACTGCAATTGTTCTCAGTGCAGCATAATGTTCCTCCGGAGGCAATGCATTTGTTTCGTCAACTTTGTTTTGGGAAGTTTGTAGAGAAAACCACGACTCATCTATTTCTAGTGTTTTTGTTTCTTCCAAGTCCATCTGAATATATAAATTTGAACAACAGAAAGATTGTCACTCATATAAAATCGCAAAAATACAGAAGGCACATTCCTAAAACTCATGAGGGCTACAACCATTCTCAACATATGTTGGCAAGAAAAGATCATCAACAACATGATTTCAACTAAGGCCAATAATTGTATGAAGCAATGACCAATATTTCAGTCACTACAGCCCCCATGGAAAAGCACAAAACCAAAGGATACAAATCTTTTCCAAACAAGAAAACATGTTGCTTTATATGGAATTCGTATCTTTTCTTACCTTTGGATGTTTTTCTGACGGAAAACAGCATCTAAGTTCCTCCACTTGTTTTTCAAGTTTAAAATTTTCTTCTTCATCTGAACCTGTTTCTCTTATTGCCTGAGGAAAACAGAAAATGCACAATAGCACGCACAACTCAGGAAAGACAACTGAGAAGCTGTATTCATAGAAAGGTATCAATCTTTGATACAATTACTTTACTTTAATTATCTGAAAAACATAATGTATTTTGCACGCCTCTCAATTTCCAAGGGGTTATGTTTATTCTTACTTTATATGTGTGTTCAATAAAAACTTCCAAAATGAGACGATAACTTCCTACCTGTAGATATAAATTTATCCAACCTGTCAACCAGTTCTCAATTCTCAAATTTAAGTCTATTATTGCTGATGTTCCACAGGAAATCCGTAATGAGACCAAAATATGACATGAGAAGGGAACCCAACAGGCAACCCAAGATCATCTCAACTGGGAACCCACCTAGAACCTCACTCACTATTCACCGTCTCATCCAACAGATCATCTACAGTTGAATATGCATGACTTACAAATAAAAGAGAGGAGTGTGCTGGACATTGAAGCATGCAGGGAAAGGTTCCAACAGCTGGTTTTGTGAGTTCCCTGCAGTTTTAGAGAAGTTTGGGGGCTTTTAACATGGAAGCGGAAGTTACTTGGAAGCCTGTGATCCAGACTAGGAATAGCTTCTGATTTGAGCCAATCTAGGGGTACTAGGTGCTCCTATACCATAATCAAAGATTTAGTACTTGTAGAACCTCTATAAGTACTTAAAGGAAATAAATATTTAAGTGAGTGATTACAAGTGATAGTTTCTCACTGGTACATCAACAGTCAAGAAAACATGACAATGGAAGCACGAACTAGTTACTAAAGATTTATCTTATGTTGATACCTACCATCTTTACATTTGAATGCTCCTTCCCAGCAGTTCTTCTCCATGTGCACTGAGAGATAGCTGATGCTTTTTTTAGTTTCTTATAGTAAGACACAGCTCTATAGCGATGCCAGTAAGCCTGAAAATATCTTAAAATAACTATCATTCTGGCAGAACATCACAAACAGCCAGGTATACAATCTGTCAAGGAGCAAATAAACAGATAGGTAATAACCTGGATGATAGTTGCGGCCTCTGAATTCTTGACTGTTCTTCCCCTCCATCTGCTTTGTGAAATAACTGATGCTTTCTTCAGCTTCTTATAGTATGACACAGCTCTATGACAGCGCCAACAAGTCTGCAAATACTTAATTTAAGCAATGATCTTTCTGGTAGAACATGACTAACAACTAGATCTGCAATTGCACTTGTCAAGGAACATCAAATCAGTTAGGTAAATAACCTGAATAATAGTTGCTGCCTTGGTTTGCTCTCTAAATCTGAAATCCTTCCGTGCAGCCATTGCCCGAAAACCTGTTTGCACCACAAGTGCAGATATTCTAATATCGGTATATGCCCTTCTGGCCAATTGTCTACGCAAATTCTTTTGAATTTTGACTGCTGCCACCTCCTTTTGCTTGTACTTATATAATTCACGAGCAAGTCTTCCTATACGTCAAGATTAGCGTGAAATTAGAAATAAGAACTAAGAAATAAGAACTATTGATACTAGCTGATCAAATCTCAAGATAGAAAAAAAATGCACTGTTCAGGAAATAAGAGAGTCCAGCGACTCAAGCCGTGACCAAGTAACCATGAAAAACTTCCACCTAAATTCTATAAAGAACATCAGCTAAGAAATTCGGATACATGTCAACATCCAAAAAACAGACTACATGGTAGCTAATTGACTCACCTCTCCAATGAGATTGTATATGAATAGAGGACTTCCGCAATACAATATAATCTTTACGAGTGGTGTAAGTTCTAAAGTGCCTTTGGATAACTGTAGCTGAGTTGCGAAGTAATCTTGCTTTTTTTGCATCTAGCTCAGCCATCTGTTCAGCTCTTAGAAACAACTTTGTTTTCCCCATCTGCAAAGCATTTATCCTCCCTAAACTAATTAGTGATTTCTAGCATTGAAAGAATCAAAATGACAAGAGCAGTTGCAGCAATGCATATTTTTTAGCTTAACCATGCATCAGCAGCAAATAAAGCTCTCATTTTTTTTAAACGATGTCACAGTTCTCTTTTATAGCACGATAGATGTGGGTGAGTACTGATATGCATATCTGAAGCACTAGCATCAAAGGTTATAATTGTAACTTCCTGGGTTGAAGATAACGAGAAGTTGCATAACATGTGAAAGTAGTTATAGCATTACCAGATATCCTTTGAGATCCATCTTTTCCAGAATCCATTTGCATGCCACCTTTTCTTCATAACTGTTACAAAACAAATGATCTCAGGACATGAACCCGGAAAATTCTGCAAAACATTTAAGTTCACCCAGAAGAAAACACAAGAATTATTTTTATTCAATTTGGAACATAAGGAAATACTTACTTCCCTTTAAAAATCTCTGGTGCAAGAATACCAAATCGAATTAGGAATTCAGAGAAGGTCCTATGAGCAGGGTAACCAGCACATTTGATTCTGATTACCTCTAGAACTCCCTACATGAATTACTATTTCCTTGAAACACATACAAGTAACTAGTATTAGACAAGACTTCAAACAAAATTCCAAATTTTACTTACACCAGAACGTAACTGTTGAATGACATTGATTTTGTCAAATGTGGCAGGTTTTAATAAATTATTTGGTTTCACACATCGAATGTAGTGGGGCTCTGTGGAATTCAGTATATCCATCAATTGCTGTAGTTGGATCTGCATCAAATTAGGTCAGAACATCAGTGTCATGATTCTAGGTGCTATGATCACTCATGATAAATGAAATTATCCAGTAAATAAATGAAGCTTAGTGTGGTAAAGTCTCCACCATGGTTCCAAAAGAAAAGATAGCAAAGAAGACCTTAAAACGGGAACAAACAGATGAGAACTTGGATGGTTTGGCTGACTCCTCTGAAAGTGGAGGAAAGAGACCAGCTATAAAAGAGCATTTTGAAGCACTCAACAAATCTTGATGTTCAGCAACCACGTAGTATTTGTTTTTGTCTAAAAATTGACCAGACTGATATTGAACCTGAAAAATAAGTGCATGAAATGATAATGGCTTATTCAAATTGCTAGCCAAGTAATTGAAGAGTACAATGCAGGAATAACAGCTCACCTCTCCAGCATAATGAACAATGGTAAAATCCGAGCGAGTCAATTTTGGCTTGATGAACCGCTTATGATCTTTGAATGTTTGGTAGAGCTTTTGTGCAAATGTCTCGTGAGTTGATTTTGGAAACATGCTGCAAGAAAAAAATGCTCACCACTTAAGCAATTCACTAACAAAAATTAGAGGACCCTGCAAAGAAAGAACCTTTAGTGGGATAACATCACAACGAAAATTGCACAGAAAAAACAAATTCCTATGATTAATTCTGCAGGATTAGGAAAAAAAATATATAAACATACCATGCTTCATCAAGCAGAGCAATTATCCCACCCGGTTTCTGCAAAAGAACTAATTAGAGCTCTTATGCATCAAATTTCAGTCACCAGATCATCTACTAAAAGTTGAATTGCTGACAGAGAAATTCATCCACCGACTTAACAAGGATGATAAAGAAAATGCACCAGATATATGTTTTCTTTAATGAATACCATTCCCTTCTCTTCTTTATGATTTATAACCTGACTTCTGAAGCTAAAATATACAGAGGGTGCAAACAGTAGAGAGTCCTAGGATACATTCACAGACAACAGTCTTAGAATTTCCACATGGAAACAACATGGTACATTGCCCAACCAAAATGTTGCCACATCCTAGGACCTAAATATTGTTCAAATGCACTTCTCTGTAGGGCAAACCCCTATTAACAAAATCATGTTCCACTTAATGACTTCTACTTCTGTTAAAAGGGATATCAGGCATATAGCAATCATGCAAGCCCAACCTCCCTTACCGCTAGACTGTGATTTATAACTACAGGGAAATATAAAGAGAACCATGTAGGAATATACAAGATTGAAGAATTCAGAAAGTGTAAACCTTCTCAATAAGATCCAGAACATCTTGATTATCAACAAATTCCACATAGTTCCAATTGATTTCCTCTTTTGCATACTCCTCTTGCTCCATCTTGAATACATGCTGAATGGAACATGGCTTTCAGATTATAGGATGAGAAACATGAGCAACTAAAAGACAATCAAATATGACTAACCTCATACCTGGTTGAAGTGTTGTTGCAGCTTTTCATTTGTAAAATTAATGCAAAACTGTTCGAAACTGCCAAATGATGGTGAATTAATTCAGGTCAGAATAAAAATTTATTCCAAAAGGATGTAATATGACATCAGATGTTGACATAAACTGTAAAATGACTGCTCAAAGGTGGAAGGACTCCCAAGTTTCTTCGTTGTAGCAAGGTAAGAGCTCAAGGTTCCCTATGGCTGTTTGTTCAATGATAAAATAAGAAATAAGATTCTCCACTATCTTAATGAGTTGTGATTCAGGACCCCCAATCCTGAATGGCAGTATAATGTAACCCATGCCACTAGTTCTTGACAATTCAGAAAATTGTAACTGCACCATTGATCAAGATAGTGCCATACCAAGGTCCCTTCCTTCATAGGAATGCATTTTCATATCCAACTGTCTATCTATCCAATTATGCGTGCACGTGTATATGCATGTACCTACTTTTGTGTGATTGTATGAGCATTATTCGTTCATATAATCAAGCATTACCTGTTAGCCTTAAAGCTTTCGAAACCATAAATGTCAAGGATCCCAATCAGGCATTTTGAGTTAGGATCTTGCCCAATGGAGACATTAATTTTATCCACCAACCTGGACAGAATAATCGTAAATGCATCCTTAGAGGAACATAGACTAAGAAACCACTTTAATTTTCTATAAGTTACCAAGCCTATAACAATGATCCATTAACTACCCGCTTACCACTCAAACAAGCGAGAATATATTGTCTTGGCCAAACCATCCCTGCTCACTGCTGCAGCATGAGGATCAAGACTTCTCTTGATGATTTCTTCTGGGGTTATCATTACACGCTTACACAGTGCATCTTCCAATGAAAGAGGATCGCACCTGAAACAATATCAACTCCTATGACATTGAAATATGAAAGTGAAATGAAATCTAACCATAAAGCTATGGATCTCTAGTCTCACATGAGAAGCTCTGCTGTCATTTGAAGATGAAATAGGGATTGCTCATCTTTTACTACAGCTGAATCAATGTCTTCATCCTTTTCAAAATTGATATTACCAAGATGAAGAATCGCAGCCACAACTCTGAAAATAGCATCCTGGGAGAGAGATTGCAGTTATCATTTACAAACAAGTTTAACACTTTCCTAGATGATAAATTTTATTGGCAAAGCACAAAAGAACAAATAATGATACATGAAATGCTTACAGATAATTCTATCACTATAGGCATATCATCATCGTCAAGATAACGAGTTTAAATAATACAGGACAAGAAATGAAAAGAACAAGCATATTAGGATCAATAGCAGAGGCCAGACCTGCTCTTTCTCATTTATCCCGACAACATCCATGGCTCTCCTAGTGGCGATATACTCTTGGGCATCACTAACACCAACCAGCTCATAGCAATTGGATTGATTAAGGTAGTGAAAAGACTTGGGATTTCCCAGCTTATATTTCTCAATCTCCTGACAAGACCCAAAGTCTATTAGCTATAATGATGGCTAGATACTTGATTGACTACAAAGGAAGGAAAAGAGAATATCTAGCTAAGATACCTACCTCATGTGGTGCAGCACATAGAAGGTAAAAACAGTGATAGTTGCGCTCTGGGTCAGAAATTTGGCAAACACGAGACCTCTCAAGAAGATAAGTTCTGATAGCTGCTCCAGATATTCTTCCCTTCTTATCAAACTGGATCTCAACAAATTTTCCAAAACGGCTGAATCAAAATAGTCAAGATGACATCAGAAGGTAGAGACTGCCATCTATGCAGATGAGTGAAACACATTCACAATCATCCACTCTCTCTTAACAGCTGGAAAAATTACATGTGAGAAAAGAGAGGAGGTATAATCTAGATACTAATAGGTTGATGTTTTCTTGTAACTATTTCCAAAGTTAATTAACAAGCCTGCAAGTATGTGAGGTCACAGTATGTAAAAGCTTGTGGTGCTTGTAGATGCAAAGACATTCTTTATATGTTTCCATCCTTTCAGGATACAAATAAGATAACTCTGAAAGGGATCTGCTTCTATATACATGAAAATCAAATTAGAAAATAGTGTCGAACAAGGTATTTTCTGATTAAGCAACAAGCACGACACAAACTAAAAGGAAGAAAAAGCAGGCATGATATTTCTCACCTAGAATTGTTATTTTTAGCAGTCTTTGCGTTGCCAAATGCTTCAAGAACTGGATTTGACTGCATAACACTAGTTAGTACAATGACTTAAAATTTTTCTAAGTTAAAAATTCAATGAACATAGCTAAAATGAAAAAAAGAGGCAACCATCTAGCATTCTTTTTCAGCTTCGGTTTTTACAAATGATGAAAAGTAATTAACTTTGGGTCTCATTACAATAGGAAAAAGAAATGCAAATAAGCATGGAAAATCCTACATTGAGCTCTAATATAGGAAGACATGTTTGTCATACATTTAGCTCTAGAATTCTTCAAATGTGCTTATGTAAAGCTCAATGGTATAAGGGATCCAACTTAGGTAAAGCTCAATGGTATAAGCCTATAAGGGATCCAACTTAGGTAAAGCTCAATGGTATAAGCCTATAAGGGATCCAACTTATGTCAAGCTCAATGGTATAAGGGATCAAAACAATAAAAACACTGTGATCACCAAAAAACCACCCATAGAGCATTACCTAATCAAACATGCTAAAGTTGCCAACTAGTCCAAGATATTGTCCTTGATAATCTACTCAGTTTCCTGCTTCTACATAATACCAGGATGGCTTACATAAAGCAGCATGTGTCCCCCAAGACAAAACTGACTAAAACTTTAAACTATGCTGCACATACTAGGTGATTCAATCATGACCAAGATAATTCATTACTGAACAATGTATATCCAAGCTATATGAAGTAAAAGGATCAGACCAAGAACAGTTCATGACCTCAACCTTAACAAACCACTAGAACTGAATATCAAACATGCCTAATTTTTCCTGTTCTCTGATATGCAGGTCCACATCTGGGATGATGGCTTGAAGGATGCTATTAGCTAGTTTTGCATCATATGTGGTGCCTCTGGTCATATTCTGGGAAAATATCTTTTTTCTTGAAGCATTAAAGAAAATATGCAATGGTATCTGCTTGATTAGTATGCTGTCCACTTCTTTAAAATTATTCATGAGTTGCTATGGAAAACCGAATTTGTGTTATTTCACTATTATTATTATTTGTTCAGTACCATATTTTGGTAAGCAGTTCTGCATGCCAAATTTGCGCTCCAGTCTATGAGAAACCATTGAGGATTAGAACATTTATTTCAGTTACACTAATACTTCACAAAGGATCACAGCAAAAAATTAGGACATGCATGTTTCCTTTTGGTGTATTATGCTACACTAACATGCAACATGCATGCATATGTTCACACTTGGAATGGTGCATATTTAATTTGCCACCGAGTCATATTCTGCTGTGAATGCAGTGTATTTTTTCAGTTACATACCATCTATATGTCTAAGAGACTTCATGCCTCATACACTTCTCTGAAGAATTTATTTATCACTTTTATTTGTATAAAGCGTAGGCCCTTTCAAAACATTAACTAACATGAACCAGAGATTTATCATCCGACTTACTTCTAGAACTTGCTGTTCAACAGTCCGTCCTTCAGCACCAGAATGGCCTCCCAAATATGCAAGGTAGCGCATGAGCATTTTAGTTGTTTCGGTCTTACCAGCCCCACTTTCACCGCTGACCAGAATTGAGTTGCTTCTACCCTCTTTGATCATTTCCCTGTTTCATATGTAAGTAGATAATTCCCATAATCAGTCAAGCAAGAAATACAAAGTGAAACACAAATAATTCATACTCACCTATATGCAACATCAGCAATTGTAAAAACATGAGGGCTTAGTCCTTCAACCGGGGCTCCTTTATATCGCTCCATCACGTAAACATCGTATAGATGTGATAGTGGTTGAAACGGATTGACAGCAATAAGAATGTTTCCACTATAAGTCTGCAGCGACATCAAAACATTATAATACAGTCACACTTGATGAAGCAATTAATTTCTTACTATAACGAACATCAATCAACGCAGCTTAAAAGACAAGGTAATCTTACATAAATTTCATTGATTTCATATCTAGTTGCCAAATTGTGAAGGACCGCAGGCTCATGTAAATACTGCAGCCTAGTCATGTCATCAACTCCACCAGAAAGAGCCTCCACATCGTTCGGATAAATCCTCGATGAACTTACAGCAACCTGCTCAACATGAGAATAAAATGCACAAATTAGACTGCATAATAATAAATAATTTAAAGCAACTATCATAATAAATTCAATTTCACGACGAAGAAAATCCCTTACTGTCTTTCCATCACTAGTTTGAACCTCAACTTCATCTTGTTCAATATTAATTACAATTCCATCTATCCAAGCTACTTCAGGATCTTCAACCCAAACATGAGAACCAATTTCCACATTCGCCGGCATTCCCTGCAACAGTTGAATTTACTAAAAATAAATAAATACTTAATGATGCAAATGTAATAATGGAATAAAATGAGATAATTAATATCAACAATTTTCAATTCCAATAAATCTTGTAAAATAATATATATATATATATATATATATATATATTAATATCATCCATTTTCAATTCCAATAAATCTTGTAAGGAAAGAAATTGATCAAAAATCACATACCATTACAATCTTCCAGGTATCGACAGATTAATTCTGCATTAAAAAACCATTGAAATCTATGAAAGAGGGAGACGCCATGTTCCAGTTCCAGTTTTGTCCCCAACGCGGCACCGAATTTACCCAAATTATCGTGAAAGAAATTATCTTGGTGTGGAGCTGTCGCAGAAACCATCAATTTCTCCATTTTTGTAGCCTGTCTCTTGAGCCGCTTTTGACGGAGAAGCAGTTAAAAATGCCACCCGTCCCTAACTATATTTAAATTAAATTGAATTAAAATCATTATTATTCTCTCTTAAGAGAAGAAGAAGAAAAAAAAGAACCACAAAGATTTTTTGGAGCTACAAGGGGCCAAAGCCCGAAATCAAAAAGACCCATTGAGTTAGCCAACAAGAGAGTCCAGAGCTCCTCTGGGACTACATCAAGTCTTTTCATCGCTAGGTCCATATCATCTCCAAACCTGGCGCACCAGTCAGCACAGATGTTGCCCTCTTTTCGTATGCGCGCATGCTTGAAAATGAACTCCTATGGCCTTCCTTTTGGTTGAGAGATTTTTCAGAGAAAGGGGGAGTGAGCATCCTGCGACCAATCCCTATTACGCAGCATAGTAATGACATGTTGAATATCACTTTCCACGGTGATTTTCCTTTAACCTTTGTCCCATGCAAGTTCTAATCCATGAATGACAGCCCAAAGCTCGGCTTTAATTGGTGTGCAAGTGCCAGGTTAATTTGCACGCAAATCCCCCTAGAAACCTACCTACCACACCAGCCCCTGATCATAATGCCTCCAGCACCAGCTTCTCCCGGATTGCCCCTACTAGCTCCGTCGATATTGAGTTTTATCAACTTCTTGGGAGGAGGCGTTCATGTGTAGCTGCTAGTTCCCACTGCTTGTTTTCCCAATAGGTGGGCCTTGGTGTCTTGGTGATGTCCATGAAATTCATGATAGCAAAGTTGTAGATATCCTTTAAGTCTCACTTATTTCGCCATCTCCACAGGCTCCAAACAGCAATACCATCTTTTTAAGTAACCTTAATGGTTGCTTATACACCAATCTCCCCGATAATATGAGAAAAACATTTACTTTTCGTCATCAAGGAGGAGCTTGGACCAGGATAATCACGAAGAACATGAAACACAGATTCAGCAATACCCTGACAACAATAACAACTAGGGTCTTGGGTAAGTGACGGATATGCCTGTGTTCACTTAGGAGAGTGTTTGAGATTATGTTAATTTTAATTTAGAAATATATTAAAATAATATTTTTTTAATATTAACACATTAAAATAATTTAAAAACATAAAAAATAATAATTTAAAATAAATAAATCAAAATTTTTAAAACTCTCGAAACATCCTATGAAAAATACAAAATTAAATTTTTTTAATAAAATATAATATTTTTCCACTCTCTAAATTTTTATGGAATTTAAATAAATATATTTTAGAGGTTTTCTAAGTGTTTCACTATTTTCAAATAAAAAAACTAAAATGTAACTAATACAATATTTTTCTTTTATATATACATAATTTTTAGCAATGTAAAATATTAATATTTTTAAAAAGACAATTTAACACCCTTTTAACCCGTAATAGTGGGATTTATCTACTACTTTTTTTACTAACTGGGTTACTTGAATTGTCACCTCAGAAAGTCAGGTCGAGACTTCATAATTTTTTTATTTGATAATAAGTAATATCTACTAATTTATATATTAGTTTTTTTAATAATTTTAATATATTAATATTAAAAATAAAATAAATATTTTAATATATTTCTAAATATAAAATACTTTTAAAAAATAACTAAGAATTCGAGTACAGTTAGTTTGCATTAAAGCTTCCTAGTTCCTAGTTTCTTGTACTGACTTTAGAAGGAGCAATTAGGACAAAGATTAGGACTAACAACCATTCTAATCACCAATTAACCTTTCACTAATCCAAAAGTCAGATACGGATGATGCTCACTGCTTCCACGTGTCAAATAAAAAAGAAATGTCAAATCCACGGGAGGCCCTTTTAGCCTTTTCAAAAATCTTCTTGCCCAACAAGCTAAAAAGAAGCAGCTCCTGCTGCTGCTAAGGATCGCTTGAAAAGAGAAGAAAGTAGAAGAAGAAGAAGGAAATGGAGACATATGCCTCGTCATCATTATCACAGCTTCAAATTAATGAAACCGAAACCCTAATTCCAGGTCTGCCAAACGACATCGCATCACTAATTCTGTCGTTGATCCCATACTCGCACCATGCCCGCGTCAAACCTACTTGCAAATCGTGGCACACCTTTCTCTCCTCAACCAAAGCCCTATTTTCACTCCGCCGTCATCCCCGCCGCTCTAACCACCTCTTAATAATCTTCCCGCAGGATCCATCCATCTCTGCTCCTTACCTATTCGACCCGCAAAACCTGGCTTGGCGTCCACTTCCACGCATGCCATGTAACCCTAACTTCTATGGACTCTGCAATTTCACTTCCATTTCGATGGGCCCTAATCTATATGTTCTAGGTGGGTCTCTCTTCGACACCCGGTCTTTCCCCATGGACCGTCCTTCTCCAACATCGTCTGTTTTTCGGTTTAATTTTGTTGATTTCTTGTGGGAGGAACTGTGTCCAATGTTGTCACCGCGTGGTTCTTTTGCCTGTGCGGCGGTTCCTGATTCGGGGCAGATAATTGTGGCTGGAGGAGGGTCGAGACATACGTGTTTTGGTGCGGCGGGGAGTAGGATAAGTTCGGTGGAGAGGTATGATGTTGGGAAGGGTGAGTGGGTGGCAATAGAAGGGTTGCCGAGATACAGGGCAGGGTGTGTGGGTTTTTTGAGTGGGGATGGGGAGGAAAGGGAGTTTTGGGTGATGGGAGGTTATGGAGAGTCGAGGACGATTTCGGGGATTTTTCCTGTGGATGAGTATTATAAGGATGCTGTTGTGATGGACCTGAAGAAGAGTGGATGTGGGAAGTGGAGGGAGGTTGGCGATATGTGGAGTGATGCGGGTAGAGGGAGGCTCGGGAAGATTGTTGTTGTCGAGGAGGATGAGGACCGGCCTGCTGTTTTTATGCTTGATGAGAATGAGATTTTCAGGTGAGTCATTAGATTGTTTGTCCTGTTATTGCTGTGAAGTTTTTTTGTATTGTTAGTGTTTGTTCTGTCTTTGAAGTAAGAGTTGACAGCTATCTATAGTTAGGGATTTTGCTGTGTAATGTTTCTTTTAGATGGTCTGATTGTTCTCTGTCGGATTCTGTTGTGCTACGTAGAAGTAACAACAATTCTGTTTCATTTAATGAACTAGAGAGCATTTTAAATTAAGTAGAGTAGATTGTACAAGTAGGCATGTAAACTATTGCAGCAACTCAAGGGCCATGGGACCCTTTACTAGTAAGTAAAGGGAAAACCATTTCCAAAACTAGCTGAAAAGCCCTTCCATTGCTTGTAAGTGGAATTGCCTGCTCGTGTTTGTGATTGTTATATGAACTTCTTTCCTGTCTTTTTTTTCTTTTCTTTTCTTTTCTTTTTCTTTTTCTTTTTTTTTTTTTTTTGGGGGGGGGGGGGGGATTGAGCAGCTTTGTCCTTCCAACCAGCCAGGAAAACTTATTCGTGCTTTATTGGTCCTGGTTAATCGCCGCTCATGCATTCTAGTTTTCCAGAATCGGGTCTCTGAGGCCGGCTGGCACAGGTTTGGGGTGGACAAAACTGCACAAATTTTATACATGGTTATTAGATTGCCAAATACGCTAGCATTAATCGATAACATACTATAAACACGTGTTTTTTCTTGTGTTTATATCATCCATTGTCTTCACTGTATTGTATCTTATGTGTTTCTTTACCTCAACTGTCAAGGGATTTGATAAAAAAAATGCAACAAACTCATTTCCCCTTATATTCCATAACAGATTGCATAAAACAAGATGAATACTAAATAGGATCAATCAAGAATCTTCATGAATTAATGACACGTCGCATATAAACAAGAGTAGGTTATATTGTTTCCTTTTTTTCTTTGATATGCTTTTGCTTTTTGAGTTGTTTTTATTAGTAATTGCAGTTGGTATTAATATTATTGGATTATAATAAGTCTTGGTCACTGATTACTGCTGGGATGCTTAGCTAGGCAATGTGGAAGCTATTGCATATGGTTCTGTAAATGGCTGTCTATCGTGAGTATTCTAGTCCTTTTAGCTTCTTATATCTTGGGTTTTTTTTAAATGGTCAGGGTTAATGTTTGGTAGGATTTTCTTAAAATTCAAAAACAGTAGTTAAGAAATTAAGAACATCACCCATACTGAAATATCATCCCACTGAAGAAGCCTCGCAATTCAAATTAGCGCCCATCGAAGCTAATTTGAAAACCATTCCTTCCAACTTCAACTTACCCTTAGATATTTTAGACTCTCTCCACTCTCATTATTTAAATGAAACATCAAATGACATATTCCTTGTTTTCTTTTCCCAGAAAAAGAAAATTTTCCCCTGTTCCTTGGGCAATGAGAGAGAAACATTTGTTCTGGTGTCAGGATTTGCATTTGAAACTCATTTGCATTGAATTCTTTGAATGTAAAATTATTATGAGTGGGAGGTCAGTTGAAGTGTTTACCACTGTCTTTCATATAGGAGATGATGCAGATTAATATGTGTTGTGTTTGGCTATAAATATTGATCTTTGCACTCTCTGCTCACCATTCAATGATCTGATTTGTGTTTCCATTACAGCCCTCTGTTAAGTTTCAAAACATGGTCGAGCCTAGTAACCATCTCTTTCTCTTTTTTTGGCATGGAGGGTAATTTTTTTTGCATATGTATATGGACTATTGTGTATGCACACTTGTACATATACATACATACATACATACATACATATATATATATATATATTGACATATTTGTGTATATGTCTTATTGATTAAATACTTTCTTAGGAGTTTTGGAATTTGACTGGTTATTATTAATTCATCATTTCAAAGCTATTCAAATTTTAAAATGGAATGATTAGAACAACTGCAGCATCTGTTTTCATGTGTTTCCAAATGTGATACGACCATGTTCATTGAAAAGTACAGATTCTTATGCTGATTTGCACTTATATTATTGTGATATTGGAATCTGATTTGATTCTTGTATTAATAACAGCGGAATGCTTTATTCGAAGTTCTCTATATGTTGAGATTACCTTATTTATACAATCAACTTGGTAGTGTGACACTTTTGTTTTTGGTAGGTACAGGTATAAAGAAAATGCTGGTAAACAAATATGGGCTGTGTTTTTTATGTCTCTGTAACAGTAGATTATTTGAGGGTTTTTGTTATATGATCACATAGAATGGCACACAAGGATCCTTGAAGCCAATCCGAACTAGTTCGAGATTGAGGCTTGGCTGTTGTTGTCATTGTTACGAATTAATTTATTTGATTTTTTGGATGTTTCCTTGGTGGTGCTAATTCATGTGTTCTCATTGCAGATATGACATGTCTTCAAACTCTTGGCAGAGAGAGTCCATTGTACCTCGAAAAGCTCCTCGCAACTCCTCATGTGGTTTTGCTGTGTTGGATGGGGAGCTACATGTAATGACTTTTCTGCAAGGAGATGATTTAGTCAAAACTCGAAGGTCACGGCAGCAGAAGAGGGGAGGAACGCTTTTCGTCCAAATCTATCATCCTAAGAAGAAGACATGGAGATCACTCGTTACAAGACCACCATTCTGTCACTCGTTGGATTTCAAGACTGCAATTATGTGCACCATTCGGCTTTAGACAATTACATCTTGTGAATATCATAGTTACAGCCACCCGATTAATGTAATAATTGTGTTGCCTGAACCTTGCCCTTGGCACATAGCACATGGTGGAGGCCAATGTACATACAGAATGATGAAGCACAGTACGGCACCGGTTTAATTTTAAATGAATGTAACTACAACGTTTTCTTACATAAATATGTAGTGTGCATAAAAGCAACAGTGTTATCGAGCTTTTGTAAAGGAAAAGATGTCCTAATAAGTATTTAGGTGCTGGAAATAACATATGCCCATTTGAATTTCTTCTTGTTCTTGGGGTATTCTCTGTGGCTCTAACATCCCAAGGAGCTTTATGCAGGTGAAGTTTTGACACTCTAGTTGAGTGGACTCGATGTTCATCCGGGAAGACCTGTGAACTAATGGTTTTCTTTCTCGTGGCTCATGTGAGTTCACGAGTGGAAAAACTCAGATAGGATTGAGTCGCATGCAAGTCCAGGCCGTTCTTTCCTTTAGAACAGCTGAATTTTCTTTTCTCTTGCATAACTGTGTCAAGGGCCAGGACTCAAAAACCCCTGTTATGAATTACCAGCTAAAATCATCCAAGCGATGCAAGTACGTTAGTATTTTATACTCTCCTTAAATCCTCTTTGTTTTCCAAAAAAAAATAAAAATAAAACTCGATTCCCCACTTCTTGTCCTTGTCCCCTCACCGGTCCGTCCTCCATCCTTTGTAAAACAGAGGTAAGCATGGTGGCCTTATCCAGTATGGGTCCTCCTTCGAAAAAAGTGGATAAAATACTTGGTTTTGATGATCTCTTTTCAATTTAGCGGGAGTAGATTGAAATT
>Ga0325405_1002058_pt1 | contig 20682 bp, 7 predicted proteins | sample PopdelMetagenome_21_FD_205663 | JGI IMG/M metagenome (GOLD analysis project Ga0325405, IMG submission 205663) | Populus deltoides microbial communities from Bellville, Georgia, United States - Xylem-Control-R2 | ecosystem: Host-associated > Plants > Phyllosphere > Stem > Wood/Secondary xylem...
CGGTCGACCCGTAGTGTTTCAACCGTTGGGAGCTCCCAATCAATATCGAGCTCCCACTCTAAGGAGTTCGTGGCCTTGCAGCAACACACGGCTCAGCTCACCAAGAAATACGATAACCTATCAGCAGAGTACGCACAACTCAAAGCGTCTCATGCACAACAAAGAGCGGAACAAAGAGCGGAGTCTGAGCAAATCAAACCGTCTCAAGCACAACAAAAAGCGGCTTATGAACAACAAAAAGCGGCTTATGAACAGCTTCGCGAAATGATTATGAACATGGCAAATAGTGGAACATGTGCACCTAATCTTTTTTGCCGTATAACCACCAGCCTCCTCTAGGATCTCCTCCTCCTCCTCCAGCTCCACCTTTATATTAATTTGTAATAAACATTATTTACCTTTAAAACTTCATTTAATATTTTTCTTGAAACATATTCAGTTTATAATGAATATTATTTAACTTTGTTTTTTTTTATGTTTAATATAAATTTTATTTGCATAATTGGTTTGTATTACAATTAATTTATATAGTTTTATATTATATATTCTAAATAATTTTTTAAAAACAAATTCAGAAAAAAAAACTATTACCAAGGATTTTACCGATGGATTAATTCGATCGGTATTTTAAACATTCACCGACAGACTTACGGACGGAATTAATCAGTCGGCATTTAACAGTAGCTGCCACTAGTACCGACGAATTTACAGACGGATATATTCGGTCGGTATTTCATACACTCATCGACAGATTTACCGACGGTGAGTTTCCGTCGGTCAATCACAATATCACCAACGGAATAAACATCCGTCGGTATATTTCAAGCGGGAATCTTTTTTTTTTGCGCGCAAATTCTGTCTGTAAAACCATCGGCAAATGGTTTTTTTATTTTTCTGACCGATATAGCGACGGAATGGGGAATCACCGATGAAAGGAAAGCCGATGGACGTAATCCGTTGGTGATGATGTCGGTAAAAAAATCACCGACGAACTTCTAATCACACACCGACGGAATTTTGCCGTTTGTAAAACTGTGAATCTTGTAGTGAAAATAGAGAAAAAGAAAAAGATAATATATATATATAAGGGAATACACATGAAGAAAGCCTAAAAGAAAGACCACCCAAGTTTGTTGGTGAAAAACCAAAACGCCAAGTAAAAGTTGAAAGACTAAAATGTCTAAGATTGATAAAATTAGCAACCCAAATTATGATTGGTAAAAAGGCTCATTAGTGAAAATGCTTTATTTTGGTGTTTAAGGACTCAATTGGAATTTTGAAAGGTTTAATGAAGTTTTTTTATGGACTTAATCGCAAGGTAAATCAATTTTTAAAAGTCAATTTGGATGTTAATTGAAACAAATCGAAGTTTGAGGACTAAAATTAAATTTTGAAAAGTTTAATTGATCAAATCATCAAGGGCTTACTTGCATAAAATTCAAAGTCTGGTGAGCAATTAGGGATTTAATTGAACAATTCATAAACCAAAGACCAACTTGCAAAAGGTGCGCGACTTCATGGATTGAAATCAGTCAAATCAAAGGTCAAATCGAAGAAAATTGAGAGTTTGATGGTCATATGAGGGTCCAATTGAACAAATCAAAGACCAATGTAAGAGGCGCTCAAATTTAAGGATGGAAATTGAATCTAGCAGAGATGCGATTGAATGAAATTAGAAGTTTAAAGGGAAATTACGAGTAAAATTAAACAAAATTTGAAGAATAGGGATCAAATTGAAAATTATTAAATCTAAAATAAAAAACCCTAATCTGTACGGATTAGCTAAAATAGTGCCATTCAAGATACTATGCATCTTTTTTTTTTAGTTTTTGGATGATCGGATAGACACTTTCAAGTGAATGAATGTGGCGTTTCTAACTACTTTAGAGTCTGAAACCATCACCATTCAACTTAGAAACACCCCCTATATAACCCTATGTCTTTAAAATCAAATGTTTACATCCTATATTCTTCATTGATCTCCACAATATCTTATCCTAATTAGTCATCACTGTAGTTTCAGTTGTCATCTATTTGAGTGGACACTTTCAAATGCTTAAATATGGAGCTACAAACCTCCAAAAATAAGCAAGGATGGATCTGATTAAAAGGTATACACCACCTCCACCAAGTTTAGATAGTCTCAAGCAACGTTGATGTCAGAGTTACTCCAACAAAGTCATGAAAGTGACCAACCTAACTAGTCTTGACCAAGACACCCATTTGCAGAAAACCACCTAACTCTTTCATGTGTTTCCCTTTAAAAACCCATAAAGGATTCCTATCAAGGGTCTAAAACCCTTCTCTCTAGATCTAAAGGCCAAAACACCTCAATTTGGCCTTCAAGTTTGTTACAAAACCACCTAAACCTAAAATCATTGGTTCTGTATTGGAACCAGCTTGGTTTTAGTTTGTTAGAACCCTAAGAAACCTATCTAGAAGCTTGAAATCAGCTTATAAAAATAGAGGTAATCAAGAGTAGAAAGAAAAAAAGAAAAAAAGGCAAAAGGAGAGTAAAAGAAAGAAGAATAAAGAAACTTTGGCTAAGGTGCAAGAAATTCAATCCATGAGACTTGGAAGCTTCAACTCTCTATGGTTAAGTCTGAAGACCAAGAAAAAGGAAGGCAATATCAAAAATCAATTCAAACTTAAAGGTTTTAAGCTAAAAGGTATATACATTCAAAAGGATGGTTCCATGTTCTGGGTTTGTGGTTTGGTAATTTGGAATGATAAATGATGAATTTTGAAGCTCAGATTGTTCAAGCATGCCTTTTGCTTTGAGTTGGCAGTTTTTTGGGTTTGAAAATCAATGCATTTTTTAGCTTTTTCTGTTTTTATTGTTTCTTTGGTCCTAAATACATTCATCATTGATAATATGGTTTGTGGAAATAAGAAAAGCTTGTTTTTAAAGCTCAAAATGGCCATTCTGGATTTGCTTAAGTTTATGGGTTTTTCTAGTTTCTGCTAGGTTTTAGTTTTTGCAAATTCATCTGATAAATCTTGCCTTAGGTACTAGTTTTAGAGCTCATTTTTTTGTCATTAACTCATATAAAATATGTTTGTATCATGTAGGTTGCATGATTTTTGGTATGAAGCACAAAAAAAATCTAAAAAATATGCTAGAGAAAATGCTCTACCAGGCTGGAATGACATGACAGTATGGAAAGATTTCAGGCCACCATGCATCCCAGAGAATATATGGATGGAATATATTTAGCACGTGATGTCTGGGCATTTCACACGACACTCACAGTCCAATGCGGGGAACCAGAATGGGAAAATTCACGGTTCGATTATCACGCACACTAGTAGCTCCATTCTATTCCTTTTGCATGCGAAACGGATAGTAAAATTAATTTTAATCACATCTATCTGTAATTAATTTGTTTTTATTTATAAATATATTTAACTGATAATATTTTTTTCTTAGAGGCTACGACTCTTGGACGTGAGTCAAACCCAATGGAGCTTTTTGTGGAAATGCACGTGCGGAGTGAAGACCACTAAAAAGAAGTGTAACAGTTCGTCGAAAATCGCCCTTAACATTTTATGGTATGTTCGTTCAACCATTTTCTTTCATAAGTTATTATTTTATGAATTGAATTTGATGATTTCATTTTTTATTTCCAAGAGACATTTAACAGCTAGTTGAAGAAGAGATACGAGGATGATTCTTCGACCCACTTGGATTGATCCTGATTTGTGGATGGAGGCAAGATCGTCTAATGGACTCAATTGAAATTAGGTATATAGACTCTCCAACACTACGGCCAAGAACTTGGGGACGAATCGTAGTGTTTCAACCGTTGGGAGCTCGCAATCAATACTGGGCACCCAGTCTCTAGAGTTCTCAACCTTACAAGAACATACAACCCATCTAAATAAAAAATATGAATGACTCTATACGAAATATAAAGAACTCCACCGAAAGGTCATGAATATTAGATCATAGATGGGTGGACATTTGCATCCCTTTTTTGCTCTATGGTCTTGGGAACGACCACCCTTCTTTGTAATAAATATTTGGCTTTTATATTAAGATAATTTATTTGTACATACTTGAATTTTATACAATTTTATTTTTTTTATTATTTTCCTTTTCTATTCAATATATATATATATATATATATATGGAGTTACCGACAGACTCAATCCGTCGGTATATTCCAGAGAATTGAAAAACATTTACTGCATATGCCACTTCAACTGTTACATCGCCGACAAAATTATTCTATCATATGTTACAGAGGGTTGGAATAAAATTACTCCAAATGCCACTGCCAATCACCGACAAAATAATGTCGTTGGTATATTCCAACGGGTAATTATTTTTTTGGCACGCATTATCAGTCTGTAAAACAATACATAAAATAAATTACCGATGAGCGGTTTTTCGACGGACATTTTTTGTCCTTGATTCAGTCAATAAAATACGCGCCAACGGAATGGTAGAGTAAATATCGACTAAATATTTTGTCAGTAAAACTGTTAAATGTAGTAGTGAATGATCGGTTCATTAAATCCATGAGAATTTGATCAATATTCCAATAACCACTTAAATTTTAATTCATGGGGATTAATGGTTAATATTCTAGTATAAATTTTGGACCTCCAAGTGAGGCTGGTATCTAAATATTAAGAGTTAACTAAAAAATTCTCAGAGTTATTCAAAATATTCACTAATTTTAATTAGGAGTATTTTTTGCAGTAATATACAAATTACAAAAAACCTTTTTCATAAGATTTTTTTGGGTACAGGAGCTTATAATAAATTATTAACACTAGATTTATTTACATGAATAAATCTCGATTCTAAGTCATAAATAGACTATCTATCAGAAAACCCCTTAAAACCACATCAAACCACACATTGTAGCTTACCTCAAGTAAGATGCACTAGGGGTACCAATACCTTTTCTAACCACAACCAATCTCTTACCCTTAAAATCTCTAATAAAACTAGTATACTGGGTTTCCTAGCAACCTTGAACCAAACAACTAGATGGCGACTCCTTCAAACCCCCCGACATCGCATGTCCATGTGTGATAATTATCACAATTTTAAAAATTGATTCAGGGGTAAACCTGGGGCAAGACTCGGGTCACGGATCAGAGGGTCAACCTAGGTTGACCCATGTCAATATAAGGATAAAAGTTGTTATTATCATAGTTTTAAAGCCCGACTCAGGGGTTGACTGGGACAAGGCCTTACTCATGAGTCAGGAGAGTCAACACGGTTTCCCCGAGTCAACGTATGAATAATAATTTGTTATTATCATAGTTTTAAAACTCGATTCGAAAGTCGACCCGAGGCAAGGTTTAGGTAATGGGTCGAGAGGGTGAATTCCGCTGACCTAAAATTTCTTTTAAAAATAATCAAACCAACCTTGTTTTGATCACAATTTATTTTTCAAAAAAGTCAACGGGTTTTTTACACATGTTTGATCTCGGGTTGACTTATTTTTTTACCAAGTTAGGCCGTGTCAATTTTTCTTATGTTTTTTCTTAAACTCGAACCAATCCAGGTTCTAGATCAACCAGCTAAGTCAATCCTGGTTTTATAACTATGGTTATTATAATATTATTAATTTCAACACTCAATATAAACTAAAAAGAATAATATCTAATTATTTTTTAAAATATATAAGTTTGACAATAATATATAAATATTTTTTTATATATTTTTTTTTATCTTGTTCAACATAACCATATAGGATACATAGACAATCACTTTGTTTTATATATCACTACCTCACACAATTTTATCTTCATCTTTTTCAATTGTACCTTCGTCTTTTTTTTGTCGTGTCTCTTTTGTATCTGCTACTTTATTTTTTTTTGTCTCATAACAGTAACCAAATGCTATCTTATAATTTTATTTATTGAACGTAGTTTATTTATACATTAATATATTGGTAAACTAAATAAAATCCTTCTGAAATCATTTAATTTTACTCCCTTTTCTTATCAAAACTGAAAACGTTTTTTTTATCCCTCTTTCATTGTTTGTTAAAGAGCAGATTAATTTTTTTTTCAAACAACAATTTATATACACACACACAATATGAGGAAAGCATACCCTTAAATCTTTTGCTCGCATATTTCATACTCAAATTCTTTAAACATCTATATTTTCAAAGATTGATAGTTAGCATTATTCCATCTCTATCATAATATGGTTGATTAATTACAACCGAAAGAAAATGTACCTTTCCGATCATGGAGTTTTTTTCTCCAAATTTAAAAAGGAAGCTTTTGCACATTGGTAATTGAATGTTCAAGACTCTGTCTTCAATTATGTAGCTTTTGTAAATTAATATGTGGGATTTTCGCCTACAGAATACATAGTATTGCTTTAATGAAAAATAATTTTTGATTAAAGTGTCCAATTGAAGCAAACAATGTACATTATCAACTTGGGAAGCTAATTCATAGCGTTATAATTTAGGAGTTGGTGTTTTAATGTGTATGTGTGTGTGTGTGTGTGTGTGTGTATTAGTTACGGATAAGTCTGCAATCCCAAGTCTAATCAAGCGAATAAAACTGAGAAAACGAAAATATAGTTAGCTTCTGGGATCTCGAAAAGACAACAGTCAATTACGATCACAAAGAGAAGTGCAGAGAGGACAAAAGGTAATATATCTCTCTAGAGTATAAATAGATGGATTTCCTATATTATACATGTTAGAAAACCTCCTTTCATGCTTAATTTCTTGCTTGTCCTTTTCCTTGAAGATAAGATTTGCCAGGTAGGAAAATCTTAGTGCATTCTAATCTAAAGAGTATGAGTTTCGAGAGCAAATGATGATAAATCTTGACCCTCTAGCATAGCTTGTTGTTGTTGGTCAGTATTTATCCCTTCATGCTGTCCATTCTTTTGACCTCTTTTTCTATCATTTTTCTTTTGTTTTCTCTGATTACTTGAACAGTCCCATCTTTCATAAAATAAATGACTACTTCTTTAAGAATTTCTGAATCAAACAAAATTTTGATGGATTCATATATAAACCTTCTCGAAATAAAGCTTAAAAGAAGAAAGCAGCCACCGGAGTAAAGAATGTTACATTTACTATATTTGTGCGTATGGACAACTCTGAAGATCCCATGTCGGCATGGCATGTTTGCGCATGACAATTTGATTAAGGGAAGAAATTCTAACTACTTTAGTGCCGAAATAGTGCTTTAATGTGGATGATGTGTTGTTTCATGTCTGTACATGCTATTTAAGCAAGTGGAAGAGAACAAAAATGACCAGATATGTAGAACCAAAACAGCTAGTTTGGTTTGTTAATTAGTGAAAGGAAGAAAGGAGTAACAAGAACAAAAATTTGCTACTCCAATGAGGAATGACTACTCGTGTGTATGTTTTAATGTAATGGAGATGACTATGAAAGCAGAATGATTCAACTCGTTATGGAGATAAGACAAGCGACTACAGCTAGCCTCTGCTTAACAGTGTGTTTCCATTAATTTCCTGTACTGTATTGACTAAGGAGCATACAAGTCATTTCAACCTCTCTCAAACGTAGGTATATAAGAAGGCTGTTGTTGCTCTAGCTTCATTTATTACTACATTAGCTCACGTAATTGATTTCCTCTATCATCATAGTATTATTTGCCACTCTCACGATTGAGTTCTTTGCGAACTATGGCAACTTCGATGAAAATGAGGATCTTGTTACTGTCCATACTCTTACTATTAATGCTTGTCGGGAGCTCTGATGCACGTTTTTCTCGTAAGTTTTCAATCATGCCAGAGAAGTTGGTTAGCCGCCATTTTTTACGTGATTTGGGCTACGAAATGTCAAAAGTTGAGCATTATAGAAGGTGGATGCAAGACACCGATAGACTCTCACCGGGAGGGCCCGATCCTCAGCATCATTAATTGTTACTATCTGCTAATATTACTGTTGCTGTGGTTTCCATGTTGAAGGGGTATCTGTGCAAAACCATAAGGTAGTTCGAGCACTACCTTATTGAATCCAGGACAAACTAAGTCATGAATAAGTTTGATGAGTGTGTTTTCGTTTTCGTTTTCGTTTTCGTTTTTGCTTGCTTTGCAACACTTACTAATGAACTTGAGAAGTCACCCTTGTTGTCTTGCAAGAGCACTCAACGTTAAGCTACAAATGAGTTGAGTCTTTATCGGACACTAGACTATCTGTTTTTGGTATTGTAACACCTTGAAATTTTTAATGCATCTTTGTTTATTTATCTTGATTTTTATACGTGTAAATATGGTAATTCTTTCATATTTATTATCATGATGATTTTATACATGTAAATATGATAATTATTTTTTAAATTTAAAATCTTTTTAGTCTCACTCATCACTCATCACCCGTAATACAAATTAAAAACCACATACCTATCCATGACGACGAGGGATTTCTTTTTTTTTTCTATTAATGTAAGGAATTATCTAATTTAACAAAAAATTTAATAGAGTTTCCCTTACACAAAAACTCTATTTAAAATTTTATCCCACTTTAAAATACATACAAATAACAAAAATAATTCAATAGAACAACTCAAGTAATCTAGATACTCACATGCTGCTTTAGGAACACCACTCAAACCACAATAATAACTATATTCATTCACCACATGTTTACACCACATGTTTACACCATTATAGATAATTTTGTTTTACAAGATGAATGCAATAATTATATATACCTACATACAAAATAAATTCCTAAATACTTAACAACCATATATTTTACTAATTACAATCCAAAAATATTAAAACTTGAAATATGCATTAGTTTAACTACATGAAGGTTATAAAAAACATTCGATAGAATTTCCTCTATTTTTATTGGTATCAAGTTATTGACAACACTTTTATTTTATGTCATTACAACTTCCATCTTGATCCAATCATCCTGCATCACATCCCATTCATCAAACAATCTCTCAATACTTACATTTATCAATATATTCAAGTCTCATAATATCAATTAATAAGTCAACATAAAGTATTACTAAAACAATTCGTAAGATAAACAAATTCATCACTAAAGAGTAATAAATGCTAACTAACTACATATATGCATTTAGACTAAATGAATACAATATTAAGATTAAGAGTCATATTGTCTTAAAACATCTAATGTATTCTACTACTTTATATTATAATCTTATCTTATCATTTTGAAAATGATTTAGTCATACTAACATCTATACATATATATAATACATCCACTATAAACTACACATTTCCTACTTGATTTTTACAACACAAAGGTAATACATCTATTACATACTAAACATTATCTACTTAATTTTTATAACACAAAGGTTTTCAAAGAAAATAAAGACATAAATATTACATTCCAAAATGATAATTCATAAACAACAAAATCTTACATCTAACGATCTGCATCACCTCGCGGTGTATCTGTTTCAACAATAACCACATTAATCAATTTACTCAATATCTTAGTCAAATATTAATTATTTTACTCTTAACCTTTGAAATTTAATACTTTTAACTTCAATCAATTAATTTACATAATCTTTTAAAAACTTAAATATTTAGTTAACTCATCTCTATTACCAAATAATTCTAACACTTTCATATAATTACTCACAAATTTGGTTTTCCTTCCTTGATTACCCATAATCCGGCTAACCTTTTTTTTTTTTGTTAGCCATTCCATCCAGTAATTCCATACGAATTACCCTACCTTCTGCTCGTGATGACCCAGCTCCTCCTGTCTGATAACCAGCTCCAGACACAACTCTTGAATCAATCAAATGTCATTATATCATTAGTCCATTAATATTTTTCTTACGTGCCGAAACACAAAGCACATAATTTTTTATTTGTAATTCGTTCTAATAAAAATTCATTCTCAAACATAACATCATTATTTTCCATACAACCACATATTTAAATCAAGTTACTTCTTTTCTTGCTTTATGTTCATAATTCTTCCATCAAATAATCCTTTTATTCTTTATGCCCTCACATCATATTATTTATTTTATCTAAACATGTGTAAGAACTATATTCAAACACAATCTAAACATCTTATCTTCATGCTTTCTTTTAACTAGTTCATTTCTCTTTTAAATTGAATGTACTTATTGTTTCTCAACTTTAATGTTATTTCGTCATTTAATCTTTCTTACATATTTCAAATATCATGGTTAAACATAGTTTTCTAAACATTAGCACCAAAACTCATTCTTCCACTTTTCATTCATTTGGTCGAATGTGATGTTCCTTTTCCTCCCCCAAATTTTTCTTCATTTACTTGTTATTTCAGCTAGTTTTCATTCTATTCCACTTTAACTACATCATTTTTCCTTCCCCTCCTAATGCCCTCAAATTCTCATAGAAACCCTAAGTTCAAGAATCAAGGATTTAAGAGAAATTAAAGTAAAGTTCCATGAAATTACCTCCTAACTTAATCAAGTAAACATAAAAACATCTAAATCAAACATTAAATTCAAACTTCTCATGCTTACCAATTGACTTTCTTCCCATTCATCTTCTCTCCCAAGGTTAGCCAAATTCCCTCACTCAATTCCTCCTTCCTTCACTTGATTCTTTCTTAGATTAGGGTTTTATAAATTGAACTTTGCAAGTTTATAAGGTTATTCTCTCAATTTTCTTACTTTTTTCCTTACTTTTCTCTCTTTCTCTCACGTTCTTTTTTGTTCTTTCTTTTCCCAATCTGCTTTTGCCTAGTCGGTAGTATATAAAAGGAAGGGAGAGCTGATTTGTTTTATTTTTTACTGGCAAATAGCTATTTTACCCTTAATGAGTCATTTTGCTTCTATTTGACGGTCCTTATTTTTTTTGCTTGCACTACCAAGCTCCGTTCATCCTAAAATTTTAACCAGATTTTATTCAATATATTTTAAGGTCCCTCATAAAATTTTAGCTCAATCTGATGATCAGATTGCAAATTACGTCCAATAACGTAAAACTGGTCAATTGTGATTTTTCGTCAAATTTCTGAATTTCTCTAAAAATTCTGAAATTTTAACCCAAGCTAAGGCATCATATTAGAAGGCTCTACATAAATGTTTAGAATTTTCTGGTAACCTGATTGAGAGTTACGAATTGTTTTGTTTTGTTTCCTTATTTTATTTATTTTTTGTTTAGAATTTTTCTATTCAACATCGGATTTACAATGGTGGTGCAAAGTGCTTTTTAAAAATATTTTTTGCTTAAAAAAGCATCAAAATAGTTTTTTATATTTGTTTTTTTTATTTTTAAAATAAGTACATCAAAACCATTGAAAAACACTAAAAATAGCATTGATTTGATGGTTTTTCTAGTGAAACACACCTAAAAGTAGAAACTACTGCACTCCCTAACATTCAAAAAAGGGATGAGGCTCAAGATATAGCATTCTTCATTCATGTAAGTGTTAGTCAAACACCCCTTTCATAATTTCAATATTTTGTATCATGATTTTGTCCCTATATTTGGCTAATCAATGTGTTTATCTCTATTTCTTTTCTAGTACATTTAAACATGAACCATATCAAATATAATACTCAGAAAAATACTTAACTCAAATTTTAATATATTTAATATCAAAATTCTAAACTAGGACACAAAGATAAGATTTTAAATACTGAATTGTAAAGTTTAGTCAATTAAACAATTAAATGTAAGATAAAAACAATAACATCATTCAAGTGGTTACAAAAAAAAAACATAGTTAAAAAGTCAATTTTGTTTGTATGCTAACAAATAACCATATTCTCCAAAATATATGAAATTCTTTTTATGTGTTTCTAAATGGTGGATTCCCAACTCCATTATCTTGAGTTCAATACTAGAAAAATGAAAAAAGGCAACGAAAACACCAATGAAAAATATTTTGTTGTGGTTTACCAATAAAAACTGTGACAAAACATTTTCATCAGTAATTTCAAACAGAAACTGTGATAGAATAAATAATTAATAAAAACATTTCATCAATAATTTCATCAGCATTACTAACGTGTGAAATATGGATGGAAATTTCATTGGTGATTTTAAAAATAATTAAAACTCAATAGTCCTCTACTCTCCTCATTTCATCCTTTTCTTTCAATTCATTACAATAGCCCCCATCACAAATTCAACCTCCACAATCCATTTATGTTGACGCAACATCTCTCCAAAAACCTAAGCTTTCTTCTCCTGGTTCTATTTCTTATCAACCTTCACTCCACCAAATAAGCAAACTCACTCATTTAAGATTTAAGTTAATTTATTGAAATTTGTATATAGTATTTGTATATTAAGTGTTTTACTTGTTTTATAATGATAATTTAATTGTATTAATGTATGATTTGTATTTTTAGGGTTTGTTTGGATTTGAGGAAAATGGATTTAATTTGTTATTTGATGAAATTGAGTTTGATTTTATAACTTAAGTATGTTAGAATTGAAGAAATGATGGGTAATTTAATGGGTACCAATTATTTTTTTATCAATTTTATGGTTAATTTGGAAATTTGGGGAAAATTGATTATGTTGAAATGATAATAATTAAAGATATTAATTTTGGTTAAATAAGTTTAAATAGAAAAAATGTTGCATGATTAGTTGGGTCCCAATTAATTTTAGTCAATTATGGATTTGTTGAAAATTTAGAAAAAATTAAATTAATATGTAACTAATAGATAACAATTAGGGTATTAATTGATGCATGTTATTTATTCTTATATTGAGTAAATAGTGGATAGTTAGTTGAGTACCATTTACTTATTTTGTCATTTTTATGGTTTAGTTGAAAATTTAGGAAAAATTAAATTTGAGTGGAACTAATAACAATTAGGGGCTAAGCATGTTTAAAACTTATGAAGTGTGTGATAGTTATTGGATTATGAGTTATATTTTTCTAAACTAAGGGAATTGAGTTACTTTGGAATTAAAAAAATATAATGTGTTATTAAGTTATTAGTTAGCTTGTGTAGGTTAATTGTGATTTATTTTTAATAAATAATTGAATTTGTGTTTGACAGTATGTTTCAATTTTTGAATTATGTTCATTGTTTCCTAATATATTTAAGAAGAAACAAGTCTAAGTCAAACAAGAGCATTCTTGCTTCATCAAGTAGTAGTATTAGTGATTATATCGTGGATCTAGAGGATAATTATAAAGAAGCACCTAACGTAGATGTTACTGATTAAGGCTCAACCATTGAAGATAACATGTCAAGCATCCCTTATTTGACAGTGCCTATTCTAGGCAAATGGATAATAGAATGGAACGATCGCCTCTTTTTGTGATTGATAGTTATTTTAAGTTTTACAATTATATGGAAATAACTTCTTTAAATTAATTTTCAATATTACCAATTTTAAAGCTACACGTTAAGGTTGTTAAAAACGCATTTTTAACACGACACGGAAAATATAAAATAAACTCGGATCGTAAAATCGTACGGAAATTTTTTTTTATAAATAGTTCAAGCACCTTAAAATACATGGTTCAAATAAAAATTCATACATAGTGCAAGCATCTTTAAATACATGGTTCAAATAAAAATTCATGCATAATTTAAATAATTTTTCATTAATTAACAATTAATAAACTTAAAACAAACAATATGGTGTGTCATGTAAACTAAAACTTATATTAAATATAAATACAATATACTTATTTTATATTATTTTTTAATTTGCTATTTTGATTGTCTTTCTAACAATATAATGGTCCTTTCCAATTACCTTAGTTTTAGATTTTTATTTATTTATTTGAAATCATTGATGATACATAATTATTATTTTTTTGTATTTGAAAAGCTTTTGATTTTTTTTATTAATTTTTTTAAAATAATTTTGAATTCTAAAAAAACAGAGAAAAAGTAACATGATAAATGACCGTCCCGCACGTGCCACCCAGGCAATCACAATCTCTCTCGCTCTCTTTCTCAAATAATCATCATCATCATCGGTTTTTTTTCTCCCCTCTCACTTTCAAGCTCATCTCTTGCGCTCTCTTTGTCAGGACTAACAACTCAGTGTCATTTCCATGGCTTTTGCTCATTACTTGGTTGTCATTCCCACTGAACCCTCACATCTCACAAAAGCTACACTCATTAGCACCTCATTCTCCTCCAGTCCTCTTCCCCTCCTCCACCTCCTCCCACCCCACTTTCTTTTAATAAAAATCACTTTGATTTAACTTTCTCTTCTACCTCACTGAAAACTAAAGCACGTGATTTGTTAATAATAGTTGTTTTCAAGAAAGGCGAAGGTAAAAGAATCAGAAGTGTTAATAGTTTTTGTTAATTTTATCAAACTCGGTCCAAGTTTACCGAGTTTGACCGATTTTAACCGAGTTTGACTGCGTTTGACCGAGTTTGCTGGTTTTCGAGTTTTCTACCCGATTTAACATTATATATATGTGTTGACTCGTAAAATCATACGATTTTACGAGTCAACTCGCGAGTTTGACAACCATGCTACACGTTTCATCGCCTATATGATGAAATAGTTATTATTTCAATGGAGTGAGCTTCATGACCATCTTGAATAGATGTGTAACACCCCAAATTTTTTAGGGAATTTTAATCTTTTTTTTCATTTATATGAAATATAGAGATAATTTATTTTTATACGACTATCAGAACTGTCTTAAACTTAGAACCTAATAATATTGTTAATAGATATATTGATACTCAATCTCTAATTATACTTTTTAATTTATTCATAAGAATTTTATTTACAAACATTCATTAGAGAATACTAGAACTTATTCATTATAGGAGAACTAAGTAGTTCGTTAATGCTTTATGAAAAGATGTGGTCTCCTAAAGCAATTACCTATAAAATATACAAAATCATGAAACTCATATGTCATTAGGGTTATACTATTTATCAATGATGCAAGCATAACCAATTTCACTATTCTTTTTGCAAATAAATCAATTTATGCCAAATTCTAATTTAATACATTTTCATTAACCTTTAATAAGCTTTTATTTCATCATTGTACTCATTTAACTATCATCGTCAAATCATAACAACTCTTGTTCACAACACATTTGATTTATACTACGATTTGTTCCCTCAAACATACTTAATTCATATGATTGTATGCATCTCATAACCATTTTCAACCCGTAGTATATTTCATTTGACATCCACATTAGGTTAACACTATTGTTTCATTTCACAATACATTTCATTTATCTTACTTTTTGTTTCACAAACATGTTTAGGCATCTTTAGCTTCTCGAATATCCAATTTATTCTAATCAAATATTCATATTATTCTAACTCATTATACACCATTTTGGCTTCCCACCTATGATTCATTTCAGATACAGATTCATGTTCTCTTAACACATATTTTTCTATTTTTTGTTTTTTCCCATATATTTTCATTTTATTCATTGGCAATTCTTTCATAAGAATAAATTATACATCATTCATTTATTGTTTCCATTTCAATGAAATTTTGGGAGAGTTTATCCTAGATATAGACCTCCCAAAAATCTTCTTCAAGTAACAAAATATAACAAACATTCTCAACAATCAAATCTCATCAATTCCTGAATTTTTATATCAACTTTTCAATACTCATAGGTAGCATCAAGCCTACCCACAATTTTCATATTTCATCAATATATAAACATTTATACCAAATAATTATTAATACAACATATAATCATCACATACATATAGCTAACATCAAAAATTCTCTTTTTGATTTTGTATCTCAAAAGTTAGTTTCTTATCTTTGGATACGCAAGATTCCATTTATTATCATTTCCTTGATTTTCAAATCCTTAGTCTCTGCATACATGAATGACGAACCAATGTTAATATCAACAAAACTGATATCATTAGTCTCCATACACACCTGGATACCAATATTAATTACGTTGATATCATTAGCATTCACTCACATGGATGACTAATCAAATTATTTCAATTGATTGCCTGGTTCATTCCTATTCTTTTTTTTTTTTTCCTTTCTTTATCTTTCTTTAAAGGTGTCAAACATTTACACAAAAGACAAGCACAATTCACTAATTTAACTTAAAAGTAAATAGGTTAAATACCATAACTATAATCCCATCAACACAATGGACTAAGTATTATTTTCATAACCTTAGGCATGTCAACATGATCACTAAATATCAATTAACTTATCAATCTTTGATTTTACAGATGATTAATTTATTTATTACCTTCTGGATTTACCGTTATGGTCGACACAATTAAATTATTAACTACAGTCATTACGATCATTCACAAATATATATATATATATATATATATATAAACCATTGTTGCAATCAATTTAGATTTACATATGAATGTTCATTGTTGCAGTTGATCACAAGCCGTATATATACATATTAATTACCAGCCTCGTAAGCATTTTCACATAGTAATATTTTTCATATTTGTCAGTAACATTCATATAATAATAACATTTCTCCTCCCATAGACAATATTTACATAACAATATTCCTCATGATTATAGGCAATATTCTCTTATGATACATAATTGATCAGAATACTTATAATTTATATAACATTCTAGCAATACAAAAAATTTAAACAATTAAAAAGTAAGGGAACAACCTTTACCTTGAGTTCTTGTTGTACAAGATCTGGAGAAGTCAGGTCCCATTATGACCTCCTCTCCTACAACTCTCCAAACAATAACAATTAACACTCACATCGCTAATGTAAATTCAATCATAGAAATTTCCATATATCTCAAAATCCCAATTAATATCCTTACATTACAATCATCAATTTATATTACAATTCTTAAGATAATTCATGCCATCAATTTAAACCCTCACTCGGAAGTTTGACACTTCCATATCCTAAATTCTATGTTTAATACTTCACAAATCAACAATTAATATTTATCTTATCCATTTAGTGTTTTGACATAGAAATTCCTATTATTTCCACAATTTTAATCAAATGCTCAAACTCACACATTTATTTATATCATCTCGTTTCTTTATTATGACACTTAATGTCTGAATGTTTTGTTATTCATTTTTGTAATTTAATATCCACATGTTATGTCTATATTGAAATTTCTTAACTTTTTATCAACATTTCAATGTCCAAATTATTATTATTATTATTTTTTGTCAACGAACTTCAATGTCCAAATGACTTAATTTTTTATTAACAAATTTCAATGTTTAAGTGACTTAATTTTTCATCTATGAATTTCAATGTTTGACATTTTATCAACCACATAGTGGCATTGAGTTTAAACTATCTTATACTTAGCATTTTAATATAATTCTCAATACAATAATCAAACAATCAATATCAACTTACCCAAATTTCCCTAAAATTGACTACATTAACAATTTGACCATTCTTTATAAAATTCATCATTTTTTCATGCTCTCTCAATTTGTTTTTCAAAAATATTATTTTCAATATCAAAAACACAACACCCAATCTAGTTTCACAATTTTTCATACTATAATACACTTTTCAACTTCAATGTTTGGTAATCATTCTTTTACATAGAATTTAAGTATCAATACTAATAACTTCTCAACACACTAAGCATGACTCAAACACAACACAAACAATTATCAAGTACTCTCATCATCATTAAAACATCAAAAACAACATAATATAACAAATTTCCAACTCCCCCTAAAATTCCCTATAATGGCCGATCCAAACATTGTTGGCCACTCATGGATTTTTATCAATTTTTCTCCCAATTCAACTCTGTCTAACATGTATTTCATGTCCCTTCAATAATTTTACAACTAAACACCATTTTCCCCAAACACACATGCTACATATGATTCACATATTCAACCAAAAATCTTTCTTAAACACAAACTCATATCAGACACTTATCCCATATAATGTTTCTCGCACACACATCAAGTTAACATATAACTTCATAAGATTTCACCCAATTCTTCCATTCTCATACTTCCCAATTTATATTCTTGAAGTTTTAATTATATGTTTATTAGTGAGATTTTTAACAAATTATTTAATTTGCAAAAAAAAAAATTGAGCAAGAATCGACTCCAATGATTAATAAATTTGCCTTCATCGAAAACACTTCTACCTATCCTCCTTATAATCCTCAAATATAATTAGATGTAATACAAGAAATAGACCTGGTAGAAATTAGAATTATAACTTCCTATGATATTGGTCTAAGAACTAGGGATGGATGCACAATTTAAATTTTAGGCACACCAATTGTAGAAAAACTTCGTACATAACCAATCACAATTTGAATCATTTTCTTATTACTCAAACTCATTTATATTACAGCCATCAAATCAAAAAAATACATATTCAACCCAAATATTAAATATTTATAGGATAATTTATTAATTGAAATCAATGGTAAAAATTTTACAATAATGACGAATAAAAAACAAGAAAAGGATTCCATATATATTTAATTTTTAATTATTCTTGATTTGTAAAAAATATATTACAAATTCTGCAGCAGCTGGCACAGAGCAGCAACTCTGCTTCTCTAGGCAGATTGCTTTACCACAGAAACAATGACTGTCATCTTATAACCATTTCGAAACCAGTAGTCCAACCAATGTTAACAGAACAGCCCATACGTGAACTGTTAGGTTCATCAAACACAAGCAGACATCTGTGCACTATAAAACCAAAAGCTAAGACACATTCCATTACCACCTTTATGTCCTGAAAGGTTGAGTATATTTATTGCCAATATGACTTGTAGTTTTCAAGAAAAGAAAATTTAACAATCTGTGGGCAGAGGATACTGGCAATATCTGGAGTTTTTCATGCAGAGGAAGAACCTCTCATAGGCTGAGGCCATTTTAGTCGCAGTGAACATGGAGAGAGCGTACTCCTTGCAGGCCATGCCTTTGTTCCGCCATACTTTAGGTCCATCTCTTATTGTCAACTCCAAGGCCTCAACGAAGGATTTCACATTGGGCGAAAATGTGTACCCGAATTCTTCCTTCACCACCACTGTTCCAATTATGCTTGGATAATTGGGGGTCAAAACTGGCTTCCCACAATGCATTGCTTCGATTAGTGTAAGATCAAGGCCTTGAGGTCTTAATGTGGGATTGACAAACACATCAATCGCGTTGTAGAATTCAGACAGTTGAGAGGAATCCATGGCACCTAAGATCTTGACATTAGGGCCTAACTCAGCATACCTTTTCCCCCATGGGCCTGATCCTGCCACAAGAAGAAACACACCAGGATGGCGTTTGATGATCAATGAGAAGGCCTCGTGCAGAAGTGGATGCCCTTTGTCCCTAACCAGCCGCCCCGCAACTCCCATCACAAGGCTCCCATTGTCAGGGACGCCGTGTTTTCTTCTAAACCTTGCACCAGCATCTGGGTCGTGCACAAATTTGGTATTGTCCACCCCATTTAGTATGACATGAACATTTCTGAAGGGCAGCTGGTAGACGCTGACTAATACCTCACCAGCACTATGGCTTATACAGACATGTTGTTTGTAGCTTGAGAAGAATCTGATCTCATCAATAAGCCGTGGCATTGCTTCTTGAAGCTCTGTCATGGGGCCCGGCAAAGCCCCATCTGGATTTGTAAATAGCTCTTCAAATAATTTTGAGTGCATAATTTCGTACCAAATCCCATGCCATGTTACAGCCACGTTAGGCACCAGTTTAGCCCTCCAATGTGGCAAGGAAACACTCTCAGTATGCACGTAATCAAATTCCCCATTTGCATTTATTTTGTTGAATATCTCAAATGCCAGAGAGCAATTGACTGAACCATGATCATTGGCAACGAAGTAAACATGAAGATTACCTTCGTGTATATCAAGGTGAGGCTTCCTATCTGATGGAGCAGTAAAAACATGAATTTCATGACCCCTGGCAGCAAGAGCATGGTATAGAGTGGAAGCATGGCGTTCCATACCACCAGGGCCGGCACCAATTGGCCATGTCTTTGAGAAAACTGCAAGTTTGAGCTTCTCAAAAGTCGGTCCAAAGCGAAGCTTGTTCCAAGCAAATTTAACATCTCTGAGGTCGCCATTAAATGAGTCTTTCTCTGCCAAAACTGATGGTTCTTGTAAGTATCTAAGCATAGAAATGCAAAGAAAACACGAGCTAAAGAGAAAGGCTAAAGTGAGAATGGTTGAATATCTAACAAAAAAGAGATTGGAAGATGAAGAGCTCTTGCAAGCTTGGTATTTCAACCCCATTTCCGGAAGAAGTCTCAAAGGATACTTGATTTTTATTTTATTTTTACGAGAAAGTATTAAAATGAAAGCTTTGTATTTATAAAGTACCAAGGCTCGAATATAGGGGTCGTGTACCTGATATTTAATGCTTGCCACCATTGATACCGGATCTCCTCGAGCTTGTGCAATTTTATGTAGCTGCACATGGCCTCCTAGAGATTTTGTCAACTCTCCGCCGCCACGAAAATTTTTAGCGCTCAAAGTCTCTTTTTCTCAGGGAAATTGTGGCTACTACGTTTACACGAGCTTGGTGTTGATTAGTTTGAGATCATAAATGGCATAAACATAATATCTTCTCTCATATTTGAATACAATTGGATCTAAATGAAACAGGCTAAATATTTAAAACAATAGAAAAAAAAATATGTTGCATATATATATACATCATAGTATCCACCAAGAAATACGTACAGAAGAATTTTCAGGCCATTTTTTATTTAAAACAATATTTCCTTTTCGTCTAGCTCTCAAAAACAGG
>Ga0325405_1002059_pt1 | contig 20680 bp, 15 predicted proteins | sample PopdelMetagenome_21_FD_205663 | JGI IMG/M metagenome (GOLD analysis project Ga0325405, IMG submission 205663) | Populus deltoides microbial communities from Bellville, Georgia, United States - Xylem-Control-R2 | ecosystem: Host-associated > Plants > Phyllosphere > Stem > Wood/Secondary xylem...
TTTTTTATTTGAATGCATCAAATTTCATTATTTGAAGGCATTAATTTTTAAATTTTCTTATTATCAAATTTTTTTATTAGATTATGCCAAATTGACATATGGTTATTAAATTGCTGGTATTTTCACCTAGTGAACATTTTACTTTATTTCTAACAAGTCTTTATATTTTTAATTTTTTTTTTCTATTTGAATGCATATACTTTAATTTTTTTTTATTTAAATGTGTGTACTTTTTTTATTTTTTATTTGAGCTTCTATACTCTTAAAAATTTGTCAATGAGTGCTATTAATATTGAAATTCGACAAATATCCACTTTCTAATCTTATATGGGTCAAACTTTATCAAATTAACATGACAAAAGGAAATGAACTCTATTGGTCATGGCATATCTTTTAGGAGCTTACTTTTTTTAGTTAAGATTGTTTCTAAATATTGTTTCTTGATGTTGTACCAAAAACATATTAGCCCAACATTCACAAGTTTACCCTATTTTTTTAATAAATATTAAAAAATTCAGTACAAGTTAATAATAAGTTTATATAAATTTCAAATCAAAATTCATTTAATATAAAGTTTATTAGAAATAAAGAAAGTAAGGTTTCCACTTTAAATTAGACAATTTTGGTGATAATACGTGTCAATTCAAATATGTCAATTAATCTTTCCATGTATGCTTGGAATTAATAATTAGACGGTATAAAATATTTATAATACTTAAAGATTTCCCTTCAACTCAATATGTTAAATTCTTAAATTGAAGTGCTCGCACACACAAGGGATGAAGTATTTATACATAAAAAAGATTCCCTTCAACTCAATATGTTAAATTCTTAAATTGAAGTGCTCGCACACACAAGGGATGAAGTATTTATACATAAAAAAGATTCCCTTCAACTCAATATGTTAATTTTGTTTTATTGAGTAATAAATATTTCACATCTGGTTCTTAGAGAAAAAAATATTTGGTTTAAGAAGTCGACACATAATATTATGGTCACTAAAAATCTTAATTGATCAACATAGATTCTATGATATGAGACTGATTATATAAAATGAAAGATATTAATACCCCTTAAGCGTCCTACCCGGGTTGGCTGCATTATTGGTTTTATCTTAAATTGTTAAGGATTTGTTGTATTATATTTTTTATGATCTATCTATAATATTCTTGATTCTAAGACTAGTGAATATTCAACTACAAATATTTTTGACTTTAATATTGGTAAATATTATGTAAAGAAAATATATAATATCCCTGATTTTAGTGTCAATGAATATTGAAGTTCTGAATAATTTCTAATTCTAGTTTTTATATTTATAATTCTGATATTAGTGAATGTCGATACACGACGTCGGGCGACGGCTCCCGTTTTTTTTTGTTTGTTTAACAAAAATGGTTTTTTCTTTGATTAGGGAAACAAAGATTTTATTGGAGTCGCCATCTAGTAATTTGAGGGAATTAGAAATCCCAAATTAGACACTAGTCCCAGAGATTCGGGTACGGGGTTAGTTATGATTAAGGGAAGGTAGACACCAGCCTTAAAACATCCTTTCAATAGAAATGTTACCCTTACTTGTGTGTTTTTTGTTTGATTCAAATGCGATTATATTTTGGGCTTATTTGTATTTTTTTTAATGATTAACGTCGGTCCCTAAAAATAGAAGACACGTTAAAAATAACATCAGTCCCTAAAAATTAGGAGACTCGTCTAAAATATTGACGTTTATCCCTAAAAAGGAGAGTTACGTCTTGGTTACCAAAAGAAATAATGGATATAATCTATTATATTTTGGATTTATTGGTAATTTGTTTTTTTTCAAATGGTCAACGTCGGTCCCTAAAAGTAGGAGACGCGTTAAAAATGACATCAGTCCCTAAAAATTAAGAGACTCGTCTAAAATATGATGTTTTAACCCTAAAAGGAGAATTACGTCTGGTTACCAAAAGAAATAATGGACATAATCCATATTTGGTATTTATATTTTTGACATCGGTCCTTTTAAAAAAAAGAGACGTGTCGATTTTGTTTTTTTGTATTTTTTACAATATGCAAGAAAATTTACAAGCATTTAAATATAAAAAAAATATCAAAAATACCAGTAGAAACCCCGAAAAATTACCTGAGTGTCACTGTATAGGTAAAATACTGAAATACCCTCGAATTTCTCTGAAAATTGCGAAAATGCCACTGGCGGCGCTTGTGGCACACCCGCGGCTACTGTTGGCGGCGGGGAGAATTTCCGGCGAGTTTTCTGGCCAAAAGATGGTCTATCCTGGTAGATCTGATGTCGAGGATTCTTATGGTGGTGGTCTTGACGGTCGTTGATGGCTGATGAGCGAGAATCGACGACTTGAAGCTTCGGTGGCAGCCCACGATCGCGGTCCTTTTCCGGCCAAATGGGGCGGATAAAACGCTGAAACCAGCCGGATTTTCGCTTTATATGAGGATAGCGACCTTTCTGTGGTGGTTTGGAAGCTTGATATAGCCGGAGATGGGAGATCGGAGGAGAGAGAGGGAGTCGCCGGCGAGAGGAGAGAGATGCTCTGGGTTACGCGACGGTGAGAACGCTAGAACGGTACACCGGTGCAGCTGAGGCCTGTGATCCGTTGGATCTCTGATGGAAAGATCGTGCGGCTGTGATTGGCCCGATCTGCAGGTTGATCGGACGGTCCGGATGAACGGAGGTTTGATCGGGTGTGACGCGGTGCACTGAGAGCTTGGTACACTTGATGACGTGGCGCCACTGGATCTAAGAGCAAATTGTTTTAAGGGCTGAGATTGATTTGGGTTTTAATTGGGTGTGGTAAGCCCTATTGTATCCTATTAAGTCAACGGTTCAGATCTAAATGCTATTAGATCTAATGGTTAGGATATATTTAATATTTTCCGTATTGTTTTTAATAAAAATCAATATCTTACTCCCATAAAGAAATAGTATAAAACATGAATAGTGTTTGCAATTCTTTTTTTTTTTTTTTTTCTTTCTCCCTTTCTTCCCCCTTCGTAGCACTGTCACTGGCTATTTATAGCCAATTGCAGGGGACATACAAATCTCAAATTTTCTCAAATTTTATTTTTTAATCACCGCTTTTGGCGTAACTGTCCCGTTTGACAAATTTTTTTATTTTATTTTTTATTATGTATAATAATATATATTTATATAGGTAAAATTAAAAACTCAATTCAATGTTAGAAAAACCTCGTTTTAACCGCTAAAAATTAATTTTAATGACCGAAAATAGTAGTTTTGATCCAAAATGACCTGGAACTCATTTTTTACCTCGGTCGATATGGTTGGACCGTATTGACTCGGTGGACTCGGTTTTGACCGAAAATGACGGTTTTGACCCGAAAACGGCCTGAAACTCATTTTTTACCCTGGTCGACATGGTTTGACCCGTATTGACTCGGTGGACTCGGTTTTGACCGAAAATGACGGTTTTGACCCGAAAACGGCCTGAAACTCATTTTTTACCCTGGTCGACATGGTTTGACCCGTATTGACTCGGTGGACTCGGTTTTGACCGAAAATGACGGTTTTGACCCGAAACGGCTTGAAACTCATTTTTTACTCTGGTCGACATGTTTTGACCCGTATTGACTCGGTGGACTCGGTTTTGACCCGAAAACTCATTTTTTACTTGGCCGACATGGTTTGACCTGTATTGACCCGGTGGAATCGGTTCTTATGGAAAGATGCGGTTGACTTGAGAAAAATATATTTTTGAATTTTCCTTTTTCTTAATTTTTTGGGATTTTTATAAATAATAATAGAAATAAAATAACATTTGAGAAAATCACGGTGGATCCAAAATTGGGTTACAACAGTGAATATCAATCAAGAATATTCTCAATTATGAGATTAGTAAATATGATATTAATGACTTAAATGCATTAAAATAAATTTATTTGAAAAAATATATATATATATATATATATATATTTTAGATGTTGTATTGAATTTTATAAACTTGTTGTAATATCTAAAAATACAATAAAAAAATGCTAAAAAGTTAATGCTTCAACGTGCATAAGTTTCTTTCTTTTTTTTCATGAAAAGCAAAAGTTTTTTTTAAACAATGTCAGAAAATATCACAATGAATTTTTTTTTTACCTGGGTAAAAACAAAGACTTTTTTTTGTGCCATGAATTAATGCATAATAAAAAATAAAAAAAAGGGACCGATGATTAATTATAAATGCATCGTGTTAAGTTGGCCTTCATTTCAAAAGCCAATACTAGCAAGAAACTGCTGACCAGTTGCAATGATGAAGATCTGGTGATAATTTGATAACCAAAGCTACGTGGCGAAAACTTTCTTGATGGCTTAATCAAGTTGAAATCCAGAGGCAGAACACCCAGAACAAAGCCAAGTCTTTGACTGGTCTCTTGAGGTTCTTTTATCAGGCGAAAGTAAATTGTGCCTGTGGCCGGGGATGGGGCTGTCAAGTGATGGGAGTTTTTTTGAATGTCTGGTGGGTTGGGTCCGTAGTGTCTGTTGTGAGGGAAAGCAAAGATTCCCAGGATGGTTGTTTGCTGGAGTTATGAAGGAAAGCCAAAGTCCCTCTCCTCTGTCTTGCCCTGTTTTTCTCCCCCCATCTGTGTAGCCTCCTCTTCGCTTTTTATAGGGCCAATCTGCAATCCTTTATTAAAAAAATACACCCGTCCCTTATCTCCTAGTATGGTAATCTTGTAGATGATGATGACTACTGCTTGGATTTGCTCCGTGTATGGTGGATTGAACACACCAACAGTACTGCCATTGTTGGACTGTTAGAGTCAAATTATCTTCGCGTCAGAGGAGAGTTGAGAGGGCGAGGAACACTGAACTGACTTATAGGTTTTGTGGCGGGCAATCTAGTGTAACATTTGGTTTGGGTTTGATGACAAGATTGGGTTTAACAGAGGCCGTCTGGATGGCTTCTTCGAACGATCTCAATTTAGGGTGGAAAGGGTCATTCTTTAATTTGCCCCCTGAAGTTCTGATGTTTTGCAATCAAGCCTTTATCTTTGAGAATCTCTTTTTTTAAAAAAAACAAATTCGCCCTGGATCTATGCAATTCCACCCTTGGATTTGACTGTCATTTATAAAATAGTCCTTGGTTTAAAATGTTTTCAATTCAATTCTTAATTGACTCCTCAAACTTTTAACTCTTTTAAAATTACCCCTGGTAAAATCAACTAACCCTCTTATAATATCAATGCCTAATTATTTCGGTCCTTGAAATTTTATCAATCATGGCAGCCATACGCTTCGATGACATGCCTGATCAGATTGAGAAGGTACTCTTTTCCTATCTTATGGATAGAAAAGTTCCTGATCCATCTTTGCAAAATACGCACATGGGAGCCTCAAACACATGGGAAGAGGTAATAGTTGGTGAATGTGTGTCAAGTTATATTTAAGTGTGCATATTGGTGTTCAAATGCATACACTACGTATGTATTTATACACATATTTCACATAATAATCAAATCTGAGCAGGTTTCTCCAGAAGCTACCACTCTACTTAAACCAGCGAACTGCAAATCATTGTGGATGAATTTCATAGAAGAGATAGAGCCTATGGTGACCGGAGCTAGATCCCGCCAGGTATATTTTACTCTGGTATCACATTACATGCATGTTCATTAGGTAATTTGGTTGCATCCACAATATCTACTGAACCTTTTTTTGTCTTGTTTTTTTGGAAACAAAAACTTCGAACTTAACTTGTTAGAACATTTCAGTTTATCATTTGCCAATAAAAGTTCCTATACTTCTAAACTTGAGAATCGAACCAAGAATATACTTATGCCGATTGAAGTTTCTTATGATTGCGATTTTTTTATCAGTCGACATGTAATACTTGGTGTTTCCTTTGTAAAGATAGCAGATTTACACAAGAGTATAATAGAGAACTAAGCAGAGAGGTAAAGGAAGCAGAGAGAATGTCTGATAGGTGAAGGAGGAAGAAGAATATTTCCTCTGTTATTCATTATCTATCTTTTAAACTGTTACAGATCTTTATATTAAGCTATAGACGTGAACAAGCTTCTCAGTTCTCACCTCAATGCTAACAAACTTTCTTAACTGCCTAACAGTATTAACAGAATTTTAACTTTAACTACTTGATTCTCTAATCTCTTGACATGTGGCAAGATTAGGTCCTTTAATATCTTTACATCCTTCAGGATGCTCGGAGGCGACTCGAAAAGGTTTAGCGGCTGCGGTGGCGGGAATAGGAGTAGTGGGGTCTGCTGCAGTTATAACTGTTATTGGGAGTTCGATGAGGCGGCGACAATGATAAATCCACACTTGGACAGTTTATATCCAACGTAACATGTTATGGTGAATCTGATGAAATAAGTTTGTAATTTGATAAGCCCTCCAATCAACAACGGTACAAGTAAAAGCATCATCAGTTTCTACAAATATATGGTAATCTCATGTACAGCCAAAATCACTACAAAAGAAACCCCAAACTATTTCTAAGAGAGACAAATAGCGGTCTGAACGCTACCTCAACTTTTCAAATAGAGTGTAGTGTAAATAGACATGGATCTTCCATTACTCATTTGTGCCCGTGAAAGAAAAAGTGTCAATTGACTTTATTATGGTATTAGATAACCATTTCTTTTTTGGTGCTGTTTGTAAGCAGTCCCAAAAAAAGCATAATCCTAGGAAAGAAGACTTCAAAAGAAAGGTTTGACATTCTTTAATTTTACAGTTTTAGAAGGGAGAATTTGTGTTTTTGTAGTTCTTTGTATAAACAAGGTTTGACATTCTTGGTTTTTTCAATTTTACAGTTTTAGAAGGGAGAATTTGTGTTTTTGTAGTTCTTTGTATAAACGATAGAGAAAGACTATCTGACTATACATGTTTCAGAGATCAAACAACTAAGGCTATTTGGATTGTCAAATATATTTTTTAATTAACGTGTGTGTTAGCTTACACGTATCTCAACTAATTTTATAAATTCTAAAATTAATGACCATGTAAATTTTTAGTAACCCTAATATTTGTAAAACAAGATAGAATTACCAAAATTTTAACATTAGAGTAATGCAGTTTGCTTTTCTCATATTTTGAACTTGTGGATAATTTTTTATTCAGACCCAATCCCATAATATGATAATGTCAGCCCATTTGCTAGAACCCACAAAAGCCTTATCCAAGGAAAATAAACGGGCCCAGACCAAAACATCTCATAACCCAATGGAAAACCCTGTCAAGGCAGCCCAAGCTTCTTTAAAATAAAAAAAACCGAACAAGAGGTTTATTTATATCCTTGACCCAAGAACAACCGGCAAAACGGATTTTAATATTGTGAAGATTAAACCAAGTTTTCGGCTGAAATCTACCCAGAAAAAAACCAAAAAGAAAAGACACGCCATGATTCAGTCGCGGAGTAACATTTTTCTCCAGCACCTTCTTCAATAAATTAAAGCCAGTTGTTGTACTAAAACAAGAGCCCTGTAACTTCCTCTATTGAGAAAGCCAGTTGTTGGATTGAAATGTGTTTATGCTTTAAAAATGTAAACCTACCGTGTTGCTCTTAGAGAGACCCGCATTTAGTGGGTTATTTTCTTCTTCTTTTTTTTTTTTTAAAAAAACCCTACTTTTCAGGACGTCTCCTAACAACATAAAGTCTTTGAGTAAAAGTCTTTTTATGGACGAAAGCATAAGGAATTTTAGACCCTGTTTGTTTGCTAAAAAGTAATTTTTTTTAAAAAAGTAAATTCCAGGAAAGTAAATTATTTTTTGATGTTTGGTAGTGTAATGAAAAATAAGTTGGAAAACACTTTCTAGTGTTTGGTTATGTCATGGAAAATGAGCTGGAAAATAACTTATTAATGTTTTATTTTTTTCAAGTTTATTAAAATAATGAGGAACAAATCTTACAAATTAAAAAGTTGAATGAGAATGAAATTGAAAAAAAATATAATTTCATAAATTATCTAAAGCAAAATAAATAATAATCAAAATAATAGAGATCAAATCTAAAAAATAAAAAAAATAAAAGATGAAGAAATTAAAATAATAATAATAATTAACATTTCATAAATTATTTCAAATAAAATAAGTAACAATCAAAATAATAAGGATCAAATTTGATAGATAAAAAATTTCAATAAAAAAATGATAAGGGAAAAGCAAATAACAATTATAAAAATGAGGACCAAAATTAATATAAAAATTAAATTTTAAGAGATGAAATTAAAAAATAAATATTCAAAACAAAATATATATAGCAATAAAAAATTTGAGAACCAAATTTAATATAATCAGTAAATAATATGATATTTTTAAATTTTTCACAACTTCTAAAAAGTGTTTTCCGCCCAAATTTTTTAGGAAAACACTTTCCTGAAAACCAAACCAAATTTTTCTTTAACTGGAAAGTATTTTCCGTTGACCAACTTTTCTAATGGCAAATAAACACAGGAAAGTTTGGAAAGTGATTTTTCAAAAAGTGAATTCCGGAAAACAAACATGACTTTAATGAAAGTGGTGTCTTTTCTTGACATATAGTTTGAGGGATCAAAATTAAAAAGTTAGGGGTGTAGTTGGATTTGATAAAACGTTCTATGGTCCCTTGACGATTAGTCTTAAAATTCGATAATATCCAGTGAATTAATGGCATGATAATTTAGAGAAGAGACAGTCGAGTTTCCGAATAGGAAAATGCTAGTTATTCGGACGCAAAAGATGAAAGCTCACAAATATTAGAGAACTAAAAACATAGCTTTGAGAAAACTCGAATATGCTAATTGCGTGATAAGAGTTTGAGAATTAGTGTAGAAAATCTCCATAATAATTCATAATAATGAACTTGAAGTAGCTTCAGAAATGCGTCTTCATCAAGGGATTTGAAAAACTTAGGTGAAAGTTCTAGCAAAAAAAAAAAAAAAAAAACTCAAGTGAAAATTGTACAGATATTTGAGGACTGAAATGTAAATCCCGTGACTTCTTAATTGGTAAAAGGGATTGATCAAGTCAAGATAGAGATTAAGAAAATAAAAATTCCATTGGACACTAATTAAATAAGAGTTGAATATAGAGACCAACTTAGATTAAGAGTTAATAAAAACCCTACACAGGTTGTCACTTAAGTAAGAGTTGACAACATGACCGAACAAAATAAACCAATGCAATGAATTGCTTGTTGGGCATGTTAAACCTATTTTTTTTAATTAAAATTTAATTTTTTTATTTTTTATTTTTTTGTATTTTTTTTGACATGCTGATATTAAAGATATATTTACAAAATAGAAATATTATTTTAATATATTTTAAAAAAATACTTAAAAAGTTAATTTTTTCTTATGAATTTGTCAACCAACTTGATTTGACACTTGACACTAGATTAAGAGTTAATAAAAACCCTACACAGGTTGTCACTAAAATAAGAGTTGACAATGTAACCGAAAAAAAAAAAACCCAATGCAATGAAGTAATTGTTTGTTATTTTATATTTTTTTTATAGGTGTTAATGTTAAAAATAATTTTTTTAAAAAAATATTATTTAAATATATTTTTAAATAAAAAATATGTTGAAAAAAATTCCCTCGGACGGATTAAATGGTGGAGTGATGTTTTTGTCGAGTGCATGTGGTTGATAGACATAAATTAACACTTGTGAGAAACCAGACACTTGTTGAGTCTCTATAAATTCATCAATTTCTGTGGAACTCTACCCCCACCCTTCTTCTTCTTCTTCTTCTTCTTCTTAACAAAACCCTAAAATGCTATTGTCTTTCAATAAATTCAAGTAACTCTATCTATCTATCTACCGAGTACCACACTTCGCGTACGTAGTTTGATACAAAGTACTGTAAACTTCATCTGTTAAAACAATCCTAGAAAATAAGAATCGAAACTTGAGTTTCCCAGAAAATCCTTTACCTCTAAGACACTAACCTAAGAACACGTCCAAAGTTGAGTTATAATAATGGCGGAAGATTATTGCAGCTTCCAACTGATTAGCGGTGACGGTGTTTTAAACATGCAAGGACTCGAAAACTTCACGAGGACCCCCAACCTCTCACAACGCGGTCTCTCCTATGCTGTTGTTGCAATTATGGGCCCCCAGAGTGGCGGTATGTATTCTTTTTACATAGTTGCTGTAGTGTTCTGTGTGTTTATCGCACACCAATATCATGCAGAGAAAGAGTATAGATTGTTTAATTTGCCTTCTTTGGTGAACAGGGAAGAGCACCCTCTTGAACAAGCTCTTTCAGACAAATTTCAGGATGATGGATGCAGAAGAAGGAAGGTTCGGTATTCTTTAATTTGTTTTACAAAGGAGGACTCGTCTCTTAATTTGCCATGAAATATAATTTAGCTTTTATATATATATATTTTCAGGAGTCAAACAACCCAAGGCATTTGGACTGGGAAGGGTATTGGTATCGAGCCTTTCACAATTGCCATGGACGTGGGAGGATCGGACAGCAGGGAAAGAGGCCAAGTATAAATGAACTAATCTTTGCATTAATTAATCAAACATTAAATAATTCTACTAATTGCTTTAAGTAGCTGTGCCTGCCATTAATGAATTTTTAGAACCATAATTTATAGAACTCATTCGAAAAGCATAAAATTAATGATTCTTAATTTGCCTAATTCTCACTTGCAGGTGAGGTTTAAAATAACTGATTATTGTGAATCATAAGCTCTTTATTATGTTAATTTAAGTAGAGTTTTAATTGTAATAATTAATGTTTAAATTAAAATTCAATAAAATCATTCTTTAACTTCTGTTTATATCAACAATATTATTTGTAATTAATTTCATATATTATACTTGCATTACAATTTGAAAATTAAAAAAAAAAAAAAAACTTTGAGATGTTTACAGGACGGCGCAGCATTCGAAAAGCGAAGTGCTCTATTTGCTGTGGCAATTGCTGACATTGTAATGATAAACATGTGAGTTTTGTATGTTCAGAATTTTGTTCAATTTTACAGTTGTTTTAGATTTTAATTGGATTATCTTATTTCATGAAAAAAAGGCCATTTAAAATTTTGTTTTTTTAAAAGAAATCCAAAAATAAAAAACAATATCATTTAAATAAATATTAAAAAAAATTTATTTAAAGTTAATCCAACTAAATAACATTTCGTATAGATTGGAATATATTAATTCTGAATAAGTTTTAATAGTTTATAGAAAATTATTATTTTATAAATAGAGAGATTTTCTGAATAAAAAACTATTTTCCGTAACCTGCAATATCACAATTCGTATGTGATAAATATTTCTAACATATAACGACGAAGCTATGTCTCTAATTCTGAGTAGACTCCACTTGAACGTCTAGAAGGTAGTCTGAGGGAAGATATTCAGAAGGTAAATAATTATATATGAAATAATTGTTGTGATTAATTCTGCAAAACAATTTCTCATAATCTTTCCCCTGGTAAATATATAATTATACAGATATGGGATGAGATTGCAAAGCCCGATGCTCATAAAGGGACTCCTCTGGGTGATTTTTTCAATGGAGGTTGATTCCTTCGATCCCTTATATATATATGCTTTACTAATTTCTTTTATTTTCAATTGACATAAAACTCAAGCCACTTTTAGTTAACCATGAAATGAAGGTGGGGGTCAAATTATATCCAAAACTAAATATTTTTTTTAATGAGTTAATATAAAGTCATTAATTCTTTAGGTATCAACTAATAATTTGAGTTTTTAATTTATTATGGTTTTTTGAAATTAATGATATTATTTCTTAAGTTTCATTTATTAACTTAAATTTCTTGATTGGTATAGTTTTTCGACCGGTGCTAATTGTAGCTTTGTCTTTGTGTTCTTATTATTAATATAAAATGAAGGTGGAGGTCACTGCTTTGCCTAGCTATGAATTCGAGGAGGAGAAGTTTAAAGATAAGGTAAATTAATTGTTTTCAACTGATATCCACCTAACAGTTCGAGCTTGGGTTGAGTGGTTCTTTTATTCAAATCTTGAAACGATGTTTTGGGTTGAGAGAAGAAAAAAATAAAACTATATCCTAGAATTTTATGCTTTTGGGTTACCTAGTTGTGCTATTATTATTGCTATTATTGACCGAAATCCCTTACGAGATGTATTTTACAGGTTGATCAGCTAAGGCAGCGGTTCTTCTATTCTATCTCTCCGGGAGGTCTTGCTGGTGATAAGAAGGATGTCCAACCTGCTTCAGGGTTTCCCCTTCGTGTAGACCAGATATGGAAAACCATAAAGGAGAACAAGGATCTGGATCTTCCTGCTATGGAGGTTTATTTAAATATTAATGATTTTTTTTGCAAAAAATGTATGTACACAAACTTTAATTAGATTTTATTGTGTGATCATATTTCTCAATTTTATTTATCAGGTGATGGTTGCCACATTTCGATGTGAACAAATTGCCAAGGAGACGTTAAGTCGTTTGAAATCTGATAAGGTATTTCTTTCTTCTTTGTTTCTTCTTACAAAAGTTATTGTGCTACCTTGATGCAAGAATCATATCATTCGTTATACAATTGATTTCCTACAGACTTGGTTGGCATTGAGAAAAGCTGTTAAAGCTAGTCCAGAGCAAAAGTTTAGGAAAAAGCTCATATCTATTTTGAAAAACTCCCTCTCCCAATAAGTGTACATCTTGCTCTCTATTTTGGTAAGCTATACGTTCTGCATGCATCTCTTCTATTCAATGCAGCATCAAAATGTTGCGAAGCACTAAAGCAGTATGAGCATTACATGGGCTGTATTGGAAGTTTCCTCTATCTCAGTAGCTTTGTTCCATATGAAATATTGAAGTATACGACTTCTTGTTCAACTTGATTTGAAACCTCTGTTGTTTCTTATGGGCATGTAATACTGATTTTCCAATATTAGATATGACATGGAGGCGACTCATTTTAAAGAAAGTGTTAGAGATGACAAACGACAAGAGTTGGAAACAGAAGCACTAAGAGTAAGGCCTTCATATGTAAACATTTTTGTTTGCTTCTGTAATTAGATGATGCCTCCTCAGTAATGCCTGCAGTATTTTTCTTGTTTGACTTGAAAAACTATCAATGTTCCCGATGATTAAGTTTCTGGTCTGTTATGCAGGTTCTATACCCATCTTATGTTGACATGCTGCGACATTTACGTTCTACTGCACTTAATAGTTTTAAGACTAGGTTGGAAAATGGGGTGAAGGAGGCATCTAAACAGGGATTTGAGGCATCTATTGATCTTAGTGTTAAGCCCGTCATGCGCAAATTTGAAAAAGGATGTAAAGGTAATGCAATGTAAGGCTTCTGTTAATTATGATTGGAGTCGGGAAACCTATTTATTATTAAAATTAATTTCTAACAGGCATGTCATTTTATTAAAATTAATTATGATTGGAGTCGGGAAACCTATATATTAATGGCTTTCTCTATATCAAATGTCTCCATAAGTAAGGAATGGGATGCTTCAGCAGTCAGGGAAAGCCTTCTTTGTGATATTGAGGAAACAAAATCCAAAACAAAAACCAGATTTTATAAGGTAATTTCCTTGTATTAAAATCCATACCAGTTAGAGAAAGCCCTTTCACGTTCTAGAATCCCAAATAATCATCGACTATTGACGATTCGTGTGATTTTATCTTAGTTTCTGAAAGGAAAATTAGGTTGGGATGTTCAAGCTTGAAAAGCCTGATCAATCTTCTCCCTGCTCGTGGTGTCCCCACTGCTCATAGCGACAGTTTCTTATACCTACACAACTGTTCCATGATAAGGCCCCCATTGCTCATAGCGACAGTTTCTTATGCCTATACAAACCCAAGAATATATTATATACATATATTTATTGCATCAATTAATGTTTCTTATATGTATATGTATTGGAATATTCTACTCAATAATCACGTAGCACACATGGTGTTTTCTTCATAAGGTTTACAATACCATGAAGGCAAAGGCTGTGAGAGGCGTAGCGATGGGAATAGGTGGCATGACAGGGGCAGGAGTTGCAACGGTGTCGTTCATGGGGGATTGTAATGCAGTTGCGGCAAAGAAAGCAGGAGACGTGGCGTCAATAACGGTCAGAAAGATAATCAAGAGACACATGTTGAAGCTGGACAATTTTAATGCCAGCGAGAATACCGATAACAGTACTGCCAATGGCATTGTCGATGACCTTGCAGGTGAAACTGTCGATACCAGCCCCGATTGCCAGAATGCTAGTGACACCGCCAATGAAAGTGTCGGTGACCTTGAAGGTGACACTTCTGATGACCTAACTGATAAGAATATCAATTGCGAGAATGTCGATGACAGTGCTGATGATAGTGCCGATGACCTTGTAGATGATAGTGCCGATGACACCGTTGACGACTGTGACGATGAATAATATATTTTGTGATTCGTATGCCATATGTATTTTGCCATGTTTACCGTACAAAAAACTATGTTTTGTGCTTTATTTTATTGCAGACTATTTTTTTTATTTCATGTGATTCAGAAAAACATATTGATACTTGTAATTTTATTTTTTTTCCTCAATAAAGCTAGAGGTTGTACTTTTTCATAAAAGCAAATGCATTCATAATTTTAGTAAGAGTTTGATCAATCAATAGGTACTTGAAAAGTTCAAATACTTGTGTGTTTAATTTCTAATAATTGATATGGAAACTTAGATTTTCCAATAAGTTTGAACCCTACATATTAATAGACCATAAAATTTTTAAAATATTGTTATTAGTCTAGAAGTACAAGTCTAGAATTATAATAACAGTGTCTAAAGTTTATATTGTTAACATTAAATTTAGCATCTAATTTTAAAATTCAAAGTTCTCTTAAATGAGGCAAGCATAAAAGAGTCTGAAATAATTAGTGACTATAGTGAGAGTCTCATATTTGTTTCTTTGAAACTATAGCACTAAAAAGATCAAAATTACTAGAAAATCTAGAATAACGAAAAAATTTGGTGGATGTTCTTGTTGGAAAAAAAATATAAAATCAATAATTTCAAGGGTAGCAGTAGAAAATAAAAAAAAAGAAACGCAGGTTTATGAGGGTAGAAGAAAGATATATACTCTTTGAACAAATGGTGGAAGAAGCTAACAAAATAATTGAAGAAAAATATAGGCTTCTTTTTGAAGAAATTAAAGAAAAACATAAACAAAAGATAAAAATGATTAATTAAAGATCATCATAAAGGGATTGTGGTGATGAATGAGAGATCTAAGCATGACATTCTAGAGCCAAAAATTTGAGAGAGAAAATGGTGAAAGAAGTCTAGAACATGAAGTAGGAAAATTTCAAAACTTAAATAAGAAATCTTATAAAGGAATGATTATGGAATTCGAAGATGTTAATTCAAAATTGAATGTCTAAATAAAGAAACGAAATGATGAAGTAATCTTTGACTTCAATCATACTATGATGGAAATAGTGAATAATATTTTAAAACAAGTGGCAGTCAAAGTCAAGAATCACTTAGATAAATAGAAGGAAATGAATCAAACTTTAGAAAAAAGATCCTCAGCATATTGTAAAAGAATTAGGTTAGCCAAAACAATACAATGTAAAAGTAGTTATTTAAGATTAATTCTTCATTTACCTATAATTTGTTTAATTAAAACAAATTCTTAATAGTTACAAACCCCAAGAGCTTTTAAAAACACCACCATAATTGTTTTAACAATGAAGATTTCAGAGAATCAGTATTGCATGATTGATTACAATAAAGCAATGTTCAATAAATTACCTGAGTTTTGTAAGAGGTAAATGGAAAAAACATAGCGTAACCAATATTTTCTCTTTGTGTTCTCTTTCACTTTTCCGCAACCATGCGACCATAACTAGAAGACTGGGTACTACAAACCCAACCACCAATTTTTAAGCCCCTCAGACCTGTGTGGATGATATATTTGTAAACATATTTGTCATAATTCAATTTTTAACAACATAAATTCACTAAAACAATAAAAATAAATGAAGAATAATTTGAAGTTTGGTTCAAGTCAACACAAATTAAAAATTTTAAGGACTAATCAGAATGGGATTAAGTTTGGAAGTCAATTTTGGTAGAAATGGAAAGAATTGATAAGTTTGGGGGTATAATTAAACTTTGATTTAGAGTTAATTAATGCAATCAGGGGTTTAATTGAAGAAATATCAAAGTTCAGGGTCATTTTGAGTCAAAATTGCAATAGATTAAATTCCAGGGACCATAGTGAATAGGCACTGAAATCCAGTGGTCTAATTACAATTTGGACCAGGGGCTTAATTACAACAAGTCAACTTCGAGGACCAAATGAAAAAGAGCCGCCGCAGCCTAGAAACGGCGCCGTTTCATTCCCATTCATCGTCTTCTTCCTCTGGCTGCCTGTGAGAAAAAAATTCAAAATGCCACCCATGACGGGCGGCTCAAATGTAGCAAACGCGAACCGATGTGGTCTACCAAGTGTCCTAAGCCAATCATGCTGCCCCTCCAAATACACAGCCAGTGTCCGGGCCAAAATCCACCACCAACGGTTCAGCCGTGGCGGGACTATTAGTGTCCGAGTCCAGGCAGAACACCAACACCCCAAGCCATGCTTATCCTCATCCTGAAAGGGAAGAGACGGTGGCAGATGAACCACCAGAAGTCCAGCCTTATAAAAAGCAGGGGGGAGAACTGTTAGGATATTGCCATTTAGTGGCAATACCCCACCACTAATTATGGCTTAGTGGAAGCACCACTAGTGCCATAATTAGTGGCATGATTTCAGGACCCATTGTCCCTTGATGTGTTGGAGAAGGCTGCTAAGAAATGCATATAAAGGAGGCTCATACGTGAGAGAGCAAAATGCAAGAGAGGGGTGAGAATCTGAAGAGTGTAGAGAGAAAGTGAAGGGCTGCAATGGCAGCAGCTGCAAACGCAGCAAAAGAGTTGGGAGTTGAGTTTGAGTGAAGTGATCCTCCTCCTCCATGTATGTTGTAATCCTTTCTCTATATATCTCTAATAATATGGACTCTCCCGTGGATGTAGGCGGTTTTGCCGAACCACGTTAAATATTGTGTCAGTGTGCTTTACCCCCCGTGGAGCGACTATCAGTACACCACCGGTCCGCGCATGGGGAGCCGAAATCCCCAACAATTGGTATCAGAGCACAGGGTTTAAAGGGGTGTTTGATTTTGCTCAAAAATGAAAGTTGTCCAAATTATGTTTTGACCATACCACTGTGTAGAAGAGGAAGAGACGAAGCCACTGTTGAAAACGGCATCAAAATCAGACGTCGGAATCGTCCTTACGCACCATCACTCGCCGGCGAGGTTGCTGGTCACTCCCGGATGGGCTGACCCGACCTGAATACCAGACGACCCGACCCACGTGCCAAACCCGGATAAGAATGACATCATCATGACGTAAGCATGACGCCAGCATGCACTGTGGGACCCACCTGCCACGTCACCAGCTGCGAGTCGAGTTGAGCCGAGCCGTTGTTGAGTAGAACCGAGCCATGAGCAGAGGGACAGGATCCAGTGACGCTGATTCTACGTGCAACCGGATCTGAGAGTGAATCTGGGCCGCTCATCAGGCCAGAATGTTTTTGATCAAATATTAGCCGTCTAAAATGCGATTTGGACGATTTCAGACTTGTTTCCAGCTAATTTGATCGTTCCGGATGCCATGATACGTTCGATCGTTGAGATTTGTGACCAAAAGTGGTGGTGGTGAATTAACAAAAGAGATTGCCCGATTAGGAGGCATCTGAAGGTCATCATGGTGGTCGATGGAGATGAAGAAGAATATGTCACACATGTTTGCCCAATTACATGTGCTGAACTGCTAAGTGGAGAAATTTTTGTTGCCTTGAAAGAAGGCAAAATTGGGACACTCTTGACACCCGGTTATATGGACAATTTGAGGTGAAGAGTGGAAACTGATGAAGACCAATCTTGACAAATCTAAGAAATGGTAGTCTCGCCAGATGTATAGAAATCATGTATTAAACCAGTATATTCCAGATCACTTGTAAAGGAAAGCCGCAACAAAACTAGCAAATGGTTGTATATACGGAAAGTCAGTACGATGGATAGATATGGCCTAAGAAGTTCTGGCTAGGAGATTGGGTTTTAAGCGGGACCAGTGTGACCCCTCCAATCTTTCCTGGGAACTTGCTTAGTGGAAGGATTATCCATACGGTACTATTTTCGTATATATAATAGTTTGTAATGAAACGGTTGAAGACTAGCAAGATGACGGCACAAGGGAACAATTGGGTTTCGTATGATCAAGGATCTGAGGAGTGGTGATTTCTCCAAAAAAGTTAGATTCGGTGACTGTGTTTTCTCAAGGGGAGAATTGATGAAGACCCTGATAATAGAAGAGAAATACAGCAAGGGGATAAAGATTGGCACCCTATTTTGACTTAGACAGGTGTTATGACAGGATGAGCTGCTGTTAAACATAAGCAAGGAATAGGGAGAAATCTGGAGAACAGAAATTGCACGAGGGCACACGGAGATTGTGCAGGAGTACCCGTAGGATCCAATGAGGTACTGTAATGAGACAACAGGTGCAAGGAGAAGAAGTGTTCCCAGATGAAGCTCAGAGCAGAGACTGTTAAAGTTTGTACAACTGGAAGTCTCTTGTGCTCTTGATGAAGACAACAGGCGAAGACCTTTCCAATGCATGCAAGGATGGAAAGAGAGCTGTTGCAGAGGCACCTAATTGAGGGGGTGCAAACGCCTGTGATAAAAGGCGACCGCCTATGATGAAAGGCGAAGACACCAAAGAGAGTTGGTGTAGGTGGAGCTGTCAAGCAGAAAGGCATAAAAGCTCCAAACATAGAAATCGAGGTGGAGGATTGTGAGGAGTATACCGCAACTTTCTCTTTCTATGTAATTAGTGGCAGTTATCTCTCCTATAGTGCACATGGTGGTAGAGACTTTTGAAGCCACTTTGAAGCATCTCAGCTGAAGGAGGATGCGACTACCCCATGACAACAGGCGAAGACACCTTAGAGAAGGTGTGAGGGCCTTGATATAAGCCCAAGATCAGACCGCCCCATGACAATGGGTGAAGACACTTTAGAGAAGGTGTGAGAGTCGTGATAGGAGCCTCATTTCAGACCGCCGCATGATGACGAGCGGAGACACCTGAGGAGAAGGTGTGGGGGCCACGACATGAGCCCAATTCATAACGCCCCAGAGCCAATGTAATGGCTAGATATGAGTGGACAGGTGTATAGCCAATGAAGTGGCTATGATGAGTATGAAGACAAATGCAGGATTGACTTTCATGGATATTGCCCCCATGCTAAAGATCAATGAGCTAGAAGACATTTGCCTTGGACAATAAGTGGATGACTTGTGGAGCACTAAGACGCGGCTGCTATGAAGAAGCAGAGGGCATGCGCAGGTTCCGGGAACGAGTTGACTCTTGTCAAGGTGGTGAGCTCGGTAATGGCATTGTAATACTCAGAGTATGAAGACAGATATGGATCAACCTTTAATGGGCTGCCCCCATGGTTAAAGGTGGAGAGCTACCTGGACTCTTATGACTAAGAGCGAGAGACTCACGGAGAAGTAAGGCGTGGTTCCTAGGGTGGAACAGAGGGCAGGCGCAACTCCTGGATGAGTAGCCTCTTGGAAGAGTGGTGAGCTCGTGATCACATTGAAATACTCAATGACTGTCGCACTTGGAAATATTCGTTTGAGGGGGTGTTGTAAGCCTTGGTGTAAGGCTTGAAAAATCATTCCGGACCGAGCATGGTTGATACGCTCGAAGGGGAATGTTGTGTTGAAGACGCTCTCAGAATTGTAAGCTTGGAAGAGCTGCAGAATGCAAGCTTGTGCTGAAGAAGCAGGATGACAATTGCCGACATAAATGGCAAAGGGGGTGATTGTTAAGATATTGCCATTTAGTGGCAATACCCCACCACTAATTATGGCTTAGTGGAAGCACCACTAGTGCCATAATTAGTGGCATGATTTCAGGACCCATTGTCCCCTTGATGTGCTGGAGAAGGCTGCTAAGAAATGCATATAAAGGAGGCTCATATGTGAGAGAGCCAAAATGCAAGAGAGGGGTGAGAATGTGAAGAGTGTAGAGAGAAAGTGAAGGGCTGCAAATGCAGTAAAAAAGCTGGGAGTTGAGTTTGAGTGAAGTGATCCTCCTCCTCCTCCATGTATGTTGTAATCCTTTCTCTATATATCTCTAATAATATGGACTCTCTCGTGGATGTAGGCGGTTTTGTCGAACCACATTAAATATTATGTGAGTATGTTTTACCCTCCGTTGAGCAACTATCAGTACACTACCGGTCCGCGCATAGGGAGCCGGAATCCCCAACAAGTACCAGACGAAAGGAGACCAGGAGAACAAGGGAGGCAGAACCAAAAACAGAGATGGCTCGAGAGGAACAGGGGACTTCAACTTCCCCTCACCTAGTTAATCCCATCAACCAGAGGAAAAAGGAAAAGAAAAAAAACACAAGAGAAAGAGACCGAGAGAGAGAGAACGAAAAAAAAAACAGAGACGATACAGAGATAAAAACCAGAAAGAAAATAAAAAGAAAAGAGAGAGGAAGGAAGGAGAGGACTGGGTCTTGAGAAAGCAAAACGTTGTTGTAACCCAATTTTGGATCCACCAAGATTTTCTCAAATGTTATTTTATTTATATTATTATTTATAAAAATCCAAAAAAATTAAGAAAAAGAAAAATTCAAAAATATATTTTTCTCGAGTCAACC
>Ga0325405_1002062_pt1 | contig 20660 bp, 11 predicted proteins | sample PopdelMetagenome_21_FD_205663 | JGI IMG/M metagenome (GOLD analysis project Ga0325405, IMG submission 205663) | Populus deltoides microbial communities from Bellville, Georgia, United States - Xylem-Control-R2 | ecosystem: Host-associated > Plants > Phyllosphere > Stem > Wood/Secondary xylem...
AGATTACTCATTTGGGTTTTGGATGTTGTCCTAATTCCTTTAAAAGGAAAACTTGAATTACTGACCTTAGGCATGCCATACAAGTCTCTAATGACAGAGGGGGTCAGGGCAAGGGTTTGACCCCTCACTTTGGAGGTGATTGACTTTTCATCTAAGTCAAATGAATCATACTTAACATAGAATTCCCTCATAATTTTTATATAAAGAGCAAGTGCCCCTTTAGTCAACTTTTCCTATTTTTTTCTAAAAATCTCTTTAATAAAAGCAAAGGCAGTATCAAATAAATCACTTATAGATACCTCACATTTTCCCAACATAGTATTTCTTAAGAAGTTGGTCTTGTATGCCTTTTTTTTTACCTCTAGTGAGGTGAAAAGCTCCATCTTGGTAGAATGTGGTTCAGGTTTTGATGAACTAACCACTATTTTGCCTTTCTCTTTAGTCTTTTGAATATTGGAAGGCTGAATAAGGGTTTTCTTAGGAGATGAGGTCTCATGCTCTTGTTCATTCGAGGAGCTTGAAGAAGGTGGTGCAAGTTTCTCTTGTGCTTTCATCTTATACCGACCCTATCTAAATTAACAAAACATTCATCCATATTTTTTTCAAGAAATTTCAAGATTTGTGCTTTTCAACCTTACACAAGATCCAACAACATGTTCTCTTATTACATCATGATATAATATTCTTACCATTTGTCTTGAACGATGTCGAATGCAAGATTGAAAAGAAGATTTTGAATAAGTGTTGAAGAGATTATTAGGGATATCAAAAGAGAAAAGAGACGAAAGGTTTTCCCTTGGAAATAGGCAAAACAAGGACTTTAAGTCAAGATGACAGAAAAAAAAGAACTGATTTGATTGAAGCTTATGGTGAAAATAGATATAATAATGAAATATTTGACAAAGGCTCCATCATATCAAATTATGTTTCTTTCTTTTTTATTGATTAGTCCAACTAGATTCTCCTTGTTAAAACATGTCATTTGGTTATTTAAAGACCTTTTTTAAAACCCAAAAAACCTTATTTGAATCACTGATCACTAAATTAAAAATATCCACGTCATTCAAAGATATAGACCTTTATAAGTTGAGCTAATTTTTAGCCTAAAAACACTCACAATTGATAATTTTTAAAAGAGCTAATTACCTTAATGGTCAATCTTCATTCATGAAAGCTTATCCCTTTATTTGACTAAATAGAAACATGAATATGTGAGTGAGATAAGCGTACCATTCTAATTAAAAAAAACTTTCTTTGATCATCTTCATACATTAATAAAATATGCGTAACAGGGTTTCAACAACATACCTTGAAAGTCAAACTTTATGCTAGGGCCTAGATACATGAACATTTATTATTCCTAACAAACATAATGAAATTTCTTGTCTATTTTTGCAATAAAGTGAAAAAAGGAGTTGAAGGAGTTAAAGAAAGAGAAAAATGATCTATTATGAAATTGCTCGTCTATTTCCATAATGATTGTCGCACCCTTATGGCGGAGCGCGACGTCGCGGTGATCCTCAATTGATTTCGGGTTATTTAGTTTTTTGTGTAAAAAGGAGTCGCCACCTAGTATTATGGTCACTAGGAAATCTAACTGGTCTTTCAGAGATTCTAAGGCAAGGGACTGGTTGCGTAAAGGGAAGGTATTAGCACCCCTAGTACGCCCTACCTAAGGTAAGCTTCTTGGTGTTTGGTTTGTCTTATAATTGCTATGGTGTTGGTGTTTTCTAATCCCATCAGTTTTTCTAGGATAGGTTTGCTATGATGAACAAACTTGGACTCAAAGTCTAAAAAGAAAGAACCCTTGGTCAATGTGGATCACACCCTTAGATATGTCTACAAAGTACCAAGGAGAACCAATGCAGATCTCTTGAAATCTGTGTTTGATTCAAACTAAATTTATTAAGATAGAAATCCAAGGAGATTCTATGTGCTTTAAAAGCTCATTTTTCTCTTAGTATTTCAAGAGTTTGCGAATCATAAATCACAAGGAGGAAGGACAAAGATTTAGAAATCTAAGGAAATTCAGAGTGCTTTAAAAGCCTCCTTTTGCCTTAATGTTTTTCATACTTTCACAGCTCGTAAACCGTGAAGTCAAAAAGTTGAAATGTCTTTAATTATAATTGAGACTTCTTTCAAGAATGTGTGATGACTTATTATTCCTAAAAAATTATTTTGGATATTTACCACTTAGGGTTTCTTTATCCAAATATTAACAGTGAATAATAACAAATTATTCCCAATAATATTTTGGATATTCGTCCTTTCAGGATTTCTTTATCCAAACATTAGCGGTGAATAATAGATGAATTCCCCCCAAAATAAGATTTTTATATTTTTTGGAATATTGGGCAATACCCTTTGGAGTTTTACAAACATGTTGTAAAATCCAGAAATGCAAGAAAATAATTTTTTGTTGTGTTTAAGAAATCCATACGAAAATACATTTTCGAAACTTCAAATATTTGTTTTTTATATATAAAAAAGGAAATTCAGAATATGTTAGGGTATTGGCCGTATGCAATACACAAGAAAATATTTTTTTTGTTTTTCAAACATATATATATATATATATATATATATATATTTGCAACATTTCGTGGAAAAAACCGGGTATTTTAATACTAGATTTGTATTTCTACAATATAAAAAAATAACAAAAACCATAAACTAAATACACGAGAAAACCAACAATATTAGTCGTTTTTTTTTTGGCTGGGTCCAGCTCGACCTATGTGACAGGACTGAACCCAGCAAGCCTAGCCGGGTCACTGGCCCAAACCACGGTCCCGGCTGGGCACTGTTGCAGCTTGCATGCGTGAATTACTCACGCATGCACTGCACAATGCAAAGGTAATTAATTTACCTTCACACAGTGCTAAATCCTTTACGTAAAAAAAACTGAAAGAGAAGAGAGACGGCTTACCTGGCGAGGCAGCAGCTGGAGGAGAAGTGGAGGGAGACGGTCGGGCATTGCTAACGAAGGATGACCCTCCTTGCTTTTCCCGGTGGAGACAAGTTTGTTGGCTGAAAGATGATTGTCTCAATGATGGCCCTTCGATGTTACTACGACCAGTGCAGCCTTTGCAGGGAAGAGAAAGATGCTGCTGGAGGAGCAAACTATGGCAAAAGTGAAAATCCCCTCTGCTGCTGCTGGCTTGCGTGCTAAAAAACGGCTGAAGAATTGTAATGACTAGCGATGACTGTGCACCCCTGCTGCTTCTCGCTCCCGGTTCAGAGAAGAAAATACAGCTACTGCTTGCGATGGGGAAGAGATTGGCGAGGGAGACGATTGGGACCAGCTGTTGGTGCAGGGATGAGACTGGTCGCATTACGTACTGGATTGTTGCTGCGGCTAGCACCTGCTTCTAGTGGTTGAGGGGCTGCGAGTCAGCGATGGCTGCCGAGGCTGAAGACGATGCCGCTGTTGAAGCTAGAGACAGCTGCATTCTGGTGCTGAACTCAGAGAAGAACTGTCTGTTTGGAATGTGAAGCCAAGCTCCTGACGCTACTTATGGCTCACGGTTTTGGGTGATCTTAAGAGAGGTTGTTGGACCGTGGGGGAGAATCTGGTGGTGATGGCGAGAAGCCAAAAAAAAAAAGAAGGAGAGGACGAGGCTTTGGTTTTCTTGCTGTTCGGGTGATATAGGAAAGATGTGTTACGGTTTTGAGAATGGAGATGGAAAGGGCAGTGTGCAGCTGAAGGTGGGTGGTCAAGAGAGAGTCTGAAAATTTGTGTTGATAAGCGGCTATGGGCTGTTTTTTTAGACTAACAGGAAGGGAAAACTTTGCTGAGGAAAGGGGAAGGTCTGTGAAAAGAGAGATGGGGTTGTGACAGGAGAAAGGAGTATGTGGTGGTTGTCTTGTGGCTGAGAGGGAGAGAGACGATGGTGGAACGGCTGTTGAGAGGGAAATGGGAGACGGGAGCAGCTGATGTTTGAAGGAGACAAGATGAGTGTGAGGCTTTTATCAGGGTGAAGGATTGGCCTATGGTTTCGAGTTGGCTATAGATAAGAGGAGAAGGGAATTGCCGGGTGGCTTTGGTTCTCTCTTTTTTTACAAGACAGGGTAGGGCCGTCTACTGATGTGGGGAAGATAATTCTAGGTTTAGGGTTTCCTTGCTTTTCCCTTGTTTTTTTTTTTAAAATACCTTATCTAAATATTTTTTCCCCCCATGCATCTGGCTGGAGGTTCACTTATATAGAAAATCTCTACATGTGCTATTTAAAGAAATATTGCAATAATTATTGCAGAGATTGTCTTCTATAACCAGCACCAACAAATCCTATATATATGGTATTTTATATTGCAGTGATTTTTTCCATAACCAGCACGAATCAAATCATATATCTACGGTATTTTATATTGCAATAATTATATATCATTCAATAATTATCTTCTTGACATATTGCCTCCTTAATATTAGTCCTGATGTTTTATGTTATCGCCACACGTAAACTCTTATTATTATTTTTATTTTTTTATTTTTTATTTTTTATTTTTAAAAAATTTATCAAAACGTGGGTCAAAAATTGGGTAACAACAATGATGTAAGCAATTGATTTTTTCTTTAAGTATTTGAAGAGAGAAAATGATCAATTATGAGATTGCTCGTTTATTTCTATAATAATGTGAGCAATTGACTTTTTCTTTAGGGATCTTTTAGAAGGGAATCTATCTTAACAATTTGTACTAGGTTCAACTAGCTTTAATCAATTCAAGGCATATACTCCCCTTCACTATCAGCATATCTATATTCATAAACAAAATTTTTGTTTGCTAACAATTAGAATGATGACATCTCACAGTGCACAAGAAAATACCCTTTACAAAATGAAGACCTTTAAAGTAAGAGTCACCTCGATCCTATCAAAATGATATTTGTGGAGTTCAAAGACATATATTGGGTATACTTGCAAGTTTCTTTCTTTGTTTTAGTGTCAGCAAGTTGTTAATTGTGAGACAAAGAAAAAAAATTAAGAAAACAAAAACAATTTTTTTAAAATATATACAAGGACATTATCTTAAAAAAATCATGGCATGTTGCATATACCAATGGATTTTCTAAAAAACTCAAACCTAAGACCATCCAAAGGTTTTGTGAAAAGGTCATCCAATTAATGTTAAGTCTTAACATGTTCTAATGTCACAATTTTTTATTCAACCAAGTCTCGAATGAAATGATGCCTTATGTCAATATACTTGGTTCATGAATGTTGCACATGGTTTTTAAAGATACTAATGGCACTAAAATCATCACAATAAACAATCATTGTATCTTGAGTAAAACCATAATCTTGTAAAATCTTTTTCATCTAAAGAAGTTATGTGCAACAACTTCTAGTAATAATGTATTCGACTACAGCAATGGACAAAGAACTTGAATTTTGTTTCTTGTTCATCCATACTGCCAAATTTCCACCGATATAAAAACTTCCTGTTGTGCTTTTTTTGTCATTAACATTACCAGCCTAGTCAACATTTGAGTAACCTAACAAACTCAAATTTGAGTTTTTTGAATACCAAATACCATGATTAGATGTGACACTTAAGTATTTCAAGATTATCTTGACTACAGTAAGGTGTGATTCTTTGGATTATACTGAAATCTAGCACGCACACCAACACTAAAGGCAATATCTTCTACTCCTTGTGACTGCAATGAAGGTTCCTCTAGCAGCTCCAGACCTAGCATCATGCCGAGTGAACATTTGGTCGGGTCTAGCCCTATTGGTTCTTACCCAGGTTCAGATAACTCCAACCCAGGACAAAGTATGGACTCTCCTCCCCTGCCAGCTTCTAAAAGAGGCCTCTCTACTCCTCATCCTTTTGGCGTCTCTCCCCCTTGCTGGAATTACCTTTTTCCCATCCCTGGTAAGAGACAAGACTCCATCTAGAATTTACTGGTGTGCTGCCACAAACACTCCAACATGCACTTCCAACTCATAATCTCTTGCACTTGTCCATTTCCCTGAATATGCATCCTCTTCATCTGTCATCTTAAGGAAACTGATATTAGTGAACCCGTTGATATGTTGCATTTCTGTTTGATTGGTTATGTTGTTGGGAAATTTTCTGGCTTTGCATCTTTGTTGAATTTCATCAGCAAAAACTAGAAATATAAAGCCAATTTTACAATGCATGATTCTGGTTGGTTAATTTTTGCTTTCCCCTCTGAAATGGAAATGTTGGATATTCTAGGCGGAGGTCCATACTATGTGTTTGGCTGACCTCTCATCTTGAAAGTTATGTTAGATGTTTTTGATTTTCAAGACACTGATATGACAAAAATATCGACTTGGGTAAGATTCCCAAATTTGCCTCTAAGATGCTGGACTCTAATCTGCCTTTCAAAGCTTGCTAGTATGATTGGGAAGCCAATCCACTATGATGCTCCTACTGCAAATATGACCTGACTTTCGTATGTTAGAGTCCTTATCGAGGTCGACCTGCTCTTAGACTTGCCAACTTCTGTAAATGTGGTTCTGCCTAATGGCGTATCTCTATCCCAGCAGGTTATGTATGAATCTCTTCCCTATTTTTGCAAGCAATGTCGGGTGTTAGGACATTCTGTTTCCACATGCTATAAAGGAACCAGTTCAAAACGTAAGAAACATGCTCATGAAGCTCCTACTTGTTTTGGCAATTCCAGTCCATCTGCAGAGACTGCTGTTGTCGAGAAGCAACAACCCTATAGTGCAGTCCCCTTTGTAGATCCTCCACTTAATCCTATGTTCACTGAAGCTATCACAGCTGGTGAAACGAGGCCTAAATCTCCTGGTTGCAAAAGGACCAAAATTGCCCTTTTGTTTTTTCCTAGCCTATATGTTGGCTCGTTGTTGTTGTTGTTGTGTTAACTGACTCTTTTTTTCCTTATGCAGGATCCCTGCTTGCTTGCTTTACTGCTTGGTTTCTTTTAGTGCAGAATTTTTGTTTGCTTTTACTGTTGTTGCAGGTTGGGCTGCCCTATTTAGTGCAGCTTTGAGTTGGCTCCCTACTTGCTTGCCTTACTGTTTGGTCTTCCTTAGTGCAGAGTCTCTGCTTGGTATTGCTGTTGTAGCTGGTTGTGCTACTATTATGTAGTCATGCTGCTGGGTTTGTTATTTCTGGTGCAGTTTTGCTTGTTGGTTCTATTCTTGGTGGTTGGGTTTTGGTTTCAGAACCCTTGCTTGTTCTTTTGCTATTTTGGTTAGGCTGTTTGCTCTGCTGGCTCTTGCTTATGCTGCAGTCAATATGGGTTTCTAATTTTAGTTTTCTTTTCTTTAGATTAGGCTGTTTGTAGCCTATATGGAAGTTTATTCCCCCTATGTTTAAGGGAGCCTGTTCCCTTTCTCTGTTTATATTTGTAAATATTCTGTGACTCGCTAGTTCTCCATTTTTGTTTCATTGATCTATAAATTTCTTACATTTGATAAAAAAAAAAGTATGGTTGTAGTTATGTAGAGCAAACTTCTTATCATGCTTCTACAAAGTATGGAATCAACACACTTACCTGTAGGGTTTGAATTGATAGAGGAACCTTCGACGAGGGTTCATACGATGCCCAAAACCTTACAGTCCACAAGAGCGATTTTGAACATCACTATACGATAATTCTTGGAGAATTGGATGTAGGAGGACTATAATGAGGAGGACGACAGACCAATCATGATCCACTAGACAGGAAAGTGGCTAGTGTGGTTCGAATCCACGTCGTGAGAGGGAGAAAAGGAGGCAACCCTATTTGATAGAAGTGCTCATAGAGGTTCAAGCATGACTCTTACCTTCTATACCAAACTTCTTAACTATATCTCATGCATAATTTGATTGAGAAATAAAAATTCCATTATCATATTTCTTAACTTGTATGCCAAGAAAGAAGTTTAACTCACCCATCATACTCATCTCAAATTCAGATTTCATCTCGTTAGCAAACTTATGAGAAAGTGAACCATGAGTGGCTCTAAACACAATGTCATTAACATAAATATGAACAATGAGTGTTTTCTTACTTGTTTTTCTTATAAAGAGTGTCTTGTCAGCATGACCACTTTAAAAACAATTATCTAACAGATATTTTATTAACCGTTCATACCATGTTCGCAATGCTTGTTTTAAACTATAAAAGGCTTTCTTCAATCTGTATACATGATCAGGAAACAAATGATTAATGAAACCTTTAGGTTGTTCTACATATACCTCTTCATATAGAATCTCATTTAAGAAAGCACTCTTCATATCCTTTGGTATAGTTTGAAGTTTTCGTGATAAGCAAATGCAAGTAATATATGAACAGACTCCATACGAGTTATTGGTGCAAATGTTTCATCAAAATCGATTCCTTCAACTTGTGAGTATCTTTATGCCACCAGTCTTACTTTGTTTCTGATAAATATTCCATGCTTATCTGATTTGTTCTTGAAGATCCTCTTGGTTCCAATTATGTTGTGACTATTAGGACGTGGAATCAGCTCTCATACATCATTTCTAGTGAACCGATTCAGTTCTTTATACATGACATTGATCCAACTTTCATCTTGTAGAGCTTCTTCAACCTTTTTAGGTTCAACCTATGACAAGTAACACACATATAAGACTTGGTTAATAATTCTTTTTCTCAACCTCATATTGTCATCTAATTTCTAATGATGTTCTCCTTTGGATGATTGTGCTTATCCTTGAGGAAGGTTATTTTTCTTGGGACTGTTTAAACTTGTGCATAGAACTTCTTTCCCTATAGCATTCATCTTGTTTAGATGAGGTTTCTTTTGTTGCTTCAAACATGTCATCAAGATTGTCTATGACAGTGTCCTTTAGATTGTCATCAATGACCACATTGATTGTTTCCATGACATTTTGTGTTCGTAAATTGTAAACTCTATAGGCTTTATTATGTGTTGAATATCCAAGAAAAATTCATTCATAACTCTTGCTATCAAACTTATATAAGTTTTCTCCATCTCTTAACATGTAGCAAGAACTTCCAACTACTCTGAAGTATCTTATTGTGGGCCTTTTGTGATTCCACAACTCATAAAAGGTGAGTTTTATACCTTGTTTAAATATAACACGATTTAAAATATGGACATTTATGTTGATAGCTTCCCCCTAGAAATGCATTGCAACTTTCTTGCCATTCAACATTGTCTGAGCCATTTATTGTACAACTTTATTCTTCCTCTCTACTACATTATTTTATTAAAGAGTGATTGAAGTAGAGAATTCTTGATGTATACCCTTTTCATCATAAAATAATGAAAAATTAGTATTTTTAAATTCTTTCCCATAATCACTACAGGTTCTATAGATATAGAGATTCTTTTTGTTTGCAATCTTCTAAACAATTTTCTAGCAAGATCAAAAGATTCAAATTTATCTCTTAATAGTATAACCCAAGTATATTTTGAATAATCATCTATAATGATCATGATATACTTCTTTCCACCAATACTCACGGTTTGAGTTGGACCTATTAGATCTACGTGCAATAATTCAAGTGGTTTTGATGTCAAAATATCAATAGTCTTTTTGTGTTGAGCTTTAGTTTGTTTTCCTTTTTGACATGCTTCACACATCATTGACTTAACTGTTTGCATATTTGATAGTCTTCATACAACTTTCATTTTAGAAATTTTTGACAAATCTCTAAAATTGATATGACTAAGGCATTGATGCCAAAGATCAAGATTATCATACGTTTCCTTATGACATCCTAAGGCAGTCAAGGTAGAAATTCCATAACAATTGTCTAAAGTTTTGGTACCTATCATGATTAACTTGCTAGGACAATTGTAGATGTTGCATTCTTCCTTAGAAAACTGCACACTACGATTCTCATCATAAAACTAGCTTATGCTTAGTAGGTAAGCTTTAAGGCCATTTACAAACAAAACATTATGAAAAATAAGAAAACCAGGAATTTCAACATTTCTTTTACCTTTAATGGTAGATACTTCCATCTCTAAAGGTCACTGAATGATCATTCATGAATTCAAATTTCTTAAATCAACTTTTATCTACTAACATATGTCTAGAACAATCACTATCTAAATACCATAAATTTTTATTCATAGTTGTTAGTTAAGTGTGTACTACTAAACATATTTTCTTTTTCTTAACTACACATTGATTTTTCATTTTTGTTATGTTAGAACTTTCAGTCTCATTAGATTTTTCACAACCTGCTAACTTATCAATTTTCTTTTCTATAGTACATAATTGATTTAAGACTAAGTCAACTCTGTACTCTAGATTTTGATTTTTACTTACAAAACATATTCTTTTTACTTGTTCTTCAATTCCGTAATGGTGACAAGTAGGAATAAACTTACCTTTTAACTTACCATTTTGGACAATGTGAAGAAGTAGTGAAAGTCTTTTAGCATGAAAGGTTCCTTACCCTTTACAAAGGTAATCCATTTGGAGAAGGAAGATACAAATATATTATTGATGGAGTTTCCATGTGTTATGTATCTTAACCCTTTGAGCTTTCAACAACTCATCAAGTTTATGTGTTGTTGACGGTTCTTATAACTGTTTACATATAATCAACTCATTTTCAAGTGCTTTAACTTTCCCAAGAGATCTACATATCTCTACTTCTGAAATCTTTAGGGCTTCTGCCAGATTGTTCTCCACATCTATCAGTTTATTAAACAACTTCTTCACTTTCATTACTTCTTCACACAAGTTGTCATAAGCTTCTTACAAGCTTAGTGCAATCGATAATAACAGAAGTAATATCTGAATCACTATAATTACTGACAGTCTGATTTGTGTCAAAATCACACGATATCTCAACAGTTTGTTTCATGATAGTAGATCCATTAACAATGTTAGAAAGAGCAACAAAAACAAATTCATTATCAAATGATGAATTAGATTTTTCAGAGTCAGATTCATCACTTAAAATGACATTAAGAGCTTTACCTTTATTTCTTTTGAAATTAAAACATTCACTTCTCAAGTGACCATATCTTGAACATTTAAAACACTTAACTTTTTTCCTAGATTCAGTCTTAATTTTACTTTTATTTTTCGATTTATTTCTTTTGACAAAATCATGTACCTTTTTGCCTTTATCAATTTTCTTCTTCTTAAACATGATTTTTCTGAATTACACAGCTTTGAGAGCTATATCATCATTATTAAGATCATCATCAGAAGAGTAGTTATGTTTTTCCCTATAAGATTTAAGTGCAATGGACTTACCTTTTCTTTAATAAGGCAATGTAGATTCATATGTTTGTAAGGAACCTACTAGTTCTTCAACACGTAAAGTATCAAGATCCTTTCTTTCTTCAATAGCTGTTACCCTTGGCCAAAATCTTTAAGGTAAGGATCTTAAGATCTTCGTTACAATTCATGTGTCCTCCATATTGTCTCCTAGATTGAACCTGAAATTCACAATGTCATTAAGTTTTGCATAAAACTCATTAAAAGATTAATCTTCTGACATTTTAATTTCCTTAAACTTTGAGGTTAACATTTGTAATTTCAAAATTTTCATTGATTTAGTTCCCTCATAAGTAACTTTAAGAATATCACAAGCTTCCTTAGCTATTTCACACATACATATTATTTTAAACTTATTAGAGAAACCGTCATAAATATAGCGTTCAAGCCTTTGTTATTCCAATTACAAGTAGCAGCATTATCTTTATTCCATTTTGCAAAAGGAGTTTCAGGTTTGATCCACATTTGCTTTACTAAGTGCCACACTTTCTCATATAGTGATTTTAGAAAGACTCTCATTCTGACCTTCTAGTAGGCATAGTTCTCATCATTAAATAATAGTGGTGAATTCAGTGTCGATATCTTTTTTAATCAAGAAAAATAGATCTCACTCCTATTGAGTGTACTCTGATACCACTTGAAAGTCTCTTTTCATGTTTACCATGTATTAACAGATGATATGATAACACTTTGCAAACACTGATCAACCAAATAAATAAAGAATGAAGAAAACTTAAATGCATAAGGTATTTGGTTATAAAGGGAAAAACCTTTTGAAGAACTCTTCAAAAGATTAAAAAAAAAAAAACCCTTCAGGACAGCCAAACTCAAGATAAATAATTTTTTCACTAGCTTGAAAGATTACAAAAGAAGTATCTATAAACAAAACCCTTTATGACTATACTACCTTATTTGATGAGATAATGAACCATGTTATTTCTCCTACTGTAATAGCTTGCCAGTACATCTGATGATCTTTAAACTATGTCATCCTAACTGAAACCTTCAGTTGCTAACAATTCATATAGGAACTCCCGCTAGGAGTCTATAGGCTCTCCAATTCTTTAGGGACAAATTCTCCTCAAAAATTTTCTACATACTCCTCATGTGTCAATAATATGTGCTATGAAACTCTGTGTGAACTCCTTAGTTGATTGACACACTTGCTTCAATGTATTTGATGCTTTTAACATTTTAAAACTCTTTTATGAAGCACACGAAGCACACTTTTCTTCAAACTTAACTTTTCTTATATACATGTCTTATATGATAAGGATAAAGATAATCTTCATATTGGTAACAAACTTGTAATGTGTTTTACAAAAACATTGATAAGGTTATCATCGGATACTCTATCTGAACTTATTTCTTAAAAAATCTAAACTAATCAGATAATTACAAAGAAGATAATGCTAACTAATCTGAATAAACTTTTATCTTAGCTAGATTATCTTTTTATCAACTATAAAAAGATGTTCACTAATCTAAGCCAACAAAATGACATTTACATAAAGCATTAACCATAAATATTTAGAAATAAATATAATCACTTTATCATTTTCTTTGCAGAACATTTTATCCTAAGAACTTTATCTTTACTTTATACTCATTCATCACATATAAAAAAATATTAAAAATAAAAAGGTATTTATTAAAAATAAATATGTTTTGTATAAACAAAATCAATATCATGTATAATTAATCGACTAGCTACAAGACATATATAATAACAAGATTTATTTTGGTTCTCTTTTGACATAGTAAGCTTGATGGAATGCTTTTTCTTTTTAAAATCTCCATGTATATAAGGCTTTAACCATTGCCTATTTACTTTCAACGTGCCTTTCGTTTCATGGTGCACTTCAAGCACATCATAGAAAATGTGTGGGTTACAATGAACACTCTAAGTCATTTTGAACATAACTTATTAAGGAAAAGTTGAAGATGAGTTTTGTAGATAAGTATTTCTTACCTAAGATCAAATTCACTCAAAATATTTTTGTCATTCCATCTTTTGGTAAATTCTTTGTATATATAGTTATTCTCATAAGCATCATTCAGAAATCATCCATCTCATTAAGTTGGAGAAGTCGTTTCTCTCCTACTACTTAATTGTCAAAGTTCAATGTCTTTATTTCCTAATAGACTCTATGTTCTTGTTCCCACTAATAGATGGCAAGCTTTTTTGAACACAAGATGATAGGGAGATATCCTCATCAGAGTTTTGATTGTTGTTTGGTATACCCAAAGTGCATCATCAACTTTCTTGAGTAAAGTTTTCATAAGAGATTTATTATATTCTCATGGATCCTTTTCGATTCTTGGTTGGATACTTGGCCTCTCATTTGTGGATGAAAAAAGTATGCATATGGCAACGGGCTCCATACTTGTTGATGAGTGCATCAAACTAAGAGTTGCAAAATTGTTTCCCTCCATCACTAATAATTTCTCATGGGTTGCCAAAACTAGTATAAATATAATTTTTCAAAAAGATCTACACTATTTTAGAGTCATTAACTGGTAGGGCTATAAACACTACCTATTTAGAAACATATCCATATATACCAAGATGTATTAATTTGAGAAGGAAATACGGAATGACTCCATGAAATCTATACCCAAAAGTTAAAAAAATTCCATTATAAGAATAATGTTTAAAGGAATTTCATTATTTCAAGAAATATTTTGAATACTTTAACATTGATCACAAGCAGTTAAAAAAGTATAAGCATCTTAAAAAAGGACATTAAAAACCTAATTGAAGAAATTTTGGAGTTACCTTTATGACACCAAAATGACTCCTAATTTTAAGAGCGATAATGGATCCTCGCAAAGGCAGTGCATGAAATTAGATGAGCCTTTTCCTTTATTAATAAGAGAAATCAGGATTGATGACGTTGCTTGCTAGGTAATTGGGCAAGTCAGTATACTAATGTGTTGCATCAATGTGCATGGAGTAGAGGTGCTCATCGATAAATTCTTCATTAATGAGCACCTTCTCTACTCCACCATTCATATTTCGGTTAATTTTAGAGAAATGGTCAACTATTAGGCTCTCATTTTCCTTTTTATCCCATATATCCAAATCAAACTCTTGTAGACTCGTATTTGCATGTTTCTTTGTAAGAAACGATTCGAGGTTGTATGGTCTATGTTGATGATGCCTTCAGAGCCTGTCAAATAAAAATGAAACTTGTCAAATGCAAAAGCAATTGCCAATAATTTTTAATTTCAATAGAAGCATAATTAAATTATGCATTTGTCAAAGTTCTATTTGCATAATGAATCATATGAAAATATTTGTTGTTTTTCCCCTCAAGTAGCCCCTGTAGCTTAATCACTACCCAGCATACAAAAATTCAAAAGTTAATGCCTGATCAAGAGCAACAATAATAGGTGCAAATACTAGTTTTCCTTCTTGTAGTATGGAAATAGAAAATTTTCCCAACTCAAAACTAAAGCAAGGTTAATCAAATAATCATAAAAAAAGAACAAAAAATAGAAAAATCATTCATAATAGTTTTTATAAATGTTTCCATGTCATAAAAATTGACATCATGCAACATTAGAAGGTGGAAAATGCATTGCATAATCCAAACAATATCATTATATATAAAAATGTACCATATAGATAGATGAAAATGGTCTTATCTTAATCTCCAAGAGCTATAGAAAATGTGGTTATACTCGAAATAACCATCTAGAAAATAATAGCAAGCATGGCCAAAAATTCTTTCCAACATCTAATCAAATTAAAAACAGTTATAAATGATTCTTTTGGGTTGTATCGTTAAGATTTTGATGGTCAAAACATACCCGTCGTTCCATGAACGTTTAACTCATTGTTATTATTCTTTACCATTTTATTTCCACCTTTCTATAGCACATCTTACACCAGACTTAACCAAAGGATATAAGAGATTATTAACCAAAGGATATAAGAGATTATATAAATGATCTTAGCTCTAATAATTTTAGCATTTGATGTCATCAGTTGTGGTTCTTATCAATACTTTATTGTGCTTTCTTAAAACCCCAAGCAACTTTTTTTTCTTCCAAAGCACTCAAAGATGATAATGAGATTATAATCGAAAGAGATGAAGATTCACTAAAGTAAGCATACCTTAGATGGAATGGTAATGAATTAAATTCCTTATTGGATGGATCTTGAATGTATCTTTTTAGTGTTGGCTTCAAGCTCTTTTACAGTAGCTCCTTTACTTGAAGAAGTGGTGAAATAGCTTCCAAGTATTAGTTACATTTCCTAATTAAAGCTTGCCCAACATGAATAAATTGAGAGCTAGTGAGACATGTTTTAAGAGCCATCTTTAGATTCTCTTCTTTGAAAATTTTGACGATCAACTTGTCAATAATATCCATTTAAAAATATGAGTCATAAATAAATTAAAACATTTATAGTCTTTAATACATTAAATATTACTTGTTCCTCTTACACTTGTAAAATCAATTTACATTATTGAACATCAATCAATGTTCTCCTCATTTCCAAGAATAAGGAAGATTTTATGGTCCGTCTTCATGTCAAGTGTCATACCCAATATCGCAACAAAGAGAGGATCCTTTCCTTATAGTTTTGTAGGAAAAAGGTTTTATGTAAAAAAAAAATTGTTACCTGGTATTATGGTCATTAAAAAACCCTAACTAGTCTATAGAGTCTAAGATGAGAGACTAACTATGCTAAAAGGGAATATACAATCACCTTAAAACATCTTATCTAAAATAAGTTGCATTGCTACTTGTTCTATATTCTTATTAGTGTATCGTGCTTATTTTACCATTTGTTTGTCTAAAAACATTGATAGTGGGTCTATTATGAGTTAAATCATGGGCGGTCGGCTTAATCCTAACCATTCTAAAGTCTAGTTTATTTTTATCACTCCTAGTTATTACCTTTTGATAACAATTAATGAATTAACATGTCTATAACTAGTTACTCTTGATCATAACCTGTAACCATTGTCTCACCCGATATCGTGGCGATCTTTAAAATTTTCTAGGAGAAAGAATAAATATCTGGCATCTTATTCTTAGAGGAGAAAAGATCTGGTTTAAGGAGTTGCTACCTAATATTATAGTCACTAGGAACTCTAACTGGTCAATAGAGATTCTATGGTATGTGACTGCTTATGCGAAAAGGGAAGATATCATAACCCCTTAAGCGTTCTACCTAAGGTAACCTGCATTGTTGATTTTGTCTTAAATTGCTAAGGGTTTGTTTTATTCTGTTTTTAATGGTCTGCTTATAATATTCCTGACTCTGGTGTCGATGAATATCCAACTATAAATACTTGCAACTATGACATTGGTAAATATTACGTAACCCAAAAAAGTATGGTATTCCTGACTCTGGCGCCGGTGAATAAACCAGTAAAATTTGAATTGAAAGCAAAACACATTTTTTTATTATATTTTTTTAGAGGAAAAAAAAAAAGAGAAAAGACAGATATGTATTGCATATTAGATTCACATTTCACAATATAAGTCTACAGTCCAATACTAAAGTGAAGTTATTCAAAACAAAATTACAAATGACCCATAAATAAATTCAAAATTTTCTAATATCTAAAAAGGCATGTTTGGCACGTTCGTCCGTGTTTGAGGAAAACGGCGGACCAACAGTCCTACCATTGCAAGACTGTTGGTGACGACCCATCCTGGCATTTAGAGAAGCACTAATTGGGTGAGGGATATTGGGCAACTAGTAGATTTGGTGAGGAATCCTGCTTACCCGAAAGTGAACAGTTGCCTTAGGAACGATGTTGTTTTGGGCTGAAATTAGGCATTTTCAATTTCCCCCTTGAAGCTCCGAAATCTTAAAATGAAACCCTTATCTTTGAATTTTCCCCTCGATCAATTGCAATTGGATCCTTGGACTTCAACATCATTTACAAAACAGTTCTTAGTTTCAAATTTAATCAATTCAGTCCTTAATTGACTCCTCAACTTTAAATTGTTTCAAAATTACCCCTAAAAAAATCAATTAACCTCCCTATAATATTACCACCTATCAAATTTGGTCATTGGAATTTAATTTCTTGCAATTTTAACCCAAATTGACCTCGAACTTTGATATTTCTTCCATTGAGCTTCTAATTTCATTAATTAAACTAATTCAAAGTTTAATTAAGTCCCTAAACTTATCAATTCTTCAAATTTTTGGCCAAACTGTCTTTTAAATTTATAATTTCCTCCTTATTAGTCCTTGAACCTTCAATTTGTGGTTTTGACCCAATTCTCAATTTATTTATTTATTTATTATTATTATTTTGAAAAATAAAAATTGGGTTATGACAACCATTTATCTTGTAATACCCATGCCTAAATCCTACAGAGGGTTTATGGACAATGTTTTGTTCAAGCTCATCTATCTTATAATACCCAAATCCGCTAACACCATGGCTGAATGAAGGCTTGTGAGTCCCATTAATATTCAAGCAGTGTTTGTTTATGAGTTCAACTACCTAGTTTAGAATCTAATAACACTAAGGTCCTTTTTGGATAAAGTCTTCACAAGGACCTATGTTAGATTCATTGTTTTGAGGTGTGCTATTTAACATCCACCTGATAAATTTATTTATCTTGTTTTGTTATCTCTTATTTGTGTTAATATACAATAAGTGGACAATCTCCTTTTCATTTTGTTTGTCGGCTTTTTTTCTAAAATTTATTCTAAAAACCAATACTCATAACTATTTGGTGAATATTAGACTTAGAGACCTTAATAATAATTTTATTACTTTAAAAAACAAGATGAAGAGTATTGCTCCTTTTAAGATCCATAGTCACGACCCATGTAGAGTCCATATACTTTAAACATCCACATCCAAAAGTGAATAACCAAGCATTTTTAGAAAACCCAAGGAAAAGCTACTCTTTTGTAATACTAGAGTGAATAACCAAAACAATTGGAGGTGATATTTTGAATAAAATATAAATACATTTTGGATTTGAAATATATAATATTGACCTAATAGGCCTTTCGGTTGTGGGCTGAAACCTAATGGGCCTTGCAAACTTGTTTCAAGGACAAATATATATGAATGAGTAATTTTAATGCTTTATATTATGAAATGAAAGCAATCAACCAAAATTTCCTTGACAGTTTCAAGACTTAAGCCAAAATAGATTGGTTTCGAGTCAAAACAGACGTGTAATATGACTAAGAAACTTATCAAAACAAGATGGGAGTTTGAATGGGTTTCAGCCAAATACAATTTTGAAATATAGTTTTGGAAAGATTACTTCTTGCACCAACCAGACTTAGGAATATATAAATCTTTTTGAAGATCTACCTTGGTTAGTCGAGGGCTGACTTAAAAGAGTAAAAACTTTTATAGAATTTCAATGCAGATTCTAACATCCCATTCAAACAGAAATCATCCACACTATATTGAAACCACGCACAAATACAAATAAAAAAAGGGGGGAAATGGCATGTTCAAATATACTATAGTAAATTATAAATAAGGAGTTTGAGATTCATATTCAAGTAGCCATGGCTCACTAAAGGTGAACTGCTAACACTGATAGGTTTATTAGGACCAACCATAAACTTTCATTCGAGTTCACAGAAAAGTGGACTTTAATTAGTAAACCCCATTCCAAATTCCACAACTAGAAAATTATCAATTTACATAAGCACTTTCAACTTTATCACAAGACAATAGGAATCTCAACCATGTATTAACACTAAAAAATACACCATAACAAGTATATCATGCCAAAAAAATAAAAGAAACAAACAACTATAAGAGTAATAAATGGTAGAAATAAAGAGGTATACATAAACTGGTGATTGATGACTTGTTGGACTTGACAAAGAGAGGAGGCTACCATAGGAGCCTTAAATACAATATATAACACTAAAAACTTAAAGGAATATACCTAGTCATAAGAATGCTAAATGCCATATTTTTATTTCTTAAGGTTTAGTATTTTATACTTATTTGGTTCTTAAATGTACTCATCGTATTTATTTTTCGATTTATGATGCAAATAGAGGGGTTACGGGCAAAACGAAGCAAATCGGGCAATTCTAGACAATTTTGACATAGCTTTGTAATCTAGGCATAACTCTCTCATCTAAACTCCAATTTAGAAAATTCAAAATGTTGTAGAACCTTAAGAAACAACTATACAACTTTCATGTTTTGAGTTTTGAGAGATACTGACTGAAACTAGGCCATAATTAGACATAATGTCGCTGCACTTATATTTCTAATGTGCTAGAATGTTCCCTGACATGCAAATTTATTACAATGTGATTTACTTTCAGAAGTTTCTAGATTTGGTGCATGAATTCCAGCTAAAGACATCATTTTTCTAGTTATATTAGGACTCTATTTTATTATTTAATAATTTCATTAACTATTCAAATTTGGTTGTTATTATTGAAGGATAATATTGAGAGTATTTTTAGGAGATTTTATAGGCTTCTAAAGAGAGAGAGAAAAACATGTAAAAGAGGTGGGACGATATCAGATTAGATTTCTATCCTTTCTCCACTTTCTTCCCTCTTCTCTATTTTCTTTTTCTCCTTCGAGTTTCAATCACAGTACTATATAACTAAATTTTTATTTGGTTAAAGAAAATAGAAGGTTTAGAATCAACGAAACTATGAGATCTAATTTGTTTTCATTATTGAATTTATGCTTTGAGTATTAAATATTCTTCGATGCCTATTTTCATTATTGTCTTGTTTAGTTACTAGGAGGTCTATTAGTTTATTATTTGTTGTGATAGAACTGCTAGGTTAGATATCAAATTCATATCTTTTAGGGCTACAATGTATTTTGGTTGTTGCTCTAAGAGAAATTTGGATGATTTTTCCAGCTTAGGTTATAAGTGTTGGAGTGGAGTTTGTGTTGTCTCTGAAAATTAGACACAATGTGTTCTTGTTCTGAAAAGACTATAATAAAAAGGTTGCTAAATTGACAGTTAACAATTGCTTATGGTCCACTACATATCTCTCAAATCAAACTTTTTTAATAGAGATCATTAATGCTTAAGTTTTCCAATATATTTATATATTGGCTAATTGATATGTACATTTAAAAAGGTAATAACATTTATCTTATGAATACCTAGTAGTTTCCTTGACATTTGTCTCTTGAAATTTCATTGATAATGAATTGAAGCCATGGCCTCCACCATCTTATTAGCCTCACCATGTTTTTTCTCATCAACGCTTTATTTGCAACTACATTAGTCATAGTTTGAGTGTTAAAATCTAAATTATTATGGAAATCATATTTCAATGGATGAAATTTTACTTGCATCATTTAATTCTTTTTTCGCTTTCATATTTCCATTGATGATCATGTCTTGGATTAATAAATGAAAAATATATTTTATTATTTTACATCTAATATGTTTTTCTTTATTGCTTTATTATGTAATTATTGCTCTACCTTTTATGTCAT
>Ga0325405_1002063_pt1 | contig 20657 bp, 8 predicted proteins | sample PopdelMetagenome_21_FD_205663 | JGI IMG/M metagenome (GOLD analysis project Ga0325405, IMG submission 205663) | Populus deltoides microbial communities from Bellville, Georgia, United States - Xylem-Control-R2 | ecosystem: Host-associated > Plants > Phyllosphere > Stem > Wood/Secondary xylem...
GGTTTATTCACAAAATTTGAAGATAATCAAATAATAGAATTAAGAATTGGAATAAAACTTGTTGAGGCCTACTGCAACATAAAAGCAAAGGAAGAAAATTCCAGAGGACGAGCGTTGATGTAAAGTTGATAGATGTCCCCTCCACTTGCACAGCTTTGTTAGGGGTTGCTGCTGCCATTACATCATCATCCGGGAACTGCTGTCTTCCAGTGGATTTCCTTTGTGAGTCAGCATCAACTTCTTCCTTAACCATAAAGAAACCTAAAAGATAAGTTTCCATGGCAAATTAACACATGTAACTCCTGTCCTCAATTGCAACCAAAAAAGAAAGCTAGTGTTTATGTACCTGAAATTCAAGACATGTAGCAGACTCGGTAGCTGCAAAGCAACCTTTCCGTGCTTGAATTTTACTCTTTGATTTGTGCTTACTTGATTTCATCTTTCACAAACTGATTCTCATGGCAACATCACTCCCATTAGCATTAGTAACCCGCACAATAACGTACTCATATTGACTGATGCTGCAGACCCGTTTGGAGGTTTCTTCTGCAAAAGCAAACCATCAATATATGAACCATGCCATTCCTCTTTCCCTTTTCTTACACGTGAAATTTCCTTAACAGGTTAAATGTATTTCTCTGGATATTTTTACATGTGAGCTTATATGTAATACTGATGCGGTCTTGATTTTCCAGTTTCATTTCTTGTTACTTTTTAATTTGGCAAATGAAAGTAATGTTCCATGGAGGTTTCTTCCCAGTTTTGTGCTTACAGATTCCTTTAGGTTACTTTAAGAGATGAGAATGCTTGTGAAACAGAGCTGGGACTTCCAAGGATAAGTATTAGATTTTGGAGGGAGAGAGCTCTGTGATCAGTCGTAGAGTTTGGGATTTTTTATGCAAAAGCTGCAAATCACAAAAACAGAATCTAGTAAAATCATATACTACTGTTTCTCCATTGAGAAAAGAATGAATTTGTTTTGAGTAATAATTGAATTTGAATACACTAACAATGATGGGAGACACCCAGCGCACATAGGTTGAGTGCAGTGGTGACTTTTGCTTATTCAGAAGCCTTAATTAATCATAATTTTCTATTAGCTTGTTTAAGCTCTATCTCTGCTAAAATTGTGACTAATGAAAAGAAATATGTGGTTTGAAGAAATAAATCTATACTTCTGGGTTGTTTGGTGGAGCCAAACCACTGTTTTGGCAAGATGGATTGCAAGGGTAAGGACAATCAATCTTTTGGAATGGATTCCGATCATAAAACCAATCTCCAACTGCCTTTGCAATTTTCTGCAAAATAGTATGGTTTTAGAAAACAGAAAAGAAATCAATCTTTTAAGCTAGCTTAAAAGAAGAATGAGCTGCAGCAAAAATATTACTGATGTATACACAATAGGAGAGGATTGATAATGAGGAGAAAACTTGCAGTCTCTCACCTTTTTACCAAGCACTGGGGAGTCTTCCATGAACCATTTCTCTTGTGTTTCAGTTTGGCAGTGGGCATAGCACGAGTCTATATACAATCCTCTAGATGAAGAGTTGGTTGATTTATTCAATGCATTCAGAAACTGCAACCTAAAATCTGAAAAATAAACCCACAATGAAATCCTTGAAAAAAATTCCCAACCACTAGTTGTTTTGAATGAATGCTATCTATGATTACTCTCTGTTGACTGGGAGAAGATTATCACAGATGTCTGAAAGTTCTGAAATAGGAATGTTTAAGAGTTTCAACCACTAATCATCAAAGTGTTTTCAGCTCAGTTGATGAATGTTTGTACAACAATTGATCTTTTTTTCCTGTTCTTGTTGGGGACACAGTTTTTAACCTTAAATTTTGAAGTCTTTAAACATGGTTTGTAATAAAAAAAAATTGAAAAGTAAGTTCAGAGGATTGCTTGAGTGTCTAAATTAAGTTGCTTCCAGTCACCTTGCATAGATTTGAGTTGAAGAGGTGAGCAGTTGTTTATGTCTAGCTTGCAGCTCTTCCAGACGCCAAGGGGATCAGCAATACTCGGTGCCAAAATGTTTCTTATCTGAAATAAATACAACACGAATTAGAAATAAGATATGCAAGGAGAAATATAAAGCATAAATAAAATATGAATTAAATTTAATGAAGAGAAAGTGCTCCAGACATAGAGATTACTCTGAAACTCGTCTCCATATCCACAACACAGCAGATATGTTTGCACTACTTTGAATGAAAGAAAACCTTCCATTCATTTAATGAATTTCATCTCTCAAAAATAGGCGTGTGTTGCATAAGAAGACATGAATCTTTCCAGTGTATAAGCCCCCTTCACCACATAATGGATATGGAGACCATTTAACAGTACTGAGTAACATAAAAGATAAACCTACGTTCTGTTCAATGGAAAGTAATTGTTTACGGAGAACCAGATGTGTGCTAACCTGCCATGAATCGTAGGCTGCATTAAGAATGAAAAGTGGTGTTCGTACTTGTGGAGCCACATATTGTGGGAAGAAACACTGTAAATTGTTGAGAAGTATCAGCAAGACTGTATACGAAACGATGAAGAGAAAAAACCATATCAGCAAGAGCATGCTTACAAATGAGGGTTTCAGCACTGAAGTGCAGGACAGGGGCAGATTTTTTGCAGATCCCTGAAAAAGAAAAATAGCAAGTCTTCATCTGCTCTTCTGTGAAATCTACATTAGAAGGAAGAAGAAAATCCGAGGACAGTACATGTAATGTCACAATTTCATTAAAGTAGGTCTGCACATGCGGGGCTCCGGAGACATCCTTCCTGTTACAAAATACTTTCGTTGTAAGATTTCAAAAGAATATTAAGATAACGGCATAGGTTTCTGAAATAGGTCCTATCAATGAGCTTACACTTTGATAAAATAACCAGCATCTGAAAGGCATTTTACTTTAGTGCCCATACGTAGGAGTGCACGGAAACTGTCGCAATGCAAAATGGAAGCCAATCCACCAGCTGAACAGCCAGAAAGAAGAGCCTGTTCGGAGATGACTAAACAAGTTACAGAGAAAGTTCGGTCAAAAGAGAAAGATGCTGACAGATCTTCAAATGGATCTTACGTTTTCAGCATTTTTCAATCCTTTTGGTAATAGATCCTCAATGACAGCAAGCCAAATCCTAGCTCCTCTGAAGTGAAGATTAGTAGCCTGATCAAATTGTTTCTGATTAAAAATGAAACTATGAAATTCTAAAATGGTTCCTGCTCAATTTTTTTTATTAACTTACAGGATTGACTGCCTGCACATCACCGGTAAACGATGACCCATCACAGTATCTGATCTTAACTCTATTCCAATTGTAAAAATCTGCAAATTAACAAAACTAATCAATGACCTGTCCACAAAAACCATGCTACTCAAATTCAATAGCAAGGTCTCAGATAATGAAATATTTGGCCACACCTGGATTAAACGGCCGCTTGTTGTTCATAATCCCAGAGAAAGCAATTTGCTGTCCCATTAGCTTCGATGAACCTAAATGAGTTTTCTTACGGGAAAGGCAGCTCGTGACATTGTTGCACCATCCTCCTCCCTTAATATCACAAGCAAAAGGCATCTTAAACAAGATTAAATGAATTATAAACAGTTCAAGCCATTCTAGACGTGTAAAACTGGATTTCCTCAATCTGTCTACTATTATTATGTGATTCATACAGCTAAATGCTCATGTCCCTTTCATCAAAAACCAAAACCAACTTGCCTGTAATCAAAACCAGGCCCCTAACCAGTAACAGCTTCATTTTATTGGCGTAAGAAATTATCAAGTGGACCAAGACAAGAACACATACCTCAAAATGTATCAACCAACTATTAATGCCTGTACCAAACCCTTTATCCCAGTGGTAAGCCGGCGGGCTTCCATCCAAACAAACTGCAGAAAAAAGTATTGTTTCCAAGAGAACAAAACAATTATAAATTTGTAATTGAAAACAAAGTAAGTCAATAAATAATTGAATTCAATCAGAGTATTGTAATTCCTAACCAGCTCCTTTGGCCACTGCACTCTTTACGTAAGTAATTCCTACATAAAGCCCTTGTGTTTTCAGCAACAACATCAGAGAAACCAGGAGTTTTAACCAGTGGCCTAATCTTGAATCTACCATTCTGCACATGCCAAACAGCAATTACATAGTATAAACACAGGTTGACACAAAGAAGTGATGCAAAGAGAAAAGAAGCCAAAAGCAAAAAAAAAGAAAATAGGGAATGGCAGTGAGAATTATCAAGGAACAGACATATAATTATACAATAATACAGCGTAATCTAGCAACAGAAGATGGAAATGTGAACTCCCATGATCAGAGAATCTTTAAATGTTATAAAAGAAATCATGGGGTCTGTCATTTTTAGTGCTAAGATTGTAAAAATAAATAAGTCAAAACAGACAATGGGGCAACCTGACAAACATATAAAAACCGACCAACCCATATGCATTGAATATAAAGAAAAAGACACCGCAAAATCTAGCGGCAACCATTAAAGTTTCAATCTTTTCTATTGCTTTCAGCTTTAGAATTTCCGGACCACCAATGATTCCCTCAAAGTTTCTTCTTTTTTTAAAAAAAAAAACATGTAAAAAGAATAACCATGAATATAAAATATATCATGAACAGATCAAGCAGCATAATTTCCATTATTAGAATCAAAACTACAATGCTGAATCACTCTTCTCTTCTTTAACCAAGAGTAAAACTTCCATAAGTTTTTTGAGTTGAAATAGGTTTTTTTATATATAATATTATGTAACTTAACAGTCACTATCGTGACATAGACACAGTTGTATCATTTTTAATTAAATTAAAAAGCACAGTGGTAAAAAAAAAGAAGAAAAAAAAGAACAAGAAGCGGTGATCATTACTAACCTTTGCTGTTCGGTGGGTGATGAGAGAAGCAAAGAAGAGAGAGAATGTGAGCGAAAGAAACCCAGCAAGTAGGTCAGTAGAAGTGCATTGGCTTTCTAAGCAAGAGAATGGGAGAAGAAGAGGAGAGAGTTGCTACAGCCAACTGTTTGGCCTGAGAAATTCTACAGCTTCTTTCTTTTATTTTGTTTATTGAGCAGAGAACACAAGGCTGGACAGCCAGCCGACACTCATTCGACTTAAAACATTCACTTTCACAAAAGGTATTTATATAGGAATAAACAAAGGGTAAAACTACTCTTTAACCCCTTATAATTTCAGAACTTCTCATTTTAGTCCTTTTGTTTTTGTATTTCTACCATATCATCTCTTATGCTTCCAAAAAGTTCCGAAATCACCTAATATTTAAGTGACCTTACAGGTGAATGTTCCCTCAGATTGTGTTTAGTTATTGTTTTGAAATATAAATAACATGTAAAAAAAATATAAAAACATATTGGATTAAAAAAATTAAAGACATAAACATGAGATAAATTTGTACCCATAATAATTTTAGAATAAATTTATGTATTTTTAAAATATAAAACATGTTTAAATAAAAAAATCAAAGATATAAACATGAGATAAATCTGTATCCGTGATAATTTATTAGAGTAAATTTTTATACTTTTAAAATATAAATTATATGGAGACATACCCTAAAATATAAATACCCTTTTTTCTTTCATAATTAGAACAATATTTGAACTAGTCTAATTTAAAAATCTTGAGAAGCTTGAATCCGTTCTACAAATAACATCCGGCATCCCTTTTCCTTTTTCTTTTTTCTTTTTCTTTTTTTGTTAATTTTTAATACTTTTTTTTCTTTCCTTTAAAATATAAAATCTTGAAAATAAATAATTTAAAAGTGGACATGGGATTACCTTATTCTAGCTATTAACTAAGAGATGCTATTATAGAAAAATCTATGAAAACATAAAGGGTGAGTAAGAAAATTGTGAGCTATAGGACCAAAATGGAATAGTTTTGAATTCTATAGAAGCAAAAATTTATATAAAAAAGTAGTCCCTAATTAATTAATTGTTGTAGTTTGGGTATGTCACTGGCCTTGAAGGGCAAAAACCTGACCCCTAAAATTAGCGGCTAAAAGGCATCTAATGGTGTCACAAATTTATCGAATTACGTGCTTTCCTCCAAAATAAAAGGAATTAAATTAGTAACAAATTAAAGTTGCATTTTCTATCATGGGTTTTTATTCTTTTTTGTTTGTTTTTTTTATCGGAAACTTATATATATATCCGAATTCTGTATTTTATTTTGTAAATATTCATTATATATTATAATATTAATGATTAATACGTTTACATAGCACTTTTTTTTTTTATCATAATATTAGGTTAAATGGTTGACAAGTGTTTGATAATTAAGATTGCACTAATAATTATTAGTCTTTGATAATATTCTAGTATTGCATTTTAATTAAATTAATAAGGTTCTATATATATGCTATATCAATTGAGATTCTTCACAAAAAGATTTTATTCTAAAGAAAGAACTATAATATGTTTTGCAATAGATAAATATCGAATCTCAATTTTGAAAAAAATAATAAAAGAAATAAACAACTAATAAATAGGTTTGTGCAAAAGAACTTAATTCTCATTAATCATGGAAGATTTGAATCCTTATCCCTAGGAATTAATTTGGAAAACAATCATGTAAGATGACAAATTCACCAAACAAGATTTGAGACAAGAAATTCAAGATTTTTATCTCTCATTACATTGCATGGATGTTCATGTTGTCAGATAATTTGGAATGGAAAAATAAATAAATTTGGAAAAAAAATTAAAAAAAAACGAATTAGATGATATATATATATATATAATATTTAATTCCTCTAAAAATTAAACCTATTGTATATTATTAATGGCCTTCATCGGATGAGCGGCAAACTTGTGTGGAAGCAGGAAACATGGGAGGAATTTGACCCCACTACCCTTTCCTCCTGACACGTCTTAAATTATCATTACTTAAGGTTTGTTAATGAATTTTGTTTACCTATAATTTGTCGCTTGATTGGCGGTGATCGGCTTTCAGTGGGACCCAAGTTGGTTCCCCCTTTTTTAAGAATACCGTGATTTCATTAAATATTAAATTAATTTTTTAAAAATATATTTGATTAAATATTTCACAGTTTTAATAAATCATTATCTTCCAAACATAAATAAATCTATTCCACTATGTTTTTTTTTTTTTTCTCTTAATGGTTTTTGCTATGTTATATGCTATTGCTGGATATAGAGATTGTAATTGTGTTTGTGTATGCTCATGGTTAATAAATGTACATCTTTTGACAAAAATAAAAATAAAAATAAAAAATTAGTCACTTCCCACAAATGATGAATCTTAAATATGTAACAAAAAAATATTATTAATCTTTGTATGGAAGAATGTATATTATAAAACTATAGTATAAAAAAAGAGACATGGGAGCATGGTTTTGAAACCTGGCCCGGCGGGTCGACCCGGCCGACTTGGAGCTGGAACCGGGCCGGGTTGATGAAAAAATAGGATAAGCCATGATCCGGTGTGACCCAGCCGACCCGGCAAAACCCAGTCAAAACCCGTTGATTTTTTTTTTGTTTTTTTTTACTAAAACGACGCCGTTTTGAATTTTTTTAAAAATAAAAATTGACCTGGCCAACCCGGTCAAAACCCAGAACCCGGGCCTTGGACCGGGCCGGGTTTAAAAACTATGCATGGGAGACATGTCCTATGTCTTTCCCTTTTTCAAACAAAAAATTAATTTAAAATTATTATAGAGATAGATTTATTTTATATTTTTTGTCTTTATCTTTTAATTAAATACATTTGTGCTCATTATATATACATTTATTCTATCTAAAATATTAACCAAACATAATCTATATAAAAAAAATTGTTTTAGAGATAAATGTTTTTATTTCTCTAATTAAATATATTTTTATATGTATTTTTCTGTCTAAAACATTAATCAAACGTAATCTAGAGGAAGAAATCTTGAGTTATACATGTTAGGCTGGAAAGCACTAATATTGCTCAATGATTTTAGAAATGCATGTTAAACTATTCCCAACATAATTGAGTGCTCACTAAAAAGTCAACAATAGGAAAGATCCTTTTTTTTTTTTTCCTATAGAATATGTTCTTTTCTCTTGTTCACCGCCCTAAAAGGAACTCATGTGCCTGCCATTAGTACTCCATTAAGGAAGAAAGAGGCCGAAAAATAAAATTCCAAAAAGACCTTTCTAATTCATGATCATGACTTTGTACCCTCTTAAAATTCGAAGCATGTAATATAAACATCACAATATACTATAATAGAGAGAGATATTGAAATTCATATGGGTGTTAATTACTCGGATATGAATATACACAAATACATACATTATGATTTTTCTAGTCTTCAAAGGAAATAAACTAGAAATTCATGGTTATTTAGACATTAATTCTCAATCAGATATTGATGATAGGAAATCTCAGCCAGAATATATTTTTACACAATGCTATTTGGATCACTATATGGAGGGATATATATTTTTACACTATATATCCCTTTATATTTTTACACAATGCTATTTGGTCTACAACTGAAGCCGAATACATCTCTGTATCTGAGGCGGCAAAAAATGCTATTTAGATCACGAAGTTTATTATAAAACTTGGTGTGGTTCCTAGCATTGTTGATCTATTAGTCCTATATTGTGACAACAATGGAGTTATTACACAATCAAAGAAATCAAGGTCTCATCAAAGATCCAAAAACATGTAATTAGGTGATTCTATTTTATTAGAGAAAGTATAGAAAGAAAAGATGTAAAAAATAGAGCGAATACCAAATGAAAAGAATCTTGCAGATCCTCTCACGAAGGCACTGTCTTAGCATAAACATGATCACTATATGGAGGGATATGATATTGATATATGATCGATTGTTTTTAGTGCAAGTGAGAGATTGTTAGTTTATATGCCATATATCTGACTAGATGGTTACACGTGACACTATTTTATTCATGTAGAACATGTTTAATTTTATTAAATAAAAGTATTATTTATCTTTAATATTCATTTATATTTAATTTATGAATTAAATGTTTGATAAATGAATCTATGCATTATTTATGAATTTAATGAACATATTTAATTTATATTCCATATAAATATATTACATGTGTCTATGGAAAGACTCCCGTGAAAGTCGTATAAGTAATCCTTAAACTTGAAATCACTAAGTTATCTTATATATAGAGTGCTATGTTTTGATCTTGTTATACGTTATCATAGTAAAGGTAACAAATGGGCAGACATTGAATATAACATAAATTATATGAAGCTATTTGAGTGGTCAAAAGAGAATTCATCACCTTGTATGAATTAGAAAAAAATATTCTACATGTTCTCAAATAGTATTGATTGTTAACTCCTTACGCAAGGTGGGATGAGATTTGAAAAGAGTTTTAAATCTTATTTAAAGGATCAATGATTATGATGTTACGAACAAATAAAATTTGACATGACATAAACACTCAATGCTAAAATATCTAAATCAGAACATTATTAATGAAGGGATAATAATTACACTGAGAAACTGGTCATTAAAAGGTTAAGTCAAACTATCTATGATTTTTCTAATATTTGAGGGATCATGACACGTTGCTAGACAGTGTACTTGATCTTCAAATATAAATTAATCAATTATTAAATTGATAATAAATTAAATTATTTATGAACTTAATGGGTCACACACGTTAAAAACCATTAGTCAAAAATTAAACTGAGAAAATTAATCAAGTATGACTTGATTGAAAATAATTTTAGAAATTAAGCACTAAAATATATTTAATTTAGGGATTATAACTCTAGTCCTAGAATAATCAAGTAGGGATTTGATTGATTGAATTTCTAAAATTATCCTTAAATAACATATAGAGTTTAGAATTTCTTTTAAATATAAAGCTAAACATGTTATTTTGGTAGAAAAAAAAGTTATGTCAGACATTTTTTACAGAAAAACTATATAACACAAAATTAGAGTTAGCACTGTAGGCTTAACAAATCTCTATCTTCTAAATAGAGATATAAAAGATTTCTCACTGGTGGTTCATGTGGATTATCATTGGAGGCCGGACAATTGAACAACTTATAGTTTGCGACAATCCATCCCTAAGAATCTAACCCAAGTCGAAGAAGATCAAATCTTAAAATAAATTTTATACAATTCTAGATTTGTCTAACAGGATCTTAGGGATTCTTAAATAATTTTTTTTCATTATTTCAACTACGAATATGAATTTCATAACCAATAATATTGTCATCGTAGAAGACATGACTTAGATAATTGTTAAAATATCATATTTGTTAACTTTTGTTTTCATCTTATAAACAAGTTAGAATGGCAATACTAAAATACTGGTTTGTATTATAATTAAAACGAAGCTTATTTTCTCTTTTTTATTTTTGGGTTAATAATTCAATTTGTTCTTATAGAATAAAGTAATCTCTTAATTTGTTCTTCTATTTTATTTATTGAGTTAATTTTGTTAATTTATATTTCGTGATAAGATATTGTGGTCAAGCCATCAAGATTAGTCACGTGATTTGAACATGATTATTTTTTATTTGAATGGTAGATTAGAGACTTGGGTGGATTTAAGCATGAAATTGATCCGATTAATTAGAATATAAGAGCATAATGGAAAAATATCGTATCATATAATACCATATATTTTAAGGAGATCGATCCACGTAGTTTTTGTGTATAACAACGTTGTATTAAATGTGAAGAGAGAAAACTGCTAAAATAATATAAAACCTTGATTCAACTATATGCTTGGTGTTGAATAATTGCAGAACCGAACACAATCATGTGATAAGATGAGCAAAACAGTTAGGGTTATATATATATAGCAGCAACTTTGTGATCACCTAATTAAGGAAATGGTAGAGAAGCACTCGTCAATCACCATCTTGGCATGGGCCATACGAGCATTTGTGGTCTGAGAGCTTAACCTATCGGTTTCTTTCTCTTTCATGCACGGTCCAAAAATCCAATGATGCAGAGGGAAACCTAACTCCCCACGACTTAAATTCAATATTTAATGATTCTTTATAATATGGCAATATTGGCACCTAGCTATATATGCATCATGAATTGTGATAAAACTAAGGAGGCTTCAAGCTTGGTGTGGTGTCATGTCACCAATTAGCTGTTACATCACACTCACACCCCTCCCTCCCTCCTCTTCTTCCTCCCCGGAGAAAAATTCTCATCCTCTCCTGCCAAACGCTAGAGTTTCAAAGAAATAGCTAGCAAGTGACCTTCTCTTCTCTTGTACATGGATCATATTGTTTTGGTATAGAATATTATGTATATTATAATGTTTTCTTATATAAAAGAACATATTTTATATAAAGAGACGTGCTTTCAAGGAGAAACATGATCAGTATATGGATAGCTACGAGAGACATGCATGTTTATTGAATGACTGGACATTAATTCGTATCTTATCATACTTTATATGTAGATTAGACTTCTCATTATTAATTTAGTGTGTGAAAAAATAGTAACAATTATCTTGTATTAATTAGAGCCCATCGATCTTACAAGTCTCTTCTTCTTCTTCTTCTTTTCTCTACAAAAACATCTCTTTCCTCATGGGATTCCCAGTAGCTTCGCGTGTTTTGCCAGGAAACTTTATATATTTTGGGGTGGAGCTTAGGAAATTTTATGAGGGGGCTAAGATTAGGAAATTTTACTAATTTTTACCAGCCTCCTGTATATTTGATAGTAGAAATAAATAAATATCACCAGCTTGGTTTTTCTTTTTCTTCCCTCTCATTTTAAATTCTTGGTAGAAATTAATAACTTGAAACAAGCTAAAGGCCTACCTAGTTAGTCAATTTAAGGAGGTAGTTACACAATCTATTTTCGTAAATCATGATGACAATCGATCTAGCTAGCTAGGACTCTTTTAGCTAGTTTCAGATTTGAATTTCTACACACCCTCCGTTTTAGTTTTCTCGATTGACTTGATTTTCAAGTTTTATAGGCAAGTTATTGTCAAGAGTTGGTTACCTTTAATTTGTTTAGGTTACCAGCTGATCAGTGTGTATATATATATAAAGCAATGATTAAAATCACCAACGTAGTTGGGAATTGAGCAACAATTGAAGGAATATCAACATAAAAATAATGGAGAAAATGACCGAAACCAAACAAGTTCTTAAGTAATGAAAGTCAAGCACGATTATCTATTTAGATATCCTACTTGAAGTCTTGCACAAAAATATATAATTGAACTATAATGAATTATTATGGCACTAGCTAAGGATCGAGATCTAACCACTGAATTTATTTTTGAGTACTCGTGATCATCTGAAAGGGAGAGGGGGTCATAATTTTATACTCTAATAAATTAGGAGCCGAAAATTTATGATGATTTTGACCACATGAAATAGTTGAACTTTAATGATATATATAAGCTTGGGAATTCTAATATATGGTCCCATGTAGGACAGCCTCTCCGACCATAGCCAAGCGTTAGAGATATGGTTGTAATTATATTGAAGCCCCATGTATGAGACAAGCACATGCTAATAAAGCCTAGCAAGATCGATAACATATATCTTTGATTATTAACCATACATCTCTCCATCATGATTAAGAAGGTTCAAGGTATCTATAAGAAAATATTTTTCAAAATGCAACAAATTGGTCAAAAATATACATATCGTTTGAAAAAAAAAAGGATTAAATTGAAATTAATTCAAAAACTAGCTTTGAAAACATAGAGCTAGCACAAAGAAATTCATGCATCTGCCTAAATTATGAAGACAATGGCGAGCACTTTGGATTTTATGGTATGAAAATGGATCTGTGCTTATCCATCTAGTTATACTATCAATTAAAGATGTGGAATTAAGCCACATGGGCTGCCCTGAATTCATGTAGACACAACTCATCCTATTTTATCACACTTTATTCATAATTTTGTTTTTTTTTGGGTTTTATCACTTACAAAATTGTGAATTAATAGTATTAAAACTATTAATAATAATTAGTCCAAGTTTGAGACATTGAAAATAGAAAAAAAAAAACAATAAGGACAATGAAATATATGCGTTTAATATTCTTGGACCATGATTAATCTTGGACCATGTTTGATATCTTACACCATTAATCTTAACATTGTCTTTTTATTTGACATCTTACACCATTAACCTTGGACCATGTTTGGACCATAGATATGACATGTTTTTTTTCTTCGGATAGAGAGATAGATACAGAATCTATGGAGCAATTACTTAGACATATATTTTGCCGAACAACCCTTCAAATCTAATAGAAAAGGATCTTATAATCCTGAACTGATTTTTCATGAGATTGTATGAAGAACAGATCTAATTATATTAGTGTTTACATTGATTGATTTCTTATGTGTATAATACTAAGGTCTAATTAGTAAGTGAAGGTCTAATTAGTAAGTGAAGAACACGTGCATTGAAACCATAATTACAAACTCAAGCTTCGAATTCTTTTTTTTTTTTTTTTGAAGTTTTTAGCGTTCAAATAGGTGTTTATATTTGTTATCTCACACCATTAATCTTTGCCTATATTTGGAATGTGAATTATTATTATTATTTTTTATTTCCAAGCATTTTAAAAATATCATATATTCAAGCACGCTTAATTACTTACTTAGTGGCTTAGTGCATGCTTCTCTTATTTTTCTTAATAGTTGTGGATCATTTTTTTTTCTTATCAGCACTCTAAAGAGGGGCTGAAGGCCCTTTCAATACAAAATGGAAAGCCCAGGTGTGTTCAAGTTCAATATTTCTCTGTTTTTTTCATGATAATTTTGGAAGAAGCCCTTAAATTAAATTCAAGTGTTTAATTTGAAGTAAATAAATAAATTAATTAAATTCACTAATTTAAAAAAAATACATTTCAATTCATTTTATTTTCCATATTACTTTGTCACATTCATATTATTTCTTCAAATATCACTATCTTTCATATTTCTTAGCTATTTTTGGCTTGGTTTTACTATTTTATTTTTGTTAAATAATAAAATAATAAGTTTGTTGCGGAAAATTCACACAAAGTAAGCAATAACATAAAAAAAATATATAGAGAGAGATAGAATTACCGGAGAAATCCATCCCGCTGGCCGCCGCCAACCTCTCCACACAGCCTGCCATCTTGTCTACCTCCACAACCTGACCGGCATGTGGGATCCTTTTCTTTCACCATATATATATATATATATATATATATATATGATGGTCTCGTCGTCCTGAATTCAATGGCATAATCCATTCATGATTTCAACTAAACGATTACCAACTCCATATTTTACAATAATAAAACAAAGTCATATGAGCTTAAATTAAAACATCAAAAAAATCTAAGAGTGAGATAATGTGAGTGTTTGAGAGAGAAATGAAAATAATTGGAGGCCCAAAGAGTGTAGAGAAAAAGAGAAACTCATTGTTTCAAAGGTTTTTTAAAAAGTCATCATTAAAATTAACTTACTGATTTGCATGTAATCTACTCAAGGATTATCGGTTCAGAAACATAATACTTAAATAATATCATAATTTCATAAACATAATATTTAAATTATATCATAATTTTAAAACGCTACATTTCATTTAATGTTGAGGATTTCAATTTTATTGAAGGTTGGTCTCACCACCAAATTGGTTGTGATGGTCACCGATGTGGAACTTCCTTAGTAGATGCTTCATCGACATCAATCATTAACAATATATATATATATATATTAATTTTTTTTTTAAAAAAAAAAGGGTAGATGGCAATTTTTTTTAAAAAAATATTTTTAACATTAATTACATCTGATTTATTTATGTATCATTTTTAAAAATTAAATATAATTTAAAATTCAATTCTTGAGATTAAAAATAATTCCAAACATAAAATTTTATTAAAGCCTCTAAATTAAATTAAATTTAAAAGGTTTAAAATAGCCCGTTAAAATTCTATAGCTTTATTGATAAGCAGCATTATTTGGAGTACAGAACTGGCCAGACATGGAGGTAATACAAGCATTTAAGCCTATATTGAGAAACGAAAAAAATACAGGCATATCTACGAGACCACATTATGTACTCTCTCTAAATGTACTTTCTACCATAAAAAGAAATCTCCCTCCTCCCTTTTTTTCATAATAATAATAAAATATTAAATCGTCTTGAGGTTCCAAGGGTCATTTTTTAGAGCTAATGTTGTGCGTTTGAATTATAAAAACATCAAAACTAAAAAAAAGAAATATATAACCTAAAAAGATTTAATCACGTGGAAATAAACGTCAACAAAAAGAGATTGAAAATACAAAAAAGAATTTAAACACAAGTTTGGTGCAATTAAATATTTAAAGATTGATCGAACACAACACCTATAATATAGAGAAATTGAGTGAAATGAGGGGGGGGGGGGGGGGGAACAAAAGGCCTAGAGAGATCCAGGAAAAAAAAAAATAATCCTCACCACTACAACCTCTATAACATCACACCTCTATCTCCGTAATTAAATATTTTTTTTTAAACGAAATAAAAGGAAATGTTTGAAAAAAGAAAGAGTGCTCATGCTACTGTACTTTTAGCATTTTTCCATTTAGCATACAGCAGCTATGCCATTACAGTACATTTGGTCTGGTCATAGTCAGCTGTCAAGCATGGAATTTATGGAATCTATCTATCACTTTTTACTGTAACATCTCTGAAATAAAATAAACCCATAATGCTAAAAGAAGAAGCGGTAATGCAGTGAGCACTCATTTTGAATCATCTAGGTGGATGCCCTTTGCCTTTACTTTTCCCCATGGTCCTTCTACCATCCCCTCATTTACCTCCTATTTTAGTATTTTTTTTCACACCTTCCACTAGAGAGTAGAGAATATACTATATTCATCTCTGCTCTAATGGGGGATTGCGATGAGAAAACAAAAAAAAAACATAATAATTAAATTAATCATTTAAAAAATCAAAATAAATCCAGTTCATATTGAACCCAAACTGAATCAAACTGATTCAACTAATACTCAATTTTCTTCTTAACCCTAACCTAAACCAAACTGAATAAATCAATTTGAACCGGTTTCAATTCTATTTTGGTTTTGAATTAAAAAAAAATCAGTTCAGGTTTTTATTTTATATAATCCAACCCAAACCGAAAATATTCAAAAATATACCGCCCCTGCTACATAATTTTCTGCGCCTTACCAAGGAGAGCATCTATGCAACGCAATTGGCCAACTCGCTCCAATCACGCAAATAGAACGACACTGACAAAAGATATCCAAGTTTCCATGTGGGGGAAGGACGCGGCGGAGAATAATAATACATGTCCAAAGGAAAAGACCAACCAAGGACAAAAATTAAATAATTACATATATAATGTGCCAAGAGTGTTGACAAATAAACACCAAATGGGATGACTAGATGATGAGCGAAAAAAAGATACCTTGACAATTTGGGCAGCAACAAGAGAGACAATGTGGCAACCCTGCAGAGTAAGTTTAGGCTTTTCACATTGGATTCTCTCTCTGTTGTAAGACCTAAAGCCATCCATGACCTCATTCCAATCGGAAAATGGAGCTTGCTAGCAGGAGCTACAGACAGCAGAATTGCCCGTATCGAGTTTGGCTTGGCCCCCATAACCTGTTTGAATGGTAGAATTCTTCTGAGATGCTGAAAATAAAAAGAACATAATGATGCTTATTTTGGTTGATCTGTTCGGAATGCAGAGCATGAAAAGATAGCAGAGGGAGGTTTCCTCGATTATATATATACTCATGAATCCCTTTTTATCCCCAGAATGGTAATGAAGATGAAAATTGAAATACTAACTGATTACATACTGAACATTCAAGTTCTACTGAAGTGAAGAAACATGACAAAAGAGGCATTGATAACGGACTAGAAACAGCTTCCCCGTCGCAGCACATCATCCATATTTTATTTCCTTTCTAATTAGAGTACACAACGTGGAAGGTTTCAATATTTTATAGCCAGTATTATTGCCATTCTTCCACGGTAAAAAGACACCAGTTCCGCCACTACTGAGAGGGCAACTGCAGTCCGCCATCAAATACAAAGATACCATCTTCTAAAGAACATATCAAGGAATTCATGGCAATTGGCAACTTGATCCTTGAGTCGTGCAAATAAATCCCTCAGTACTCGGAAGATCAGTAGAAGTTACGTGGAAAACAGAAAAAGGAACATGATGGTATAGAAGGATCAAAAACCTGCAAAGGTAAAGCTGAACCCCCCCCACACGCTGCCCGCCAGAAGAACTATTTATCTGCCACATTACCAGAGACTTCCTCAATAAGTTGAATTCAACACTCGACAGCATGTTTTTTGGACTCTCTATTTTTGCTGATAAAAGGTCACTCCTTTCATAATGTTCCCCAAAAGGTCAAGGTTCTTAAGACTTTCAATGCAGGATAAGAAGAGTTCATGAGCTACACATCATAAATCATTCAGCAAGAAACTGAATCCTTGCCCATGGAGAATTGGCATGTGTACCTGCAAAAGTACCGCGGCTGCCAAAATCTGTGATTGTAATGTTCCTCACTTCACAGTGAAGGACTAACTTATGGGCAGACTATATATGTTCTATTGAATGCTAAAAGTTCCAATACGTAATAAAATAAGAGGGCGAGGAGCTGCTGGCATTTCAGTCTTCACAGTACCAGTAAGCATATAGATGGCTTTACTAATTGTAGTCTCTCATACCTTGTTTCCATCCAAATTACACTCTTAACATTGAATCATTATCTGTGTATCACTAACCAAAACTATTTTTTCAAAAACTGCAAAGCACCAGCAGAAATAAATTATGAGCAGGTCCATATCACAACAACCCTATCATTTCACTTAAGCTTTTCACTGCATGTGTTGGACACAAGCTCAATTAACAACTATTCACTGAAAAGATAAAGTAATGTTGATTATTCAAGCAAGTTCTTGAACAACTTGGAATAAAAGACTTTATCAAGTAGATACCTCCAGCATTAGAGATGAAGGATCAGCATTTATTCCCTGGAAACTTTTGGAGAAAAAAGTACATTTCCAAAAGAGGAAATGGAAACTTATTTTCGACAAAAAGCTATACTTTTCTAAATGGAATAATTAGGAGGCTGGTCCAAAAATGAATTCAAAACAAAGCATAAATTCTTAAGACATTGAAGCAACCACACACACACATAAAAAAAATCGGCAGAGTAGAGAATCAGGCATTTATTAGCAACCTCTCTACCCATCCTCTCTCCCAAACACCTAACCACCACCTGCATAGCATTTTCCATGCACTTACATATGCCAATTGACAATAAAGGTAAAAATTTGTGGTCTAGCTAGAAAGCTAGAATTCCTTGCAGGTATTTAGTGTAAAGGACATATTGAATATGGGGTTCAGCATGAGGACCTTTTTACTTTTCAGATCATAATCTCAGGAATGTAATTCTCAAAGCCATCTGTGTTTGGTCGGCAGATTTCCAAGGAAACATTTTAAAACCTTGTTTGGCTCCTCCTTGGACCTAAGATACAAAAAAATATTTCTACATTGCTATTAAATATTTGCTCATACCATTTATTCATTTATTTTTATTTTTTGAAATTATACCCACAACCATCTATGAATTATATAAGATCTAAATTACAATAAAATCGCTAATTACACGTCATGGAGAAATTACATATTCGCCGTTCATGCCAAAATGCTCACACAATAGATTGAAAGGATTCAACACGCTTGGTAGCATTAAATAAAAGCTTGACTTTTCAAAATATAATTAGCTTGTAAATTATGACTTGAGAATGAGATTTCTAACCTAAAATCGTAATTTAAATTAAAAAAAGAAGCTAAGAAGCCAAGATCTAACAAAGAACAACTACAGTGTATTCGATTCAACCGCAAGAGGGCCAAGATCTATTATAAGTAATCAAATCAAAATAAAATTCTCCTTTTCTTGTAGTAAAAAATATGAGAAGACCTGAGATCTGATTGAGATATAAAGAGCACGCTATAGAGATCTAACGCTGCTGCCTCTGCTTCGGCGGCGTCTTCACCGCGGTCTCCGATTCAGTTGATGCAAGGCGGGATCCAATTCTCTTTCTTTTTATAATTTGCCTCACAGCCAATCGTGTTTAGCCATCTGGCAATCAAATCGCTGAATCAGTTCCCGACCTGCACCAAGCGAATTAGAGACCGCCGGTAACTAAAAATCCTCTCTCCTTCTCTACAAAAAAATAATTTTAATTTCTTTTCCGTAAATAGCCCTACTTATATACTACATATTTAGGAGTGGGTAGGTATTGGTGAGGGGTGAGGGTTATTTATAGTGAGCACAGACGAACATGATTTCGACACGTCGCCTCCTACCGACTTCCCGTTCCTTGAGGCGGCAACCATAAGCGGGATGTGGTTTTGGTTTGGCCAAATTACAAAAAGCCCCATGAACTTTTGTTAAAAAAACAAACACATCCTCGAAAACATAATCCTTGATTTCCCATCCTAAACAATATGATTTTTCAAATTCACTCCTCAATTATGGAAAATTTTATAAAAAATCCTCTCGAATTCTCTCTCTTTCTTTACAAATTACAATAAAAATAAATAAATAACCAATCCTTTTTATTATTGCTTTGGTTAGAATCTTGAATGCGGTGATTGCTGGTTAACAATGATATTCAATTAAAGAGAGATTTGAATATGTATTTTCATATTTTGCTTTTATTTTTTTTGTCTTATTAGCAAAGTCATTAAACACGCAGTTCGGTTCAAAGTCAGAATTATAAATTGGATGGATTTCCATATACTACGCCGTGTCGATTTTAATAACATTGCTCATTGAGAGAGAAAGAAGGTGTTCTTTAAGGATTGTTCTGTTGATTTCTTAATGAGATCTTGGAAGAAGGTGTGCTTTCAGGAAGTCATATTGTTTAGGATGGAAAATCAGGGATAGTTTGTTTTATCACGGGGGTGATTTCTTACAATTTGTGGCAATCAATGACATGGAAATAGGGTTGGAGCTCATGAAGATTGCGATTTGTGTCGGGTCCTGCGTGGTGCTACAGTGGATGCACGTGCGCGTGATCTTTAGCCTCAGTGCTATGTTTTTTAAATAATTTTCTACACCACAGTATAAAATATAAAAGTAGCTTTTTTTATTTTATTTTTTTTGTGCGTGAAGATTTTAATTCTTCAAAGATCATGGAATCGCTAATTTCATATCTCAAGATGATGCCTTTAGCCATCCAGGAGTTTCTTTTTTTTTAAAGAGGAAAAAAATATTGTGAATTATTAATAAATGTATCTACATATAAATTAGATTCTTTAATTGAAAAAAGAAAGGTCAAATTAATTAATTTGAGGGCTCAAACTAATTAAAAAAATAAATAAATAAAAGTTAGGCACACACCTTTTACTTTTTCTCGAACATGTATTTTTTAAATATCAATGCTGCTTGATGGAATCACTTTTGCATTAAACTAAATTTGTAAGGGTAAATGAACATTAAAAACAGAACAGGTTATGAAAACAACGTAAGAACAATTTATGGGGTAAACTCTGACTTTTACAATGGATTTAGCACTTAACTCGGCACGTATTGATTAGGTGAAAAAATACATCATTAGAATATTGAGTTAATTATTAGATTATTGGATTCATATTTTTTTAAATAGTGTTATTTTATTTATTTTTTTTTT
>Ga0325405_1002065_pt1 | contig 20651 bp, 8 predicted proteins | sample PopdelMetagenome_21_FD_205663 | JGI IMG/M metagenome (GOLD analysis project Ga0325405, IMG submission 205663) | Populus deltoides microbial communities from Bellville, Georgia, United States - Xylem-Control-R2 | ecosystem: Host-associated > Plants > Phyllosphere > Stem > Wood/Secondary xylem...
TTTATTATTTTTTAACTACTATCCTTGTAATATTTTTAGTTAATTTTCTAATCTAGCCCTAGTCACCTCCCACAAAATATTACAATTAATCAACCAAATGCATCCTAACTTATACATAATACACATTTTGCGAACTTGATTTAATATTTGTGGATAACATAAAGGGGAGTTACAAATTTCAGCAGCAAGATTGGGACATCCCTTTTAAAGTACTGAACATGGTTCCTTTTGATATGGATAAACAAAAAGGCTTTCAACTCCAAATTAGTGTTAATTATTAACTGATATAGTTGGCTTGACAGTTAAGTGTGGGTTTATCATAATTAGATGATAATCTGCTCTAGATAGATTATGTGAATGGCCTAACAGATGTATTTATGAATTAGTGGGATATGTTTAGGTCCAAGAGAAAGTCTGGTTGTGCCAAACCAGAATAATAACTCAAAAAGACCATAATTTTTTATCTGACTGTTAGATCTTTAGATTTTCAAAATCTCGCCTCGGAACCCTAATTTTAGCATTTTTTTGTGATTGTCCTTGTTATTTTCGAATTTCATGCTTCTTTCCTTTATAATTTCATATTTTTATTTTGTTTCCTAGTTCAGGTAAGGTTTCTGGTTTATTTAAGGCTTTGTAAACCTCCTGAAGAATTATTATTAGAGAGAAAATAAAACCTGCGAACTTAAAATCTAATTAAAAAGTAGGGCATCTACTTGGTGGTAGCAGTTAAAGAAGACAAGGAAGAGACAAGGGAAAGCTAGAATAAATGACTATGACAAGATTAAGAAGAAGATGAGAGAACATTTTTTTTTTTCCTTTTAGCTACTCATAGACTTTATATTAGAGGCTCTACATGCTGAAACAAGGAGGTAAATCTAGCACTGACTGCACTGATGAATTTTACCAACTAGTTTTAAGAAATGATCTAGTAGAAACAAAGGAGTAGCTAGTGGCATGGTACCTTAGTGGTCTTTGATGTTGAGGACGTTGCCTTGTTTATTTCTCTATGGGTCAAAAATACTTTGATAATGCTTGGTGCGATGTGGTCTCGATAGATGCCTATCATATTTTGTTAGGGAGGTCATGACAGTTTGATAGGAGTGTGGTTCCTGACGGAATGAAGAACACTTATACCCTTAGTATTAAAGGGAAGAGTATAGTTTAGGCACCTAAGAGGGAGACAATATAGATGAAGGCTGATAGTGGGAAGAATTTGTTGTTCTTATCACAGTTTATGATAGAAATAAGGAGTGAGCGAGTGGTGTTTGCTCTAATACCTAAAAGTATAGCCATGAAGGAGAAGGAAGAAGAGAATGACTAGAAGGGGCACGAAGTATGTTAGCAGAATTTTCAGATTTAATGTAGAATGAGTTACCCCAAGGTTTACCTCTCATGAGAGAGATACAACACCAGATTGACTTGATGTCGGGTTCTAGCTTGCCAAACAAAGCAACTTACAAACTTAGCCCTAAAAAAGCCGAAGAGTTGAAGAGACAAGTTTTAGAGTTGCTAGAGAAAGAGTATATCAAAGAAAGTATGAGTCTTTGTTCCATGCCAACCCTTTTGGTTCCCAAAAAGGATAGGTCATGGCGTATGTATATGGACATTAGGGCCATAAACCGAATCACAATAAAATACAAGTACCTCATACCGCGTCTAAATGACATGTTAGATTAGTTGGCAGGGTCTAAGGTATTTTCCAAGATTAATCTTAAGAGTGGTTATCATCAGATGAAGATCAGACTGAGGGATGAATGGAAGACAACCTTCAAAACGCACCATGGGTTATAAGAGTGGTTATCACCATGAGGTTCATGCATCAGGTATTGAGGTCATTAATGGGTAGATTTATCATCATCTATTTCAATGGCATTCTTATTTATAATTCCACTCTAAAGTCTCATTTGGAGCACCTACGAGATGTTTTTGATACTTAGATGAAGGAACAGTTGTATGTCAACTGAAAGAAATGTAAGTTCTTTACTGATAATATGGCTTTTCTAAGCTTTATTGTATCTATTAATGGTGTTCAGGCTGATCAAAAGTAAAATCTCTGTAATTGTTAAATGGCCGACACTAAAAAGCATCCATGATGTGCAGAGTTTTCATGGCCTTGCATCTTTTTATAGAAGATCCATCAGAAACTTCAGTTCCCTTATCGCACCGATTATAGAATGCCTAAAGGCATATATATTTCAGTGGACAAATGAAACTGAAACAAGTTTTCAGTTAGTGAAGTAGAAGATGATCAAAGCTCTAATTTTAGCATTACCGGACTTTAAGAAACTGTTCGATGTAAATTGTAATGCTTCTGGAGTAGGCATTGGAGGAGTTTTTTAGCCAGGGTGGGCGCTCCATCACCTTCTTTAATGAGAAATTATCCAGCTCAAAAAAAAAAAACTATTCCACATATGATATGGAGTTTTATGCTATTTTTAAACTTTAAAACATTGGAGGCACTACCTTGTAAAAAAAAAAGTTTATTTTAATTACTAACCATAAGGCTCTGAAATACATAAATAAGCAGTAAAATCTGAGTCGTCGGCATATGAAGTGGGTGTCCTTTTTAAAAGAGTTTACTTTTTCATTGAGGCACCAATTAACCAGTTTAAATAAGGTGGATGACGCTCTTAGTTGACGTGTGACTTTACTCAATACCATACGCACTTATGTGCTAAGATGTCATACTTTCTGTGAGTTGTATTCAGGTGATGCCTCATTTAGTCAGATTTATGTTGAGTTAATAGGAGGTGGTAAACGAGATAACTATGTGCTTTTAAATGATTATCTTTTTCATGGTTTGCAGCTTTTTGTTCCAGTTTGCTCTTTGTGAAAATGTATCATTCGTGAATTGCATTATAATGTGCATTTTATATGGGATAAAATGTTGGCTCTAATATCCACAGATTATTACTAGCCTAAATTACTAAGACATGTTTCTAACTTTGTTAAGACATATGCTATTTATCAAAGGTCCAAGGGGGCCTTATCAAATACTGGGTTATACACCTCGTTACCAATTCTTGATGCTTCATTGCTAGATATGAGTATGAGATTGTCTATGGACAAAATCCTTTTGAATTATTTGAGTTAATTTATATACCTCGCATTGAAAGCTTGAGCATCCAAGCTACTGACATGGCAAATTATTTGCATGGCATTCATAAACAGGTCAAGCAAACAATCAATGACAACAATGTTATGTATAAGGCCTTGATTGATACTCATTATAAGAGAGTGGTGTTTGAAATTGGTGATTAGGTGTGGGCAAGACTTGCACGCGACATGTTTCTAAAGGGTGAGTATAACAAGCTGAAGGAAAAGAAGATAAGTCATTGTAAGGTGTTGCAGATTATAAATGATAATGCCTACAGGATTTGTCTTCCTCATCATCTAAAGATTTCTGATATCTTCAATGTCCACCAATTGAGTTCTTATTTGGAGGAACATAACACGAGGACGAGCTCTCTCCAACCTAGGGAGAATGATGTAGTTGGGCTTGCGATAACCGGTGATTCTAGGCAGCCAGGTGTAGGTCTATCACAACTAGATGAGGATCTGGTCCAGATAGATTATGTAAATGACCTAACATATGCATTTATGGACAAGTGGGATAGATTTAGGTCTAAGAGGAGGTCTAGTCATGCTAGACAAGAATAACGACTCAAAAGGGCCATAACATTTTATCCGACCATTGGATCACACTCAAAATTTTACAGGAGTTGTTGGAGGTTGTTTTCTTTAAAGTAGCGATAAAATCGTTTCTTCGACCATCGGATCTCACCCTGGGGCCTTGATTTTAGCAATTTTTGTGATTTTCCTTTTTATTTTTTTGATTTCATGCTTTTTTCTTTTGTAATTTCATATTTTTATTTTGTTTCCTAGTTAATGTAGGGTTTCTGGTCTATTTAAGGCTTTGTAAACCTCCTAGAAGATTATTATTAGAGAGAAAATAAAACATGCGAACTTGGAGTTCACATCTGCAACCTTTTTCGCTCATTAAATTTCATGTGTTATTTCTTTGTTTGTTGTTGTCTTTAACTTTTGCCTGTATCACATACACAAGTCATCCAGTATGTTACTAAGATCAAAGATGCTTATAGAAAAGAATTGGCAGCTATAATTTGCCTCTGAAGGAACTAAATATGTATTTTTGGTCTCCACCCAAAAAACATTAGGTTAAATTAAACATTGATAGTGCTAACAAGGACAACCCGAGACTTATTAGAGCGAGTGGTTAGATTTGAGATTGCATAAGGCGTTTTATGGTGGCTTTACAACAAGAGTTGAGCACTGTAATGCCATCCAAACTAGGTTGTGGGCATTTAAAATAAGGCTAGAGATAGCTTGAAATAGGTTGGGTTAAATTAAACATTAAAGGTGTTAGAACAGAAGGTGAGGTTAGGAAAAAAAAGGAGGGGGGGGAAGATATTGAAGGGGTTTATAAAAAATAGGGTTTGTTTTGTTAATGTTATTTTTAGAATATTATTTTTAATATGAATTCTAAGAGGAATTATCATAGGAAATTATAAGAGTCTCCTTTTAATTTGTTTTTGGCCATTTTTAAACTATTGAATTTTGTTTAGAATTCAAATCAATACCCTCTTAAAAGTTCCAAACTAAAAAATTGATTTAACCCTTGGAATTAAATTCAATTTCAAGAGTTTCAAACAATTTGTCAACTGGAAAAATTAAATTAAATAAAAATAGGAGAGAAATAAATTTGCTAACTTTTTTTTTTTATTCATAGAACAAATTGTTAGCTTGTTTTATTTCCTTCGCCTTTCTAGTTTCTATTTTCTCCTCTAGTTGGCAATATTATAATTATAACTATATATAAAAAAAAAATGGTGTAGTGATTCATTATGCGAAAAGCACTACGGTTCCCTCACAAAACATTGTGAACATGTTGTTCACAATGTTTTTTTTTCCATCCATTTTTTATTTGGCCCTCGTAGGATTAAATTGTAAGCCAATTTAGGTCACTTCATTACAGGAGGGTGAGATTGAAAGACATGGGCTTTTTTAAATATTGGGGGTGAAATATCTATTATGCTTTTAAAAACAAAACCAAGAAAACATGTTATTGGATCTAATTCAATAATTTCAGTAATTTCATGATAGTCCATTTATCATTCCAAGATTTTAAAAGAAATTATATTTTTTTTTATAATACATAGTGAAATGATCCTTATACCTTTAGATCCAATATTTTTTAAAGCTTACATTCAGAGTCATTTTCATCTTTTCATTTTTAATGAACAATAAAATGACTTGCATGCCCTTGGAAGTGGATTTTCTATAGCTTATGTTCAGGGATATTTTTGTATTTGCACTCAGGCTTTTTTGTATTATTAGGTTGGTTTTAGGGAATTTGTGTAATTTAATATATACAAATATTATTAAAAAAAAACTAATGATGCATGTGTTACACATGTCAGCGCTTAAGCGACGTGTATGGAGTCGTTTTGTGGACAAACACCACCTTTTGTGACAGTGTTTGAATCATCTTGATGTTTCCTTTGCAGTGAGGCATCACGTGTGGCCAAAGGTCATCTAGTTTGGCGTTGGCAACCTTCCCCCCTTATTCTCTCTCTCCTCCTCGATTTTCACATCTATCCCTCCAAAATCTCAAAGAAGCTCTTCAATTTATGTTATTTTAATTACTATTTATTATATTTGGAATAATTTATGAAATTGGAATTCTTTATCAATTTCATCCCCCTTATTTTTTTAATCTTTCAAATTTAATAATTATTCTTTTGATTGCTATTTTTCTCACTTTGGCAATGTTTTAAAAAAATCAGTTTTATTCTTCAACATTAAATTTGTTTGAAATTGAACTTCTTGATTGAACCCGAGACTAAAATTTCATGAGTTGAGAGTTTTAGAAATTAACTCATGTTTAGGAGGTTCACCCAGGTTGTTTTGGTTTTTTAAATTGATATTTTATTGCAAGTTTATCCTTCAACATTATATTAGTTTAATTTTCTTTTTTCTAGTTTTGTTATTCAACATTGGATTGTTTTATAGTTGAACTTCATAGTTTTATTCAATTCATTTTTGTTAACAATTTTTTTTATCTTTTATTAGCATGAATAATTGTTTAATTAAAAAAATATTTATTATAAAAAATAAATTTATTAAACACAATTGGGTACATGACACGAGGTCAACTAATTTGTTTGGTTTTGAAATCAAAGGAGTTTTCTCATCTTTTTCCCAAATAGAGACCGCTTTCATCACCTCAACCTTGCTGCTGAGTTCCATATTTTAACTTTAATCTATACCGCAATAGTTTACCTTCCATATAAGTTGCTGCTTGTAAGCATACATGATCCTGTAGCAGGAGCACCCACTGGAAACATAATTGATATGAACCTTGTGGCCATGGCCATGCCTGCAATTCCAGAAACATCATTGTATTCGGAAGTAGGTAAGCAAATTTCTTTGAACAACCCTTCACGAGGCTGATAAGGCCAGCAGCTCCTAACCTGTCCCACACAGAATAAAATATGGCACCAAGCAGTAGCATGCACAACTAAACAAAGCTGGCCTTTGAGCCCCCGTTGCCAATAGAGCCACCGCCTAACACGACCACGTCCTTTGTGGAGTTTGAAACAACACGTGCTTATGTCATGAAAGATCATACACACACATATGGAATTTAGAAAATGAGATGTGAGACTATTTCGAATAAATTGCATAGATAAACAGGTTTTTCTTTGTTTTCTCTCAACAACGACAGCGACAGCAGCAGCAGCAGCAATAATAAATAGTTCCTTTGTCTTCTTCCCTTGACGACCATTTGGAATAAATTGCATGGATAAAGAGATTTTTTTTTACTAAGAAATGTGGATGCAGAAGAGAGTTAAAATTATCATGTTATTTTACACTATTTTTTATTTCTCAACTCAGTATAATTGTGTTGAAAAGCCCACAATCATCCAGCATCAAAAGAAGTTTTAATCACTTTTCTTACATAAGGTTTTTTCTTTTTTTTACCGGTGGACATTCAATTGGATAAGATATTGTTAGTGTATATATTATGTAGCCAATTAGTTGATAACATGTGAAATATATTTAATTTATTAATAAAAACTTATTTATCTTTAATATTAATTAAATATTTGATTAATGAATATAAAGTGAAGATAAAGTCATTAGAACAAAAATATTTTACAAAGAAAATTATAAAGTTTTTATATAATAATAAAATTCATATTGCATCAAAGTATTCTTTTTTTAAAATGTTGCTTGTCAATCTCTATAAAGATTGGATATTAATTAGAGTTGTTGAGACTTATACATATTATGTTCTTTCTTTTATGAAAAGAAACAGTTGTTCTCATAAGTTGAGGTATGAAGAATACCCTAGAACTAATATGTTGGTGCTTGTTAAATGACATGTACACTGAACTAACCCCGTATAAAAATTTCATATGGAAATATCACATGTGTCTATAAAAAAGCTCACATGACGGTTGTGTAAATGACCCTTAAACTTGAGATCACAAAGTTATCTTATACATGGAATGTTATACTTTTATTATACTACATGTTATTCTAATCAAGGGTAACAAACGAGCATATATTGAGCAAAACTTGTACTATAATTGAGAGAAGATTTATCATTCTACATAAATTAAGAAAATGTTATATTTATTCTTAAATAGTATTGATTGTAAATTTTTACGCAAAGTGGAATGAGATTTGAAAAGAGTTTCAAATTTTATTTAAATAATCAATAAATGTGGTGTTGAGAACGACATAATTTGACATAATGGACATACTTCATGCTATAATATCTAAATCAAAACATTGTTGATGAAGGGATAATAATTATACTAAGAAATTAGTCACTCAAAGGTTAGTTAAATCATGTATTACTTTTTTAATATTTAGATGATCATGACATGTTGCTGGATATTGTACTTGATCTTTAAATATAAATGAATCAATTGTTGCAACAATTGATAATAAATTAATTTGATTCTATTTTATTTAAGATTATGATTTATATTTAGGCTAACTTGTTAGGGAACCTAATGGTTCACACACATAAGAACCATTTATCATAAATTAAAATGGAATGATTAATCAAGTGTAACTTGATTGTAAATAAGTTTTAGAAATTGAGAATTAAAGTGTAATTTATACAAGGAATTACAATTCTAGACCTAGAAAAATCAAGTAGGGACTTGATTGAATAAGTTTCTAAAATTACCCTGAAATAATATGTGTGATATTATTTAGGGGCAAATTGATATTTTTTATTTATAAAGTTTTCATGTTTTCTTATAAATAAAATGTCATGCCTCTTATTTTCTATGTAGCACACGATACGAAAACTACATAAGTTACAAAAAACTTAAAAAACACAAAAGAAAAGAGCTAGCACTTAAAGGCATAACGCAAAATACCTATCTTCGAGAGAATCTTACCGAACGAGCTACTTTCTTTGTTGCTTCACTTTAGGAACAATAAGGGCCAAAAAGAACATAAAGAAGTCTATGAGCGCCTATCTATTCTTTTATCCACGCATATCGGTCTTTCTCTGGCTGCTCCAAGTAGTGCTCTTGGCTACTACTTGCTTGGGACATTCTCTACTTACGACTCTCAGTGGCACAGGGGTGCGCATTCGGATCCCTTCATCCCCGGAAAGCTTGGCCTACGAATAGGAAGAACCTGAGAACAAAATGAGAGGTAGCTACATTTAAAGACATAACAAGTCATTTCTCATAAAAAGGTTTAGAAGATTTTTTAATGGTGCTTCATGTGGATTACCATTAGAGATCGGACACTTGGATGACTAGTGGTTTACGACAACTTAGTCTTGAAGCAATTATCCCAATCTGAAAAGAATATCTAATCTTCAAGTAATCTTTGTATAAACCCTAAACAACCCTAGATCTTTCTAACAAGATCTTGAAACTCCTAAAAAAATTCATGATTTATTATTTTCACTACAAGTATGTGTTTGGGGGAAATCCAATAGTGGTACAAGAACCATTATTAGACAATTAAGGTTGTTGATTGCATGTTTTAATTATTATTGGCATTAGTTGTGTGTACAAATTAGTACAAATTAATACAAATTTTTTGAGTTTGGTAATATCCTAATAGGATTAGGAGTTAGTTAAAATGTTTAATTATATAATGTTTAGAAAATTAGTTTTTCTAAAATAAAGAGAGTGTTCAAGATGAAGAATTTTATTTAATTGATCCTAAAATAGTTTAGGATATTAATAAGAATCTTAATATGATTAATTTTCTATTGACTTAAAAAAAAACTATTTTTCAAAGAAAATTTATATTAAATAAAATTTATTATGTTTAGGAAATTATTAAATTAGATTTGATTTAATATTTCTATGTGTTAGAAATATTATTTTAAAATTTCACATAAAGCCATTAATTAGAATTGAACCATGCAATGTATTTATTTATACATATTAATGTCTTATTATGCATGATAGATGATTATGGACATTAAAAGACCAATGTGACTGTGTTTTTAATGGTTGGATGATTGTAATTTTAAATATAACTTGTGTGTCCTGTCTTTTCTCTATTTTTCTTCTGGGTTGTAAAATTGTTTTCTTATCTAACCCTCTCGAATGTAACTCAAAGTTTCTTATATAATTATGTAAATGTTATGTAATTTAGAAATGTAGAAATTTCAATATGAAAATCTATTTTGTAATCCAAAATAAATAAAGAACGACAAAAAAAGCTATAATCACGGTGCTTGTAGAGGACTTATAAAGTTTTGCAATAACTATCTAAGTTTTAATCACATAATTCCCTTTGATGGCTCGAGAGAATTAGTTTATATATGTCCATAATCATCCAACTAGAATATCATACTAAGGGTGTATGTTTATATATAATTGTTATGTATGATATATCACTAATGTCATGGAATGAGACTCAATTAAAATAATAAATTCCTCATTAATATATTAAGTATACATTGAGAACTAAAAAACAATTTGCTTCAATTTTTTTTTTTGTGTTTTTAGATCATTGTGATGTGCTATTGTTAAAAATAATTTTTTAAAAATAAAAAAATATTATTTTAATGCATTTCCAAGCGAAAAACACTTTGAAAAACAACCGCTGCTACAATCTCAAATGGGCTCTTATTTAATATGACCCTAAATAACTAAATAAATTAAAATAAATTAAATTATATAGATAACATAGCTTATATGACTCCTAGAACAGTTAGGTGACAACTCATTGTCTAACTACTGCCTCTAATTTTATATGATCATAAGTAACACATACAAATCATATAAGATAGTTATGTAGGATCCAATTTTATAGCATTAATTATATTCAATTAACGGTAACCTTAAGTAGCTCAACAAGTTATCCATGAATAGAACTCTGGTTCTATGCATATAAAATCACAAGGCAACAAATCATGGGGAATTTTTTTTTTCATTGTTTTAGAAAATTTATGTGCATTTTTTAGAACTTATAATAAGTTTGTAAAATCCTTAAGGATTTGACCAATTTTTGCATTAACCCTAAAAATTTTAATTCTTGAAAAGTAATTGTTAACATTATGGTATAAATGTTTGACCTATCAGTAGTCTAATTTCAAGTATCAGGATTTTACTAGAAAATTTTTAGAATTATTTTGGATATTCACCAATTTTAATTAGAAGTATTTTTCACCATAATATATGAGTTATGGAAAACACTTTCGCCTTCTAAGATAAGTGAATCTTATCAAGGCACCTACTTTATTTGGACATACAAGCCTATAATAAATTTGAAATATTAGATTTATTCATAAGTGTAAATCTTCATTCTGAATTATAGACGGACTAGTGATTAGGAACCCATTAACACCTTTAACCATATGTAGACTATACAATGCAGCTTATCTCCGGTAAAGTGTGCTATGAGTGCTCATATATTCTTTAGCCACAACTAATCTTTTATCCTAAAATTTCAGATAAAACCAGTTTACCCAGATCTCCTAATAATTTTAAATTAAATAACTAGATGATGACTTTTTAATCTCAATAACGCAACTCCACACGCATACTTGTGATACAACTTATAAATGGATGAAACTTAAAGTTGTGATGCCACTAAGGGACACCCAGTAAAAGCAGGAACGATGGAATTATTAGAGATTGGCAAGGTCATTTTTGTTGAAAAGGAAAAGAAATTCTTGTTCTTTATCAATATAAAAAAGGATGGAGTCGCCACCTAATATTTTGATCACTAGGAATCCTAACTGGTCTTAGAGTCTAGATAAAAGGGACTTATTGTGTATGAGAAGGACGTATCGCTCCTATTACATCTTAACTAAGGTAAATTGCACTGTTTATTTGTCTTATACAAACTGAAGTGTTGTTATGTTTTTTAATCGTTGATATGTCTAGTGGTTAAAGTTGGTACACCCCAGTAGAGTGGATCATAACTTTAAGGATCAAACCTAGTCATTCTAGAGTCAAAACATAAAAATAAAAGAAATTACCTTTTTATTTAATATCAGGAATACGTCTTATGTATAAGTTCATAATCTTGTATATTAAAAGAAACAAAATAATTTTTTGGTGTTTCTAAAATGTAGACCAAGTTCTCATGACATTAATAAACTAGTTATTAAATCCAAAAATACATGCAAAGATATCAACAAAACTATTTTTATTTAATTTAAGGATGTTAAATCATGCCATATATATATATATATAGATGCAAAAGGATATGAAATGTGATGTTCAGATGCATAATATAATTCGAACCAATCAAAGAATAGAATCTGTATTTTATGTAACTCAATGAAATTATAAAATTGTTTTTGTATTTCACTTTTATGTTCGAGAAAGTTTTGAAAAAACCAAATTCGTTTTGTAGAGTTACAGGCCGAATAGAAATCCTTTTTGAAAAGTGTTTTGTCAATATATATATATATATATATATATATATATATATATATATATATATATATATATATATGTTGTTGATGCAAATATGAGTTTTTATTTTTATTTATGAGAGACTTAGCCATATGTAATTTAATATATTGTATTTTTTTAAAGAAATTTGTTTTTTGTTTTTTGTGGAAGGAAATTATTTTATTTAATACTGAAAAAGTGTCTCGCATGTAGGTCACAATTTTTTTGAGAGACTTAGTAAAAAATCCACATGAATCTTATTCATTTCACGAGCTTTGTCCAAATTTATGCTAATTCAAATAAATCAATATAAATCCATGAATCATTATTTAATGTTTCAATAAACTCAACCATAAATCATAAAACAACTTTTAATATTCAATTAGAAAACATAACCCTAAAATAAACTCACAATTCAACACAAATTATCAAATAAAAAACACACATAAATTAAAATCAAATAATGTCCAAAATTTCCAAAATTATACACAATAATAAGCATTTTATCCTAAATTTCACAACATTATAGTAATTTGTTCAAAAGATATTTTGAGGTTATGAATCGACCTTTCAAGTGTTTAACATGTCCAAGGACTACTAAAATCAAGGTTGGAGGTCTGCTGGAACAGTGGCAATGCATGAATCATGCACCACCGCCACTATCGAGTCATGGATTCACGTGTTGTTGTCGCTAAAAGAGCACCACCCACAAGATCTCAAGCGCCTCTCCTTCCTCCTTCTATTTACACTAGTTGTGTAACAAATAGCAACCAGGAACAAAAGAAACAAGCACAACAAGTTTCAGTTTTTTTCTTCCATTCTCTCTCATATTTGTTGAGACCATAGTTTTGTTGCAATTGGTGTTGGTCATCATGGAAGGAGGTGAAATAGGGTTGTCATGGCGTTATGAAGAGGATGATTGCATAGTTGCTAGAGGATTAGTTGCTGGAACTGTCGTGGGTATATTGTTGACTGATAGGATGAAAAGGAGTTTTAGTGTTGAAAAAAATCAATCGATCTCCTACTCTCTCGGGAAAAGTTAAAGATTATGAGAGTGGTGCTCTTTGGGTTAGACAGATCGTGAGCTATCTTTTAGATCTTATAGTGAGCGGGGAAGAAATTATTAGCTAAATAGTTGTTTGTCCAGGTGTTGTGGTTTGTTGTGCGTATTATTAATGTTGAGTGTAAGGTTGAGAAAGGGGAAATGAGTACCATTTTTGTTTTCTAGGTAAGGGTGGTGGCCTCGTTTAAAAAAATGGGTTAGGGTTTTTATATTGTATGGGTATGTGAGTTGGTAGGTAGAAAAGTGTTTTTGTATGTGTGATTTTTTCTCTAACTAATTCTCTCTTTTTTATTTTTGGGAAAATGCTCTCTCCCTTTTGCTTTTGCTTTTGCTTATGAGATTCTTTCACTATTTATTTTGTCTCTTCCTAATTGCTTAGTTCCCAAGCAACCCAATATCATTTTAGTCCCTCATTTTATTTCTTCGCACTCTTTGTCCTCTTGTCCATATTCTTTTATTTTTTTTATTTTTTTTAAAAGGCAATGTCAATGTGGACTCGATTAGAAAATAAATAGTGATTTTGAAATGAACCCATTAAAAAATGAACGTGTTGAAAGTAAAGTTTTAAATTTTAATTTTTTTTATAAAAAAGACACTGAAAATATAGAAAATGATTCAAATACATTAAAAATATTTTTTTATTTTATGTTGTTTTTCTTTATTTTTTGGATTTTGTTTTTAAAAATGTTTAAAAAATAAGATAAAAAATCAGGTTATTACACCAGTTATTATTTTTATTTTATATATTTTATTTTATTTATCTTCAAGGTTAATTCTACTTGTTAGGTACATATGATTTTATTGTTATAAATAAAAAAAATATAAATACAACTTATCTATCTAAAACTTGAGATGAAAAAAAATTAAAGATAAATTAAATAATCTCTTTGAAATATTATGAAATTATAGAAAATATAAATTAATATTTTAAAAAGATTTAAGTTAAAAAAAATTAAAAAAATAAAAGAATGGGTATTAATTAAAAAGAAATTTAAAAAGAAGAGGTTGGGGCTCAGCTAGGCCTCATAAGTCAAACTTGGGTGTCTTCCTTTTTTTTTTAAAGAGATTGTTTTTGTTTTTGTTTTTGTTTTTTTAATAGAAGACACATTATTTGGCATGGCATACGCGATGTTATCCGTGTATAAGTTACTTATAGTAGTAAAACAAATCAGGATCTAAGTATTGGGATCTCAAAAACATCCTAGAAATCGCACTAAATATATTTTTAAGTCTAAAACTCACTCTAATCACTTTAAAACCTAAAATCAAACTGGATAAGAAAAACTAATTATCTGATCTTAATCTAGTTTTTCCGACATGTTTAAAAAGAGATACCACCGAAACTAAATTATTCTCTCTAAGACGAATCAATTAACACTAAATTTGGTCACTTTGATGGTTAGGTTGTGATCAGTAGAATACTTTCTCTCTCTTTCTTTAAATGGCTGAAGCGTAAGAAAATGAAGATTTGGACTGAAACTAAAAACAATATAAAATAACATGGACTAAACTTGTATATTTCAAAACTTCATGAGCAATATCTAATTTTTTATAGTTTTGTTTTTATATTTTTTTAGTTGTATTATGTTTAGTCGTTGTTCTTCAATTTAATTCTTACAATAAATTTATAACATGTTTTTTAAATAGACCTTTAATTTAATATTAAAATACTCTCATACTTACATACAAGGAAATAGAAATAAAAAAAACATTATAGCTCCTATCCCAGATAAATTTGGATTTGAGCAATGTTTTCCTTTTCCTTTTTCTTTTTTTTTTGTCTTAGAAGTTTTTTCTATTCAGATCATTTTTTTTTTAATTTCATCATTTTACTTTGCATTGAGTAAGAATTAGCCTTGATGTAAAAAAATATCTCGACATTAAATTGATACTTGATTTATATAAAAAAATTGATTTTATTGCTTGTTAAAAATAGAAAATGTGGGGAACAAAATTGTCATTAAGGCAAAAATGCAAGTTTTCTTTATTGTTCATTAGGTGACTTTTTTTAAATTGTTGTCTCTAGAGTTTTTTTTTGGTCCCTTTAGTTTAAAACTTTTATCTTTGGATCCAAGATTTTATTTTATTTACATTTCAATCTTTAAGTTTGAGATAAGAGAGAGAGTTGTTGGAAAATGGCAAAGGAGAGAGAAAATAATTGGTTACCTGGATTATATGAATAATAAAGCCAAATTTGATGTCAATGTATTCCTCTTAATAGAAAGAGTGTTGTTGAGGTGTTTTTAATATTTTATATTGCCAAAAAAGTATATCAAAATTGATAAAGATTTTCTTAAAAAAACCATTTTAGGAGACTTTTTAGTTGAGAAATTAGTTTACTAAGATTCTAAGAGTGTTTTTTATTATTATTATTATTATTTATGTGAAATTAAGTTAAAAATTGATTTTTTAGGTCCAAGAAACCCTAGCAAAAATTTTCAGCCACCTTTTGTAGCTAAAATCTAGAAAAGCAAATAACGTGTCGTTTGCAATAACAGATGATGCATCGTTTTTCATTGTAGACAAAACTATGTTTGCTTTATTTTTACAAAAATCAAAGGGAGAATGACATTTCATCCGTCCATAAGAAAACAAAATCAGAGAAAAGGCTAAGCTAATAGGCCTGGCCTTACAGGTCCACGCATGCCAAAACTTTGTTTTATTTTGCCAGGTACGCAATCCTCCATCTCTTCAGCTTAGGTGCTTGTCTTTTTTATATATATGAATTTTGATTGAAAAGCACTATAAAAGAAAGGCTAAATATGATATTTGAATCACAACTCAATTTCTCCATGGTTCTTAAAAAATATTATAGGTTTTTATGGAAAGTTAATATTTTTCCCAATTATAATATACCTAATATGCAAATAAATAAATAAATGTTCATGAAAATTAAATGAAAATAAAATATTAATCCTTTAAATTTTTTGATGGATTTTTTACATGATTTTATCACATTTAAAAAATATTATTATTATTTTCCTTCAATGAATTAAAAAATATTGAGAAATTATATATATAGTTTTGAGATCATGATAGGTTTTATTTAAAATCAATGCTTACCATGAAAACATATTTTCACAAAAACAGTAAAGAGATATTTTAATAAGAAAATGAAGTTTAGATTAAAGAAATGTATTGCTTCATGATAATTTTATTCATTGTCTTTTCTGCAAATGACTATTTTTATATTTTTTTAATTAAATAAAAAATAGATTAAAAAAAAGGTTATTAAACCCGATCAGAGCAATGACCTAGGTTATGGGTTGCGCAGGTTAACCTAATTTGATCCAAGTGAATCTAAAACATCATCATTCCCATTTTGTTTATAAAAAAATTAAACTGATGTCATTTTATATTTTTAAAAAAATCCTATTAAGTTTTGGTTGGTTTGACTGAGTCACGTGTGCGCTTGCCATTTCAATTGGCTCATACTATGTCACCATGGACCATTCAAGTTTAATTGAGTTTAATAACATTGTCTAAAATTTGTCCATGACCAGGCACAAACAAATGACTAGTTAAGACCTATAACTATGGAAACAAAATTTACAAGGATGTGATTAAAAATAAATTAAATATGATGACCAAAATTTAAGGAAGAAAAAACTTAGATACCAAGGAAGGGAAAATCGACTATAAATATTGATATAGCTCCTATCAACAATAAAATGCCTCTCTCCTTTAGTTTTTGTTACTAGTTAGTTATTTGCGTGCTGGCATGAAGAAATTTTTGACAATGTTATTAAACTCAATCAAGATTCATAGATCCACATAGTGACCCATCAACCTAGTCAAAACCCAGTTTGATTTTAAAAAATGATGTCGATTTAATTTTTTTTATAAGAAAAATAATGAAACGATTGAGTTTTTTATTAACTTGAGTCAAATCGAATGAACTTGCTCAACTCGTGACCTAGGTTATTACCCTTGCTAATTTTAAAAACCTTGCTTTCTGGAATTCATTTCTTTATATAATTAAATGATTATAAAAATAGATATTTATAGGCAAGACAACATATAAAATTATTGAGGAAAAATATATTTTTTTCATCAAATTTTTCTTTTATAATTCATGTAATTTGTTTTTGAGGAAAACAATAGTTTTTTCTTAGCAGCATGGTTCATTGAATAAAAAACAACAATACTCAAGAAATAAAATTTAAGAAAAACTATAACAATTTGAAATAAAAAGGAAAAGACATTTTTTTAATAAAAAACTAAATTTTCTTATTTATGCCTTTTTTTTCTTTTTATGTAAATATTTTTTTAGAAACATTGTTTTTCCAAAAAAAAACTCATTATGATCATGAAAGCAAGCTTTAATTAGAAAAATAAAAATCATAAATCGATAATTTCTTTGCAACTATATGAAAAAAAAAGTAAGAATAAAAAATAAAAAATATATATAATATTAAAAATTAAGAAAATATATGTTTTTCTCTCATTTATTATTAAAGATAAGATTATTTGAAAAATTCTACATATTATACTAGTACATAAAAAAGCTCTAATCTTTTAAAAAACAATGACATATATATATATATATATTAGGAACATGTTTTTAGAATAAAAAGCAGCGAAAATTGAAATAAACATTTGTTAAAATTTTCATCAATTTGAAATATATATATTTATTCTAAAAACATGTTCCTAATATATATATATATATATATATATATATATATATACATATATTTCTTCAATCTAAAATTCATTTTCTTATTAATGAATCTCTTAATGTTTTTTTAACAAAAACATGTTTTTAAATTGTAAGCAGTATTTTTTAAAACAAAAAACTATCATGATGTTAATAGTAAGATTTTTTAACAATATTAAAATAATATCTCAATATTTTATATTTTATTTAAGGAAAATAAAAATTAATAAATGTGATAAAATTATATTAGAAATGTATTAATATTTAAAAAACAACTATTAAAAAATCATGTACATAAAAATTAAAAGAATTTTGTTAAAATCCCTATAAAACTTATAATATTATTTATTAACCATATAAAAAATAAATAATAATTGAAATATCATGATAAACATTTTTTTTTATAGTGAATTAATAAATGTGATAAAATTATATTAATATTTTAAAAATAATTAAAAACAATCATGTACATAAAAATTAAAAGAATTTTGTTATAATCCCCATAAAACTTATAATATTATTTATGAACCATATAAAATATGAATAATAATTGAAATATCATATTAAGCATTTTTAATTGTTGTGCATTTCAATCAAAATCTAAAAATAATAAATTGAAAAAAAACACCAAACAAAAGAGTTAGGCACCTAAGCCAAAGAGATGGGAGAAGGCCCAACAAGTGTGGGCTTGCAAAGCTAGCCCACGGGCCTAGCTATTTTGTTTTATTTTTGTGTTGGCACTTTCTCTTTTTTCTTTTAAACAAAGTAGATGAGGCATTGTTTGTTGTGGCAAACAATAGGTTATTTGCTTGTTAAATTCTAACTATTGGAGAGGTGGTTGAAAAACTAGGCTAGGATATTTTTAATTTAACAAACTATTTGTCAACCTAGTAAATATTTTTATAACCTCAATAAACTAATTTGTCAACTTAAAATACCCCTAATCGGTCTAAAAATATAAAATTAAAAAAATATATTTCTCAACTCATATCTATGTTTTCCAGAAAAATAAAAGCTTAAAAACACCTTAATAAAAAGTCATCTTGTCAAATGAAACCCATTGATTACTTTTATTTATTTATTGAAGTGTGGTCCACCAACAACTTTATGTTTCTTTCATCTTTTTCCAACAAGACTTTCTCTATTCTTAAACTAAAGATTGAAATTTGAACAAAATGAAGTTTGAAACCAAAACTATAACTCAAAAAACTAAAAGGATTGTAAAAGAATAAAAAGGAAAGTATATAAACCAAAACATCTTTTTTCTCTCAAATTAAAGATTTGCCACACGTCTTTCTTTCGTTTTTCAGCCTAATCCTTTATCTTTTAATTGTATCTTTTTATTACAAATTAAAAAAATGATTAGGGTAGTAAATTCACTGTACACCTAGACACACTTCACTGTAAACGAGAATAATGAATTAACTCTATTGTCCTTCAAAAAAAAAACCCATTAGATAGTTATTAGGAGCAATACTATAATTTTATAAAAACTAATTAGTCATTATCATATTAATTACTAGAATACTCTTAAATCGAAATAAATGCAACTGAAATTTAGGGGTTGATTCCTCTTTTTGCATTAAAATGCACAATAAATTTACTTTGCTACCATTTGAGTCAGATTTTTAAAATCTCAGAATACAGGTTGATTCTTCTTTTCTCATGGCTTTTTGGTAGTAATCAGGTCATGTCAGGGATAATTTTGTACTTTTTATAAGATTAAATAACATTTTTTAAGAAAAATTATTGGTATGTGCATAGCACTTACCAGCTTGTTAAGTCATTTAAAGCGCTTCTAGCAATGCGTGTGATGATGTAAGGTGGTGAAAATTAACTATCCATAACAATATTATGAAGCTCATGACATCTTCTTCCTAATGAGGTGGCACATACAATGATTTTATACATTAACTTAGATTCAAGAACCTTTTTATTTTTTATTTTTTCTCTTTTCTCGTTTCTCCTAAAAAAACAAGTTGCATAGTAAAAAAGTCTTATGCTGCCCTCTTATTTTGTTTAGGCTTCTAATTTAATTCTCTTGCTTTTGATTGTTTGATTTTCATATTGGTTTCTTTTGTTGATTTTTTTTATTTCAATTTTGCCTTTCATTAAAATCTTATTTTTGCTCTTATTTTGTTTTGGTTTTGAATTTGTTCCTTTTTATTTTAAATTTTTGTTTTGATTTGTTTTGGAAAGTGTTTGATTTTTTTATATTTCACTCTTAAATAAAATAATATACCCCCATTCTTCTTGTTTGTCGTTCGATCCTCTTGTTTTTTTAGCTTGTTATTTTTTGTTTTTGAACATTTTATTAAATTAAATTATTTTTTAATTTTATCATCTAACTTTGAGTTGGTTAAGAATTGAAGATTGTAATTTTTTCTAATTAGATTATATTAGGCTCGTAACTCAGGTTAGGAGTTTGAAAAGTTAAACTATATGATATCAGTTTTTTTTTTTACACTTTTTTTTCATTTTATTATTTGACACTTTTTTATTCTATCTTTTATTTTGTTTCTTTAAAAATTATTACCACCTCGTGAACAGGTTGCTTGTTGGGCATGTGCACTTAGATTGATAAATTTATTATTATTATTTTTTTTTTATGATCACCCTTTTCTTTTTAGTTCAATACATCTAATGCCATTACTTTTTTTTTTTTTTTTTGTCATCATCCCTAGCCAGTGTCTATAACCCATTGTGCAGGCTGGGAACGTGATCGGTAAAAGCATGTATAGAAAAACAAAACGAGCTTCCTTTGGAATTGTAATGTAATAATAATAATAATTATAATATAATAATAAATTCCAACAGAGTCCATTAACAAGGATAAATTAACAGCCCTGTGGACATCAAGAAACAAAACAATCATACTATAATAATAGAATCATAGAGAGATCAGTCAACTAGACACATACATTAGAGCAACTCCAAATGAAACTCTAATCTTCGTACTCCTGGTATAACCTGAGAAGCTCAGTGCAGCCAGACATGGGCTGTG
>Ga0325405_1002067_pt1 | contig 20646 bp, 9 predicted proteins | sample PopdelMetagenome_21_FD_205663 | JGI IMG/M metagenome (GOLD analysis project Ga0325405, IMG submission 205663) | Populus deltoides microbial communities from Bellville, Georgia, United States - Xylem-Control-R2 | ecosystem: Host-associated > Plants > Phyllosphere > Stem > Wood/Secondary xylem...
ATCAACATGTGCTTCTCACTTTTCTGATTCATAAGAATAATCAAGCAACTTGGGCATTTCACTTGAGCAGATATGTACAGGTGCTAGATTGATTTCGGTAGGTATCTCAATGAACTATGAATCTATAGAAACTGTATTTGTTATCAATTTTTCTTTAAAATTCTGTTTCTAAGATAGACTCGTGTGGAAGCAAGATTTTCTAACATGGTTAGCATCTGCGCCTTCAGGGGGCATCAGGAATCATCTTTCCTATAATAAAGGCTGAAGGAATTAGACAAATGTTCTTCCCTGTAATGTTACCACCATACCCCAGAGCTCCTCCGATTGCCTGACAGGATGGATAGAGCGATTTTCCATCAAGAACGGAAACTAGTTTTTGCATGAGCAATTCACGTTTGTGAGATCATGGCTTAGGTCTCCATTCTTGTAGAAGCCATACAACTGTAATTCTTTTATTGATTTGTTCTTCAACTTGGGAACAAGATATCCCTCGTAAATTTGTACTTGATGCCTATGATTACCAACATGATTTATACACTTTGAAAGTTCATATGTTTCCTTTACAAGCCGAACACGGAGATGTGGCAATTAAAGTAATTAATAGCATAGTTATAAGATGCCACCCAGGTTATATCTATTTCGAGGCCGTGTCATGGGTTGGAAATTTAATGAGGTTAACTTAATTTTTAATATTTTTTTTTAAAAAACTTAAAATGATATTATTTTAAGTTTATAAAAAAAAAATCAAGTTTTTCTATTAACCCACCCCTGTTTTAAGCTAAACCTTGAATTAACAATTAGAGATTTGATTTCACCACTGTTTTAAGTAATTTGATTGTACTGAGATCCTTTTTAAGATTTCACCACTGTTTAGGATTGCGTGCTAATTAGAGATCATTAAAGTTTAAAAAAATTTATTTAAAATTAATTTTATATATTTTAGATTTTTTTGTGTTGATATTAAAAATTATTTTTAAAAAATAAAAAATATATTATTTTAATATATATATATATATATATATATATATATATATATATATATATATATATATATAAACTGTAAAAAATACCCGTAACATTTAGCCTGGCCATCAAATGAAGCACGGAGAAAAATATTAATTAAAGAGCAACGTGATTAAGTGTTTTTGTGTGAATAAAGCATGCGTAGTCCGTACAGTGACATAAAAAGGGCGAAAATAATTATGATTCCCAACAAGAACACAAGGGAAACAATTATAAGCTGCAAATTTTGCAGAGAATCCCTCATAGTCCTTAAAAGCACGCGTCCTAGAGGATGCAGCAACTGTGTCACATAGGAAAAAGATAAATAAATAACCACACAGTGAATCGTTATTTAAATAAAAAGGGAAAAAAAATTTATCAGTTACCATCCTGTGCAAAATTCATCATCCCTCTGACTAGTTCTTTCTGGAGGAGGAGGTGGCTGTTGGTGGTGTTGAGGACCATATTTCATAGGGTCACTAACTGTAGGTGGTGCCACATTAGGACCGGCTTCATAGTATCCTTGCACTGGTGATGGAGAAGAAAAGGAATAAATAGCACGACGACGACGAAGAGGAGGAGGAGGACGCACCTCCAGCTTTGGTGGGCATGAAGTAGGTGGTGGAGGATTTACTCCTGAAAATCATCAATTTAGTAAACCTTCAATTGATTAACTTCCTAAATAACAGAAAAAAAGGGGGGAGGGGGGGATGATTTTCAGAAGCCGAACATAAATTCAATTACCTGCGGAATCTTGATGATTGTTGCTGTCGTAACTCATTGTTGAAATGATCACCTATGAAAAACTGGTATTTGGTATGTGGAAAAACCAAATGAATGAAATGGTATGTTTTATAGAGTTGGCTAGTTGTTATTTAAGGTCTTCGTCAACGGCGACTTCTTACATGCATGGAAAAACTAGCTAGACGACCTCTCATGTTGACCATCTAAAAGCAATGCGGACTCTGCCTTCGTTTTCTAACTCGAATTGCATAGAAAATGGACAGAAGGTTCCTCCGAAATGATTGAAAACAATAATTGATCTTCTAATCAAAATGAGACAACAAAAATAGCTCGAAAGCCTTGAATGCATGGAAAAGAGTTGAATCAATTATTGTAAAGACACGCCATCAAATTAATCAAATTAAATTGAACTATATATTGCTGTTTTTCTAATTAAGCTTTTGATATAAGCTTTTATCAAGGTTATAAAAAAAATTAGACATCTTATATATTCATTATCATGAAACCATAATTTCAACAACATTTTTATATTCATTCTTAATGGACCGTATGACTCAATTCAAGTGGTTTCATAAGTTTTAAATTTAAACCAAACCAATTTTTTAAAAAATTTTCTAATTAGTGTTGTTAATTTTTTTCTTGGTTTGGTTTTTTAATTAATTTTTTTTAAAGTTTTATCAGCTTATCGATATATTTTTTACCCCTAATAATTGTTAAAAAAAGGTACAATTTTGATGGAAATTAATGTGGAATGGAAAAACTTCAAACTGGATAAAAGTCCTCAATTAAGAGTTTCTAAGTTGGACGGTAAAACCGATACCAAACTCTAACTTGGAAAGAGCGATTCCATGATTGATTGCCCATTGTGTTGAAATAATAAAACAGATTAATATCAAAATATGTGTACTAAGCTTGATTTATTCCAAGAAAATTTAATTATAATATCAAAATTTATTATTCAATTTTTAAAAAATATTGTCATTATTGTAGAAAAATCATAAATTTTATTTAAAAATTAAAAACTATAAAAACTTGGATCAGACAAATTTAATATTATTAATATTATTATATTCATTAATATTATTACATTTAAAAAAATTATTACTATTAAAAAGAACATAGATTTAATTTTAAAGGTAAAATCAATTATTATTAATATTATTATTATTAACTTGAGTCTAACAACGATTTTCAGACCCAAGTAACTTGGGGTTGGAAAAGAATAACAAACCCAAATTACTTGAGTTTTGCAGCTCTCTTTAGCCTAAAACTCTTGGATCTGGCCTTGTAGACCGATCCAAGACTCTCCGGACCTGCAGCTTTTAGATTTGACAGGTAGACCCACAACTCTTGATTTTGATGTCCGAACCCGTAGTTTTTAGGTTCAGCATTGGAACTAGACCTAAGATAAAAGAGACCCAAAACTCTTGGATCCAACAATTAAAAGAGACCCAAAACTCTTGGACCCATAGCTCTACTCTTTGGTCTAGACCATCGGCCAATGAACTTGGTTCTCCATTTCTTTGCAGTGGCTATCTATGGTGTCGGCCGCTTAATGCTTCCCTTACCATCACTTAAGCGGATATGGACAGGTGCTGGATTGATTTCGGTAGGTAACTCGATGAACTTTGAATCTGTAGAAACTGAATTTTTAATCAATTTTTCTTCCAAATTCTGTTTCCAAGATAGACTCGTGTGGAAGCAAGATTTTCTAACATGGTTAACATCTTTCCTATAATAAAGGCTGAAGGAATTAGACAAATGTTAAACGTTAAACGTAGTACGTACAGTGACATAAAAAGAGCGAAAATGATTATTACTTCCAACAAGAAACACAAGGGAAAAACAATTATAAGCTGCAAATTTTACAGAGAATCATTCATAGTCCTTCAAAGCACGCGTTCTAGATTCAGCAGCAGCAACTGTGTCACATAGGAAAAGGATAAATAAATAAGTACACAGTGAATCATTATTTAAATTAAAAGGGAAAAAAATGCTCAGTTACCATCCTGTGCCAAAGTCATCATCCCTCTGACTAGTTCTTTCTGGAGGAGGTGGCTGTTGGAGGTGTTGAGGACCATATTTCATAGGGTCATTAACTGGAGGTGGTGCCACATAAGGACCGGCTTCATAGTACCCTTGCACTGGTGCTGGACAAGGCATTGGAGCAGGAGGAGGAGGCACCTCCTGCTTTGGTGGACATGAAGTAGGTGGTGGAGGATATACTCCTGAAAAATCATCAATTCAGTAAACCATCAATTGATTAACTTCCTAAATCACAGAAAAAAAAGGGAAATAAAAAAGATTTTCAGAAGCCGAACATAAATTAAATTACCTGCAGAAGCTTGATAATTGTTGTTGCCGTAACTCATTGTTGAAATCAAGATATGATCACCTATGAAAAACTTGTATTTGGTATATGGAAAAACCAAATGAATGAAATGATATGTTTTATAGAGTTGGCTAGATGTTCTTTAAGGTCTTCGTCAATGGCGGCTTCCTTACATGCATGGAAAAACTAGCTAGACGACCTATCATGTTGTGACAATTGGGATTTCTTTCAATAATAATTCAATCCATTTGTTCAAAAAAGCAATGTGGACTCTGCCTTCGTTTTCTAACTTGAAATTGCATAGAAAATGGACAGAAGGTTCCTCCGAAATGATATTGAAAATAATAATTGATCTTCTAATCAAAACGAGACGACAAAAATAGCTCGAAAGCCTTGAATTGCATAGAAAAGGGTGGTTCTCTCCTGCACGTAACCCATATTTATTATATTAAGACACGCCATCAAATTAATTTGAACTATATATTGCTATTTTTCTAATTAAATGGAAATATAATTCATTCTTTATAAACAGAAACCTGATCAACTTATTAACTGTATCTTAATATTATTAATAAATTATGTGTGTATTTGTGATATTAATGGTAAATCTATATTTCTTTTCAAAGAGTTGAATCTTTTTTTTTTCTTGTTTTGATTAATATGGGTATCCGGATCAGTTTGTGTGCAACTCAACTAATCCCACGGGTCCTGAAGTTAATAACCATTTAAACCTCTAATGAACATCATATTAACAACTATATTACTTGAATCTGAAATTATAAAAGAAACAAATTTCTTGATCCCAAATTATTAATACTGGCGACTCTAAATGGTTTAAAAAGTTGAATCTTGACACTTAAATAGAGAGACCTTTCTTACACCGTTTAATTAATTAATTAATTAATCTCATAATTTAATTAAAGAAATGTGTGTTCCATGTAGATTTATTGATAAGTACCCCAGATACACGAATCAAATTCAGCTTTTGAGCATGAGTCCCACACAGATTTGTGCACTTGGATTATCCTTTGTTTTTGTGCTTTACTTTCATTCTTTTCCTTTTGTTTTTCCTATTTTTCCATTGGGTATTGGACTCATTACCAAACTATCAGTCCAAGTATGTGGGGTCCTGGGCCTGGCCCACCAAAATGTACAAAACGACCAAACAGAATATAATAATAATAATAATAGCAGTGCTACGAGGGCATCTTATTATTATTATTATTTTTCAAGTGGGTGCAGGTGGGCAACATATTGACCTTGATGGTACCCTTGAACTGGTGGTGGGTAAGATATTTGGGGCGCACCAGAGGAGGAGGAGGAGGAGGAGGAGGAGGCACCTGCTGGCTTGGTGGCGGATATGCTCCTGAAAAATCAATAGCAAGTTAGCAACCCATCAATTTATCAACTTGATTAACCATATATAAACAAAAAGACTAGTAATATTATTGACAACTTATTTCATTATAGGATTATAGTTAATTAATTTTGCATACCTTAAGATTGATAGCTGGTATTGTGGTACTGACTCCTTTTTCGAAATCAATAACTCACAAGAAACTTAAGCACCTAGCTAGCTAGGAAAATGTTTCACATTGACAGTGCTAAAGATATTCAATGTCACCAGCCAGATTCCGAGTTAGGGTGTGTTTGGTATTGTGGTAGCTGTTGTGGTTGTGGTTTGAAAAAAATTGTTTTATAAAAAGTACTTTTAATTGAGGTTGGTTTGAAAAAATATGTGTTTGCTTAAAACTGTGGTTGAAATTGAGGTTGAAAAAAAATAGTTTAATGTGTTTGATTAATAATACTTTTGAAATTGAGGTTATAAAATAAATTTAAAATATATATATTAATATTGATAGTTTTTAATTTAAATATTGTAGATTTAACTTTTGTTATTACATCATGAAATAAATAATATTTTATATAAAATATTTTTTATTGTTCCATTAAAATATCTACAATTCCATTACGTATGAAATATATCCGACAAGGACTACATTTTTTTTGGTTTTTTAAGCGCGCAAAACATCAGGTAATATATAATCAAGTACAAAATTGGAATTGCGATCAAATTCTGCAAATGCTACTTTATCAAGCAATCTCTGTCTAATTTATATAGTGTCATTAAATAATGTTAAACACTAGTTTTTTAAATAAAAAACAATTAAAAAATTAAAAATAATTTTTATTTTACTGAGTTGGACCTGGTTCAATGTATTTTAAGTTTTGAACCGGAACCGGTTTGGCCGGAACTGGTCCGACCAGAACTGTTGTTCATGCTAATTAATTAGCATGAATAGTGTAACATGCATACAGTGTATAGTGTATGCAACTTACACTGTGCATGCTAATTAATTAGCATCCACAGTGCGTAAATATGTTGCCCATTGTTTACTGTTGAAACAAAAGCAGCCTCCTACTGCTTCACGATTGCTGAGTTTGCAACGCAGTAAAAGGTGGGACCATGAACAGTTAACGACATTTTTTTCTGTAACCAAACATATATTTGCTGCGTTTTATTTCAGCCGCAGTCGCGTACGCGTAGACAAACGCCCTCTTAATGACCGGCAAGATAGAAGCACTTCTATGAGGACATCTTATTTACGTTAAGTTTCAAATATATTTATTATAAAATAAATTAAATAGAACTTGTAACATTTTGTAAATTTTCAAAATATTCTTCAAAACCAATTAAATCAAATAATACTTTATAATACTTATTACAATATAAAAATCTAACCTTTAAATGAAACAATATAATAATAGTGTCTAAGACATTAAATAAAAAAGAATAAAAAAAAGTCTCAGAAAAGAAACCGAGACATACCACCAAAAAAAAAATAGCAAGAACTCTTAATAAAATCAACCTATTAATAGAAGTTAAGAACTTGAAAATAATATTAATAAGAAGGGATGAGTTCAATTAACTTGGTGAGACAATAACATATAATATATATCATAGATACAATAAATTAGAGAATAAACTAATTGATATATTCATTATCAACATTTAATAACAAGGTTTTTAAAATATTAGACATCTTATATATTCATTATCATGAAACTATATTTTAAACAACATTTTTATATTCATTCTTAATGACCAGTATGATTCAATTCAATTGGTTTCATAAGTTTTAAATCGTAGCCAAACTAATTTTTCTTTTAATTTTCTAATTAGTGTTTTTAATTTTTTTTCTTGATTTAGTTTTTTAATTAATTTTTTTCTTAGTTTTATTGGCTTATCGATATTTTTTTCACCCCTAATAATTGTTATAAAAAAAGTACAATTTGGATGGAAATTAATGTGGAATGGAAAACCTTAAAACTGGATAAAAGTCCTCAATTAAGAATTTCTAAAAGTCGGAGGGTAAAACCGATGCCAAACTCTAACTTTGAAAGAGGGATTTCATGATTGATTGCCCATTTTGTTGAAATAATAAAACAGATTTACATCAAAATATGTGTACAAGGAAATTAGTTACAGAAAACATGTGTGAAAAACAAACAAATTAAGACAATTTCCCACAAGGTGGATTCCGAGAGATGTGAGCTATAAAGAATTAAAGTCGCATAAACATTTGAAACAACACGGACAACTGTGTCAAAAAGATAAGAAAATTTGTCCCCTCATGTGTGTGTGTGTTTATATATGTTGGGATATTGCCATTTGTGGCAATACCCCACCACCAAGCAAGTGGAAGCATGAATTACGACATAATTCATGCCATGTATTATGGCTTGATTGTCCCCTCCATGTGCTGGAGAAGCTTACCATTTGATGCCTATAAAAGAGGCATAATTATTTGAGAGCAAGTGAGAGTGTGTGAAGTGTGAGTGAACCTGAGAATAAAGAGAAAGAGAGCTGCAATGGCAGCAGCCTTGTTGTCATTGCAGCAGCTGCAGGAGCACCAAAGAGAGCAGTGAGTTGAGTAGAGTTGAGTGATCCTCCTCCTCCATGTATTTATTGTATGCTTTTCTCTATCTCTAATAAAATGGATCTCTCCCGTGGATGTAGGCGATTTGCTGAACCACGTTAAATATTATCTCAGTGTGCTTAGCTTCCTTTGAGCAACTATCAGTACACCACCGGTCCGCGAATGGGGAGCCGGATTCCTCAACAATTGGTATTATAGCACATGGTTTAAAGGGGTGTTTGATTTTGCTCAAAAATAAAAGTTGTCAAAATTGTGTTTTGACCATACCACTGTGTAGAGGAGGAAGAGACGAAGCCACTGGTGAAAACCGCGTCGAAATCTGACGCCGAAAACATCCGCACGCGCCATCACACGCTGGCGAGGTGACTGCCCACGCGCACAGACGCGTGCCACGCGTCACACGTGTCTTCTTCGGCTAGATGGGCTGACCCGACCCGAATACTAGATGACCCGATCCACATGCCAGACCCGGATGATAATGACGTCATCATGTCGTAAGCATGACGCCAGCATGCACAGTTGGCATGCCATGTCAGCGTCCAGTCAGCTGACACGTCAGCATAGTGGGGCCCACCTGCCACGTCATCAGCCGCGAGTTAAGCCGAGCCGAGCTGCGAGCTGAGGGATAAGATTTTGTGCAGCAGAGTCTACGTGCAACCGGATCTGAGATTGAATATGGGCCGTTCATGAGGCCAGAATTGTTTTGATCAAATCTTAGCCGTCTGAAATGCGATTTGATCAAATCATTCCGGATGCAATGGTACGGTCCGATCGTTGAGATTTGAGACCAAAAATGGCGATGGTGAATTAACAAAAGAGTTTGCCCGATGAGGAGGCATCTGGAGGTCATCATGGTGGTTGATAAAGATTAAGAAGAACATGTCACACATGTTTGCCCAATTACATGTGCTGAACTGCTAAGTGGAGAAATTTTAATTGCCTAGAAGGAAGGCAAAATTGGGACACTCTGGACACCCGATCATGTGGATAATTTGAGGTGAAGAGTGGAAATTGACGAAGACCAATCTTGACGAATCTAAGAACTGGTAGTCTCGCCAGATGTTGAGAAATCATGTATTAAACCAGTATATTCCAGATCACTTGTAAAGAAAAGCCGGGACAAAGCTAGCAAATGGTTGTATATATGGAAAGACAGTACGATGGATAGATATGACCTAAGAAGTTCTGTCTAGGAGATTGGGTTTTAAACGGGACCAGTGTGACCCCTCCAATCTTTCCTGGGAACTTGCTTAATGGAAGGATTATCCATACGGTACTATTTTCGTATATATAGCAGTTTGTAATGAAACGGTTAAAGACTAGCAAGACGACGGCACAAGGGAACAGTTGGGTTCCGTATGTTCAAGGATCTGATGGAGTGGTGATTTCTCCAAAGAAGTTAGATTCAGTGACTGTGATTTCTCGAGGGGAGAATTGATGAAGACCCTGATAATGGAAGAGAAATACAACAAGGGGATAAAGATTGGCACCCTATTTTGACTTGGACAGGTGTTATGACAGGATGAGCTGCTGTCAAACATAAGCAAGGAATATGGAGAAATCTGGAGAACAGAAATTGCATGAGGGCACACGGAGATTGTGCAGGAGTACCCGTAGGATCCAACGAGGTACTGTAATGAGACAACAGGCGCAAGGAGAAGAAGTGTTCCCAGATGAAGCTCAGAGTAGAGACTATGTGTGAAGGTTGTACAACAGGAAGTCTCTTGTGCTCTTAATGAAGACAACAGGCGAAGACCTTTCCAATGCAAGCAAGGATGGAAAGAGAGCCGTTGTAGAGGCACCTAATTGAGGGGGTGCAAATGCCTGTGATGAAAGGCGACTGCCTATGATGAAAGGTGAAGACACCAAAGACAGTTGGTGTAGGTGGAGCTGTCAAGCAGAAAGGCGTACAAGCTCCAAACATAGAAATCGAGGTAGAGGATTGCGAGGAGTGTACCGCAACTCTCTCATTCTATGTGATCAGTGGCAATAATCTCTCCCAAGTTGACATGGTGGTAAAGAATCTTAAAGCCACTTTGATGCATCCCAGCTGAAGGAGGATGCGACCGTCTATGAAGGGCAAAGACACCTTAGAAAAGGTGTGAGGGCCTTGATATGAGCCCAAGATTAGACCGCCCTATGACAACGAGCGAAGACGCCTTAGAGAAGGTGTGAGGGCCGTGATAGGAGCCCTATTTTAGACCATCGTATGACGACGAGCGGAGACACCTAAGGAAAAGGTGTGTGGGCCACAATATGAGCCCAGTTCAGAACGCCCCAGAGCCAATGTAATGGCTAGATATGAGTGGACAGGTGTATAGCTAATGAAGTGGCTATGATGAGTATGGAGACAAATGCAGGATTGACTTTTATGGATATTGCCCCCATGCTAAAGATCAATGAGCTAGAAGACATTTGCCTTGGACAATAAGTGGGTGACTTGTGGAGCATTAAGACGCTGCTGCTATGAAGAAGTAGAGGGCATGCATAGGTTCCGCGAACGAGTTGACTCTTGTCAAGGTGGTGAGCTCGGTAATGGCATTGTAATACTCAAAGTATGAAGATAGATATGGATCAATCTTTAATGGGCTGCCCCCATGGTTAAAGGTAGAGAGCTACCTGGACTCTTACGACTAAGAGCGAGAGACTCACGGAGAAGTAAGGTGTGGTTCCTAGGGTGGAACAGAGGGCAGGCGCAACTCCTGGATGAGTAGACTCTTGGAAGAGTGGTGAGCTTGTGATCACATTGAAATACTCAATGACTGTCGCACTTGGAAATATTCGTTTGAGGGGGTGTTGTAAGCCTTGGTGTAAGGCTTGAAAAATCATTCCAGTCCGAGCATGGTTGATACACTCGAAGGGGAATGTTGTGTTGAAGACGCTCGCAGAATGGAAGCTTGGAAAAGCTGCAGAATGCAAGCTTGTGCTGAAGAAGCAAGAGGACAATTGCCTACATAAATGACAAAGGGGGTGATTGTTAGGATATATCCATTTATGGCAATACCCCACCACCAAGCAAGTGGAAGCATGAATTACGGCATAATTCATGCCATGTATTATGGCTTGATTGTCCCCTCCATGTGCTAGAGAGCTCATCATTTGATGCCTTTAAAAGAGGCATAATTATTTGAGAGCAAGTGCGAGTGTGTGAAGTGTGAGTGAACGTGAGAATAGAGAGAAAGAGAGCTGCAATGGCAGCAGCTGCAGGAGCACCAAAGAGAGCAGTGAGTTGAGTAGAGTTGAGTGATCCTCCTCCTCCATGTATTTATTGTATCCTTTTCTCTATCTCTAATAAAATGAACCTCTCCCGTGGATGTAGGCGATTTGCCGAACCACGTTAAATATTGTCTCAGTGAGCTTAGCTTCCTTTGAGCAACTATTAGTACACCACCGGTCCGCGCATGGGGAGCCGGATTCCCCAACAATATATATATATATATAACGATGAATTATTATTTGCAATGGAATTTACACACAGAGAGTTTTGAAATGCTTAGTTACCATTTATGCTGCTTCTTTTTTCAGGAGGGGTGATATTTTGGTGTGTGCAGCACCGTTTGTCGCAGGGTAATCAACAGGAGGTGGAGCAACATATGGACCCGCTTGGACGGGTAATGCATAAGCTTGCAAATGAGGAGGACACCGCTCCCCATCTGGCTCGGTGGCGGTGGATACGCTCCTAAAATCTTACCGTGAGATTGGTAGCTGTCATGTTTTGAAACCAGGACTTGATTTATTCCAAGAAACTTTAATTAATAATAAGCTTTTATTCATTGATAATTAACACATATCACCCTTATATTTAAAAGAAGTTTATAGAGTCAAGATAAATTTAAACTATCTTTTTCTAACAAGGATTTTAAATATTAACTTAATAAAAATCCTAAATACAAATCTTCTTAAACTAGGAATATTTTTACTTGATTCTAAATATACCAAAAGGGAATCTTTCTCCTATTTCAACATTATCGGCATCCTTTTCTATAAACATACTTCATATATTCTTGACGAATTCAAAGAATAATTTTTTTTCCCTTTTGATATTATAGGAAAATACACGTAGACCGAAGGTTATTGATTCCATTATCTGCTTCTGTACATATGATTTCCTATTTGCAGAGAACAATAATTAAGATCAAGTCAATTTAAAGTACAACCAAAAGTCTCGATTTTTATTTTTTTTTATTAATCCAATTTTTAGTCTATCATATTTCATCACGTCTTTTGACCCTTGCTTGCTAGAATTACTGGACAGATGCTTAAAAACATGAGGCACAAACACGAGTACAGAGGAAATACCTCAAAGGGGTTGAACTTCTTGCCTCAGGAAGTCAGGAACTCGATATTTGGTATTGAAATGGGCATGTCTCTTTATGTTATTCAAGTTATAACTCCTAGATATATACAAATTTACAATAAAGATAAACACAGAAACAGACATGAGAAGAAGAACAAATTCGAATGTGATTTTCTTCTCTTCTTGGATCTATCCCGCTTGTATATAAGTACAAGTTGAGGTGCCACTAAGCTTCCCAAAGTCTATTCCGTTGCCAGAGGGAAAGGTTAAATGGACACTTAAGGTCAAGATTCGGGGTAAATAAATATTACCTCATCATCAAATTCTTGATGAACATTTAGACAATACTATTATTGTAGAATTCTTGTGACGAGCTTGATGCTTCAACCCAGCACATCTTGAATCCTGCGATGTCCTATATACTTCTTCAATAATCAGTCCTCACAAAAGTTATTGTGGGGTGAATTTTGATTGTAGCTCTTTCTGACATGCACATATTATAGCTTGGGGCCCTTTTATCTGCTTTCATACTGGTATATCCGAATTCTGTTGATTACTCTTTCGCTGCATGTCAGATGGTGTTTGGTTTCAGGTTTGTGTTTTAACCTCTACCCAAAAACACTTTGAGAGACCATCTCCTTTTACTATTATGTTGAAGGAGTCGCATAAAGAATGAATTCATGTGATTTCTGCATCTTTAATCCTAGATCATCTATGTTTCAGCATATATCCTCGACTATTTCAATGGTGAGACAGAAGAAACGAAGCTTCAGCTAGGAAGCAAGCGACTTTCACTCGTTTCTAATGTCTAGACCAAGTGTTCTCAAAACATACTGGGAGAGCTTTCCTAGCTAATCGATATAAAGTTGCATTAATGTTTTTCTAGACAGATTCGAAGCCCAAATGAAACAAAAGCATGATTCAATTTTCAGGAATTTCCCAGTATTTATTTGATCAATTTTTTTTTCCTTAAAAAAAAGCTTGTGTCAGGGCAGCTCATTCAGAAAATTAGATTTTTTTTCCTTGCAGAATGTTTTTCTAAAAGCTTAAAAGAAAAGGGCCGCCAAAGCATTTTTTTAATAGGATGTTATAAACTCTACACAAATTGCGATCCTCATTCATTTCAATTTCTTAGATAGATCATAAATGGACCTTGCTCCATTTGTTAGAAGGTAAAATATGAGTTGCGATCCTCCATTCATTTCAATTTTTTTTGAGATAAACATTATTAAAAAATTCAAAAAAAAAAAAGAAGTTCAGGCTTGTTAGTTTTAACAAATTCAATAATCAATAATTTTAAAAAAAATACTCGAACAAACCCATGATAACTTTTTTTTTATTTAAAAAATGATATTTTCACATAAAAATATCAACTTTTTATTTTGCTTTAAATAAGTGATTTATATAAAATAGATCAAAATAGATAGGTAAAGACCTTACAAGACCGATAAATATTTAAAAAGAATTAACTAAAAATAAAGAACATTTTAGGAAAAAATTAAAAATGTTATGGAAAACAAATTAAAGGGCTAATTTACAAACAAATGATTTTTCATTTTGGTATCATGGTTGATATGATTACACGTCTTAGGCCAAGCAAACATGTGATTACACGAAAAAATCTTAGATCTTAAATGAAGAGCTTCCAAACGTCAAATAGACTTGTCAAGTGAACAAGTGATCCTAAGCTCTGTATACATTGCCTGATGATAACAAAAATGGGTTCCATAACATACTTTGTGACAATAATGTAACAACAAAACTGTCAGTCTCCCCCTGTTTTGGATCCCATGGTTTTATTTGAAAGCAATTCATTGCCTAAATGTTTTACAGAAAATGTCAAAACTTAGCTGTTTTTTAAGCCTATAAAAGGCATGGTATCAGTCCCGAGCTCTTTGACTAAAACAGGAAGGGAAAGTCTAGAAGTAGTGAGCGGTAACAGCACTATTCACCCCTTGTTTTCTTAGCAATCTCCAGATATGGGATATCAGTATCTTTTGGGAGGAGTCATTGTTCTGTTTTGGGGTTGATTTTAGTTTATCATGCAAAAGGAAAGAAAAAGGTTAATGTCTCGAAGGATTTTCAGAGGGACAGAACTTTGAAGAGCTCTGAAAGAGGAATGGGCAAGTTATGCAATGTTGAAAGTCCAGATATAATCATTGTTGGTGCTGGTGTTGCTGGCTCAGCTCTTGCTTACGGTCCTGGAGAGGTGACAGACATTCCATGTCAATTGCTTCTGTTGGAAAGATTACAGGAGAGAATTGCAATCTCATGTTTCTGTACATATTGCAGGATGGTAGAAGAGTGCATGTAATTGAAAAAGACTTGACTGAGCCTGACAGAATTGTTGGAGAACTCCTGCAACCCGGAGGTTACCTGAAATTAATTGAATTGGGGCTTGAAGGTGAGCCAGAACCTCAATATATCTGTAGAACCAGCTAAGCTTTTCAGCGTCAAAACTATCAGAACTATAGCAGTAAACGTTAAGTATATCTTTGTGTATCTGCAGACTGTGTGAGTGAAATTGATGCTCAAAGAGTTCTTGGATATGCAATCTTTAAAGATGGGAAAAGTACCAAACTATCATACCCCTTGGAGAACTTCCATTCAGATGTTGCTGGAAGAAGCTTTCACAATGGCCGTTTTACTCAGAAGATACGAGACAAAGCATAAAACTCTTTCCGCGTAATCTTTCATGGACATTCATTATACTTGCTTAAGTTGTATTCCATTGTAGAATTTCAATCATATGATCTTTCCAGGGTAGTTGCATAATTAATAATGTTTCCTTACAATCAGATTTTCTTGCAATGTTTTCTTCAGGGTTAAATTGGAACGAGGAACAGTAACATCTCTCATTGAAGAAAATGGGACTTTTAAAGGATTACAGTACAAAACCAGGGCTGCAACAGAGTTGGGAGCATATGCTCCATTAACAATTGTCTGTGATGGCTGTTTTTCGAATCTGCGGCGGTCTCTTTGCAATCCTAAGGTGAGGATCAGTGCTGCCAAATTGCAAAACAATCCCTTCGTTGAAGTTTTGTGATCCTGTGTGCTACTATTGAAGTAACATATAACCTTTTCCACAACATAGGAATTTAGCTTGCATAATTTAATCTTTCCTTTTGCATAATTGATATCCCATCGTGTTTTGTTGTGTTGGTGCTGGAAAACTGCAACCTTCGATATGCAAATCATGGACATTTTGTTCTGGCAGATCCATCTCCAATCTTGTTTTATCCTATTAGCAGCACTGAGATTCGCTGTTTGGTAGATGTTCCTGGACAGAAAGTACCTTCCGTTTCTAATGGTGAAATGGCTCGCTATCTGAAAACTGCAGTAGCTCCCCAGGTTACTACAATTCACTTCAAGCAATATTTATGTGAATTCTTACACTAACACAATGGAATTACTACTGATTTATGTTTGAGATCAACATGTGCTTCTCACTTTTCTGATTCATAAGAATAATCAAGCAACTTGGGCATTTCACTTAAGCGGGTATGTACAGGTGCTAGATTGATTTCGGTAGGTATCTCAATGAACTTTGAATCTATAGAAACTGTATTTGTTATCAATTTTTCTTTAAAATTCTGTTTCTAAGATAGACTAGTGTGGAAGCAAGATTTTCTAACATGGTTAGCATCTGCGCCTTCAGGGGGCATCAGGAATTAGACAAATGTTCTTCCCTGTAATGGTACCACCATACCCCAGAGCTCCTCCGATTGCCTGACAGGATGGATAGAGCGATTTTCCATCAAGAACTGAAACTAGTTTGCATGAGCAATTCAATAGCTTAGGTCTCCATTCTTGTAGAAGTCATACAACTGTAATTCTTTTATTTGTTCTTCAACTTGGGAACAAGATATCCCTCGTGAATTTGTACTAAATGCCTAATTTATCAACTTAATCTATATGATACCAACATTATTTATACACTTTGCAAGTTCATATGTTTCCTTTACAAGCCGAACACGGAGATGTGGCAATTTTATTCTAATTCCGATAACTAAGTCATAAATCAACTTATTAAATTATATAAATATAAATTTAATTGAGTTAAAACTTGATTCAGGTCAAACTTTCAAGTTGTGGATTTTCCCGCTCCATAATCATATTAGAATGGGCTTAGAAGGTATTTGGTTTAAAGATGATTTTGGTTTTTTTTGTGGGATACATATAAAAAAAACATGTATTTTTAGATTTTAAAAATATAATTTATACTGAAGATTGTACCTTTTAAAAAAACCACCACATCTTCAAACCAAACACTCCCTTAATAATTATGCAGGATGGTGATCAGGCAAATCGTATCCAACCTTCTTTTAGAATAATTCTTTGACTACTTGTGTCAATAATCCCATGTCAATTGCTTCTGTTGGAAAGATTACAGGAGAGAGTTGCAATATCTCATATTTCTGTACATGTTGCAGGATGGTCGAAGAGTGCATGTAATTGAAAGAGACTCGACTGAGCCTGAGACTGACAGAATTGTTGGAGAACTCCTGCAACCTGGAGGTTACCTGAAATTAATTGAATTGGGGCTTGAAGGTGAGCCAGAACCTCAATATATCTGTAGACCCAGCTAAGCTTTTCAGCGTCAAAACTATCAGAACTATAGCAGTAAACGTTAAGTATATCTTTGTGCATCTGCAGACTGTGTGAGTGAAATTGATGCTCAAAGAGTGCTTGGATATGCAATCTTTAAAGATGGGAAAAGTACCAAACTATCATACCCCTTGTAGAACTTCCTTTCAGATGTTGCTGGAAGAAGCTTTCACAATGGCCGTTTTGTTCAGAAAATGCGAGACAAAGCATAAAACTCTTTCCGCGTAATCTTTCATGGACATTCATTATACTTGCTTAAGTTCTATTCCATTATAGTATTTCAATCATATGATCTTTCCAGGGTAGTTGCATAATTAATAATGTTTCCTTACAATCCGATTTTCTTGCAATGTTTTCTTCAGGGTTAAATTGGAACAAGGAACGGTAACAACTCTCATTGAAGAAAATGGGACTATTAAAGGAGTACAGTACAAAACCAGGGCTGCAACAGAGTTGGGAGCATATGCTCCATTAACAATTGTCTGTGATGGCTGTTTTTCGAATCTGCGGCGGTCTCTTCGCAATCCTAAGGTGAGGATCAGTGCTGCCAAATTGCAAAACAATCCCTTCGTTGAAGTTTTGTGATCCTGTGTGCTACTATTGAAGTAACATATAACCTTTTCCACAACATAGGAATTTAGCTTGCATAATTTAATCTTCCTTGCCAACTGAAATTTAATCTTTCCTTTTGCATAATTGATATCCCATCGTGTTTTGTTGCGTTGGTGCTGGAAAACTGCAACCTTCCATATGCAAATCATGGACATTATGTTCGGGCAGATCCATCTCCAATCTTGTTTTATCCTATTAGCAGCACTGAGATTCGCTGTTTGGTAGATGGTCCTTGACAGAAAGTACCTTCCGTTTCTAATGGTGAAATGGCTCGCTATCTGAAAACTGCAGTAGCTCCCCAGGTTACTACAGTTCACTTCAAGCAATATTTATGTGAATTCTTAAACTAACACAACAGAATTACTACTGATTTATGTTTGAATCAACATATGCTTAATTCTCACTTTTCTGATTCATAAGAATAATCAAGTAACTTCGGCATTTTCGGAAAATAGACCAGTGTGAGTGTGTGTGGACAAATCACCTCTAAAAATAGACTATTTTTCTTCAAAAGGGGTCGGTCGCCTAAGATAATAAGATCATTTTCCTTTTATTTTTTTTACAAAGCTTACCATGCAAAACATTGAGGAGTTTTACATCATAAGTATTGTAAAGAGGAGGCATTTGTTGTTACTCAATTTTTTATTCATCTTTTTGATAAAATTTTTGGAAAATCTTTTTCCAAAAATAATGAAAAACAACGAAAATCCAAAAAAATATATTTTAAATATATTTGCATCGTTTTTAGCATTTTCAGCATTGTCTCAAAAGAATTTAATTTTTCAAAGGTTTTTTGAACGCGTTCGACTTTTCATACATTATTTTTAAAATCTTTGATTTTTCTCATTGAATTGATATTAATAATGTTATTTTCAAAAAATAAAAAAAAATATAAAAAATTAAAATTTTATAAAAAAACAAAGTTGAGGAACAAATTTTAAGTAACAAGCGTCATTTCACCTATAACTATTAAAAAAATTACCAAAGGGGGAGGAAATTTACAAAGGGAAGGGGGGCAGTTTGGAGAGTAAAAGAAAAGGAGAAAACCTAAATCTATCTCTTCTCTAAGAAGCCGCCGCCGCCACTGTCTTGCAGCTTCAGAAGTTTGCCTGACACTGTTCTGGTGGTGCAGAAAGTGTTCCCTGTAAATTCCAGTTTGTTTTGGGGTTATTATTGTAATTTTAATGTAATTTTTGTTTAGTTGTTTTGAAGTTAAATTTTGTATTGTGGATGTAAAAAAAAAGAAAAGAAAAAGAAAAGGAAAAAAGAAAAAATATAGTAAAAAATGTATGTGTGTGTTTGAATGTTTTTATAGATGTTTTTTTGTAGTTATAATAAAATTGAAAAGAATAAAGAAGAATTTAATATTTTGATTTGTTAACAGTAAAGAATTATGAATTTACATGTAAATTGTATTTTTAATAAAATAAAATTTTTAAAATTTTTTTAACATATCAAAGCTAAGAAGTAGTTTATTTTAAGTAGGGTGTGATAGGAGTGTTAATATTTTTTCGATCAGTATATTTGGATCTTTTAGTAATTTTTAATTAAATATAAGATGGTGATTCTCAAGGAATAAATCAATTCAAGCAAACACAACGGAAAAAATTTGTCAAAGCTGATATCGCGTGAGTGACGCGTGACATTATTCATCTTTATTTTGTTGTAAATTCAATTTTAACAAGCAAAATTAAATCAAGAAAAGCATCAAAAAAAAAGAAAAGAATCCTAAACGGTAAATTAAATGCTCACAATATATATTAAAAATAATGTGTCCTCATCTCTTATTCTATCTCATATCCCATTATTTCAATTGTCTTAGTCTCCTACACCCTCAGAAATCCCAAAGCATTCAAAAATAGATTTCAAGCAGTAGCAGCAGTTGTCCCAGCAGTAACAACAGCGGCGGCGGCTACAGCAGCAGCAGCTGTCACATAAAGCAACACAACTGTCACATAAAAAAAAAAAATGTATACACTAAATGATTATTTAAATAAAGATAGGAAAAAGAAAATTAAATGATTATTTTTTAAGCATTCGTCTCTGTTTAGAATCACGGGTTAAGGGTGGGTTAAAATATAAAAAAATATTTAAAAATATTTTTTTATGTTTTCACATTTTGTTTGATGTGTTGATATGAAAAAAAATTAAAAATTAAAAATATATTATTTTAATATATTTATAAATAACAAACACTTTAAAAAAACAATTAATACTCCATATCCTAATATTACCTTCCTATTAATCAAAGAGGAAGGTTATTGAGTGAATAAAGAATACATAGTACGTACAGTGACATAAAAAGAGCAAAAATAATTATGATTTGCAGCAAGAAACACAAGGGAAACAATTATAAGCTGCAAATTTTACAAAGAATCATTCATCGTCCTTAAAAGCACATGTCCAAGAGGCAGCAGCACCATAAGGCAGCGCAACCGTGTCCCATAGGAAAAAGATAAATAAATAAATAGATACACAGTGAATCATTATTTAAATAAAAAGGGAAAAAAAAAAACAAATGCTCAGTTACCATCCTGTGCAAAATCCATCACCCCTCATATTAGTTCTTTCTGGAGGAGGAGGAGGAGGAGGTGGCTGTTGGTGGTGTTGAGGACCATATCTCATAGGGTAACTAACTGGAGGTGGTGCAACATGAGGACCGGCTTGATTACTTCCTAAATCATCAATTTAGTAAACCATCAATTGATTAACTTTCTAAATCACAGAAAAAAAGGGGAAAAAAAAGATTTTCAGAAGCCGAACATAAATTCAATTACCTTCTGAATCTTGATGATTGTTGTTGTCGTAACTCATTGTTGAAATCAAGATACGATCACCTATGAAAAACTTGTTTGGTATATGAAAAAACCAAATAAATGAAATGAAATGATATGTTTTATAGAGTTGGGTAGTTGTTCTTTAAGGTCTGCGTCAATGAAATGATACGAGAAAAATCTCCCACTTACTAAATTTTTATGGTACCTATTTATTTATTTATCTTTTTCCTATGGGACACAGTTGCGCTGCCTTATGTTGCTGCCGCCTCTTGGACATGTGCTTTCAAGGACTCTGAATGATTCGATTCAGGTGAACCTCTCATTCGCCTCCGT
>Ga0325405_1002069_pt1 | contig 20643 bp, 13 predicted proteins | sample PopdelMetagenome_21_FD_205663 | JGI IMG/M metagenome (GOLD analysis project Ga0325405, IMG submission 205663) | Populus deltoides microbial communities from Bellville, Georgia, United States - Xylem-Control-R2 | ecosystem: Host-associated > Plants > Phyllosphere > Stem > Wood/Secondary xylem...
TTCGGGTACTCCTGCACAATCTTCGTGTGCTCTCGTGCAATTTCGGTTCTCCAGATTTCTCCCTATTCTTTGCTTTTATGTTTGACAGCAGCTCATCCTGTCATAACATTTATCCAAGTCAAAATAGAGTGCCAATCTTTATCCTTTGTTGTATTTCTCTTCCATTATCAGGGTCTTCATTAATTATCCCTTCGAGAAATTACAGTCACCGAATCTAACATCTTTGGAGAAATCACCACTCCATCAGATCCTTGAACATATAGAACCCAACTGTTTCTTTGTGCCGTTATCTTGCTAGTCTTCAACAGTTTCATTACAAACTATTACATATACAAAAATAGTACTGTGTGGATGATCCTTCAACTAAGCAAGTTCCCAGGAAATATTTGGAGGGGTCACATTGGTCCCGTTTAAAACCCAATCTCCTAGACAGAACTTCTTAGAACGTATCTATCCACCGTACTACCTTTTCGTATATACAACCATTTGCTAGCTTTGTTGCGGCTTTCCTTTACAAGTGATCTGGGGTATCCCGGTTTTATACCTGATTTCTCAACATCTGGTGAGACTGCTAATTCTTAGATTCGTCAAGATTAGTCTTCATCAATTTCCACTCTCTACCTCAAATCGTCCACATGATCGGGTGTCCAAAGTATCCCAATTTTGCCTTCCTTCAAGGCAATTAAAATTCTCTCCACTTAGCAGTTCAGCACATGTAATTGGGTAAACATGTGTAACATGTTCTTCTTCATCTCCATCGACCACCATGATGACCTTTAGATGCCTCCTCATCGGGCAATCTCTTTTGTTAATTCACCACCACCACTTTCGGTCTCAATCTCAATGATCGGACCGTACCATTGCATCCGGAATGATCAAATTAGTTGGAAACAAGTCTGAAATCATCCAAATCGCATTTCAGACGGCTAAGATTTGATCAAAACAATTCTGGCCTGATTAACGGCTCAGATTCAATCTCAGATCCAGTTGCACATAGGATCAGCTACGCTGGATCCTATCCCTCGGCTCGCGGCTCGGCTCCAACTCGGCTCGGCTCAACTCAGCTCGGCTCACGGCTGATGACGTGGCAGGTGGTCCCACTATGCTGACTGGGTGCTGACATGGCATGCTACTGTACATGCTGATGTCACAATTACATCAGGATGACGTCATCCCTGGCATGTCTACTGTACATGCTGACATCATCTTTATTCGGGTCAGTCACATGGGTCGGGTCAACTGGTATTCGGGTAGGGTCAACCCATCCGGGTCAAGAAGACGAGTGGGGCGCGTCTGTGCGCGTGGGCAGACGCCTTGCCGGAGAGTGATGGAGAGTGCGGCCATGTCCGACGTCCAATTTTGACGCTGTTTTCACCAGTGGCTTCGTCTCTTCCTCCTCTACACGGTGGTATGGTCAAAACACAAGTTTGACAACTTTCATTTTTGAGCAAAAATCAAACACCACTTTAAACCATAAGCTCTGATACCAATTGTAGGGAATTCCGACCGGTGATGTTCTGATATTTGCTCATTGGAGGCTAAGCACACTGACACAATATTTAACATGGTTCGGCAAACCGCCTACATCCACAGGAGAAGCCATTGCATTATATAGGGAGAGAACAAGATTTACAACAATAGAGGAGGAGGAATTATCCCCTCTTTAGCAACTCTCAACCTCACTCTATTTCTCTCTTCTCAGTGCTGCAATGGCAGCTACTGCTGGCTGCCTTGGCAGCCCACTCTCTCCTACATCTCTCACATCTTTGGCTCTAATTTCCTTCTCTTAACTCTCTCATTTTGCTCTCAACCGTATGCCTCTATTTATAGGCATCCATGGTGCTGCTCCATTTGTTCTTTGGTCAATAATGGTGGCTGCCAACTCCAGCTCTTCTTCAACAAAGGTGGCTGCCAACTCCAGCTCTTCTTCAACAATAGTGGCTGCACCTAGCAGCCCTCTTTGACAATGGCAATGACAGCCATCCTCTTCTAGAAGATAGGCTGTAAATGCTCTATGATTGCTGCACATAATGGCAACAATCCTAACAGATGGAATACTTGATGACCATGCGCCAAATATTTATAAATGACCTTAAAATTAATGAAGCTATCAATGCAATCAATCACCTAACAGTGGATCATAAAGCTAGAATTCAAATCAACAACAAAAGAAAATTATTGTGATGTTACCTGGCGGTGCATAACCAACGGTGCCTTTTAAACCAACAGAGCTGGTCTGATCCGAAGTTAATTGATGGGAAGCTTCTGGACTGAACCTTGCTAATCCAAAATCACCAACACGAGCATTCATATCACTATCAAGAAGAACATTGCTTGGCTTCAGATCACAGTGAACAACAGGCATTTGGCAACCATGGTGCAAATAGTCAAGCGCAGATGCCACATCAATTGAAATGCTTAACCTCTGAATAAGGTTCAAATTTCTTGCCTCATGTGCCTCCTCTGGTATAGGAACTGGATGCAACCACTCTTCTAGACTCCCATTGACCATAAACTCATAAACAAGAGCCTTAAAATCATTACCTTGAAAATCAACACCATCGCATGCGCTTAAAACTCTGACAAGATTTCGGTGCCTGATGTTTATCAAGGCTGCACATTCTCTCATAAAGCTTTCGGAAGCTCCTCTAGACAGCAAGTTGAATACTTTCACAGCAACAATTGCTCCATCTGATGCAAGAACACCTTTGTACACAGATCCAAAACTACCGGCACTGATTAAATTGGATGGGGAAAATCTGGCAGTTGCTTGGAAGAGTTCTTTATATGTTACTCTCCAAAATGAGAACTCCCTTGAAGCTTCAGAAGAAGGCTTATTTTGTGTTATTTTCAAGCAACAGAAAAGTAGGCAAGCAATCATAAAAAAAAATCCTAGAAAACCACAAGGAATTGCAATTATCAGCATCTGCTTGGTAGAAGATTTTTGCCTTTTTGAACTGTTGGGAATGCATCTGGACAAATTCAACTGAGATATTCCTCCACAAAGCTTATTGTTTCCCAAAACTGAAACTGCACTTGCATTTCCGAAAACTCTTTGCGTAGGCATCTCACCTTGAAGGTCATTAAATGAGAGATCCAAATACTGCAACAACTCGAAGCCTGACAAAAACCTCGGAATTTGGCCAGTCAAGTTGTTGTGGGAAAGATTGAGATATTGAAGTGCTCTCAGAGACCTCAATGACTCAGGTATAGAGCCTTGGAAGTAGTTCTCCCCCAAATCCAAATTTTCCAACGTAATGCAGCGTCCAAGGTTTCCAGGAATTTCACCTGATAACCTGTTATTTGAAACATCTAGATATCCTAGGTTCACCAACTCACCAACTTTAGTGGAAAGGGGGCCTGTCAACTGATTTTGAGATAGGTCTAAGTAAATCGACAAGGATGAAATTCCCATTACTTCTTTGGGTATGGGACCGCTCAAATTGTTATGAGCAAGATCCAAGGACAGTAAATTCTGGCAATTTCCGAGAGTCGATGGGATGCTTCCTTGTAAATTATTTAATGATAAAAAAACTTTGATCAATAAAGTAATATTGCCTAAAGAGGAAGGAATACTCCCTGAGATTTTGTTTTCAAAAAGATGCAGAGCAGCTAAGTTCTGGAGTTTACCAATAGAACTTGGTATAATTCCAGTCAATTGATTCATTTCCAAAGCCAAAATCTCTAAGCTTATGAGATTCCCAATATCAGTTGGAATGCTTCCACGTATTTGGTTTCTTCCAAATGTAATTCTTATAAGCTTTGTTGAAAAGTTGCTAACTATTTCAGGCAGCACCCCTCCTAAAGAGTTGTCATTTATAGACAATGATTCCAAATTGGTTTGGTTTGTGAGGGAATAGAGAAAACCCAGATCATCATCCTCATTGTTTCCAAGATCATTGAAATCAACTATCAGTGTCCGCAGATTGAGCAGGCTTGCTAAAGAAGGCACTTTCCCAGTGAAGCTGTTCCCTGAAAGTTGAATATCTGCAACTTTTGAAGCATTGGAGATTGTTGCTGGAATTATTCCAGTGAATTGATTGGTGTGAATTCGAAGAATTTCAAGATTTGGAAGAGTTAGGCCTAAGTCAAGAGGTAGGTTTCCCTTAAGTTGGTTAACTGGCACGGAGAAAATAATAAGAGAAGAAAGGTTATATATAGAGGGAGGGATAGTGCCACTAAGATTATTTCCACCAAGAGACAAGTATTTTAATCTTTCCAATTTTCCAAAACTATTTGGAATACTTCCTTGCAGATTATTCATCATTCCATAAATAGTCACGATTGATGAAAGATTTGCAAAAGAATGAGGTAACTCACCAACTAGATTATTCTTGCCAAAGTTAAATAACTGCATCTTTGTTAATGATCCAAGTTCTGCTGGGAGTTTTCCAGTAAGATTGTTTACCTCTAAACGAAGTGTGAGGAGATTTGAGCATTGTGAGATGTTGACCGGGATTTCTCCATCGAATGTGTTGTTCGCAAGGATCATCATCTGTAGCCGAAATAAACCACCTAACTCTTGCGGGATACTATGGCTTAATATGTTGTCAACAAGGTTTAGTGACCTGAGAAAACTCAAGTTGCCAATGTGGGGAGACAGGGTACCCGCCAGTTTGCAAGAGTGCAGGTCAAGCTCTACGACTCTCTGATGTCTGCGTCCACATGTAACGCCCGACCACTCGCAGAAGTGCAAGGATTCATTCCACGAATTCAGCTTACCAAGAGGATCAGTGGTAATTTGAGCCTTAAAAGCTAGCAGGGAGAGTCGATCGGTTTCATTTCCGGCAGGTAATGAGGAGGAAAAAGAGATCAGTTGAATAATTTGCAAGAAAAGTGGCCACAATATGGGTGGACTCATGCGTGCCATTTCCCTTTTTTTTTCTTATGAAATGATTTTAGAGCTCAAGTATTGAAGATAAGATTAGCTTAGTGATAGTGATGGAGTTTTAAACTCCAAGATATGTAAATAAAGAGGTTATTTAGTGTGATTAAGAGATAGTGGTTAATTAACTTGTTCAAGTGTTTGGACTTGTTTTTAATCTAAAAAACTGTAGGCTTACAAAGTTTTAAGTATTGGAAAAATTTTAAAGTCAAGGAACAAATATTTGTTCTTGAATTTTAAATTAGTTAATGCTCTAAAATCTATCTATTTTTATTTTAAGAGATAAAAATTATAAACATTTTACCTAGATGGTTCTGGGGGTATTTATACCCTCTAAACCTTGTCTTTTTCAGAGAAAAGAAAGGCTAGAAAGTCCTATGCTTTTGGCAATATTAATGGAAGGCAAATATATTTTACATATCATTAATAAGATAGTAAGTATGGTACGTTCCTTAAGAGACCTTGTATATACCTATAGTATAGGGAAATCATTACCTCAATAAGAATAATTATTCTAGATAGAGAGGCATGACAGTTTATCATATCTTTAATATTTATATTGTTAAGGATTGTTCAGGATCAGGCATAAGCCTTTTGAATTAGGTAATGTTTAAGTTTTTTGGATCTGATATATTTGTCATACCCACGTTACCTTGGACTTGGTTAACTGCAAAGTCCAAGTTTTTTTAGTCTGACATATTTGTTAAATCCACATTATCTTAGACTTGAATAACTGTGAAGTCCAAATTTTTTGAGTCTGACACATGTTTGCTAGACTTATATTTTTTTGGACCTGCCTAATTGTTATACCCAATTATTTTGAATCTAGTATATTTACTAGATCCATTTTATTTAAGATATTTATTTATAAAAATCTTAACAGAGATAATTCATCAGCTTGTGATGCAAAATACAAGTATAGCTAGTAAAAGGATTAATGGATTGATAAGTTAAATTCAATGCTCAATTGTGACTACTCTAATACGAACAAAAAATTAATGGAAACTAAAAGCTTCGGGTCCACATAGAAGTCAAGTCCTGCCGTGCAAATTCTGCAAGAAATCTGCCCACATGGTGTGCTTGGAATTGTGCCCACAAGACGCCTTTAATTTTCCAAAATTTCAAGACTTTCTTGCCTTCACTGCGTGGGGAATATCACTCAAATAAAGGGCAAGGAGATAACAAGATGACGGAGAGTAGGACCCTTCAATCCTTCATGTTTCGAATTTCTAACTTGCATCAAACGGTTACCACTCCAAGTCAAAGCAATTTCATGGTAAAATAAAGTCAAAGCAATTTTTAAAGCATTTCCAAACACTTTAAAATATACTAAGTGATAAGATTTAATTTACATTTTATTAATTAGCTACAAGTACTTGTTAGCATAAACGCTTTAAAATGAGGTTTTATTTTTAATGTAAAATATGGTTATCATAAGTAATAAGATATATGCTTTTTTTTTAATAATTTTTTTTTCTTATGAATGATTGACCCAAATTTTTGCAGCATAATAAATTAATATACTTATAATTAATATCTTATAACGAATCATTATAATTAATTAATTATAATTATAAGAAATCTTAAAACATTTGGGCATTTTGTACAATGAAATTCATTGTTCCCTACACCTATAGGAGCACTATGGACGTCCCTGTAAGAAAACATTAATTTTTAACAATTTTGGTTCATGAAGTTTTTATTTTTACCAATTTGGTTCAATCCTAAACCTTATTTTCATTGCATTTCAATCCTTAAATCTTGAGAAATGAGAGATAAAGTTGCTAAACTAAAAAAAAATCGATAGCATTTTTGACCAGCCACATTCTTGTCATAAAAAAAATCAATTTTAGTATCAATTGTTTCGAAAAAAAAAAAAGTTATATGAAGATAGATTCAAACTAAAGTATATTAGAACTTGGAGAGGTTTTTTTATTCGCTTTGATTCTGAATTTTATACCCATTTTTTGGTGTTTTGACTTTACAAATGGGATTATTATAGCTCTTAGTGTATTAAATGTGATTTTTGATGAAATGGGGCATATTGAGTGTTTTAGGTCAAAAAAGCCTGAAACCCAATTTTTTGACCATTAAACGTGAATGGAAAACATGTCGGCTACCCTTAAATTGTTGGGTTTACTGCCGGGCTTTCTTCCTTTGGGCCAGGCACATGAGTCCATCCTTCTAGGGTCCACCGATGCCTAGTCCCCTGCACCATTTTTTTTTGTTTTAATCTATTTTAATTTTCTTATAAAATTATTAAAATAATGTTTAGAAAATGATTAGATTATCCCATAGTTTCCAAATAAAATTAAAGATTTTTTTTGGTAATATTAACAATCTCTTTATTAATAACTATATATGAAATTGAACTATTAATTCTTTATTTTTTAGTAGTCGAGGTTTTTTTTTTTTGATAATAACAAAAAAATCTCCTAAGGGTTGATTGTGTTTTTACTTTATTGTTGTACTTTGAGAGATTAAATTTTATATTTTAGGTCAAACAAAAATTTTAAGAATAAAAGATAAAATTACTCTTATATATAATATATGATAGAGATAGATCATACCCACACTTAACATTCTCTCTCTCTTTTAAAATTTCCAATCTCTTTTCTAAACCCTACAAATCTGAACCAGTCTCGATTTAAGAATCACCTCAGAAACCTTCAAACAAATTTACACCATATTCGTGTCTCTCAAATGTTTTCTCAATCTTTTTTATTGACTTTTAGGTCATATATGTATATTCCTATATAGTTTGATGATAACAATTAAATAAAAATTAGATAAATAGTTGATTAGTTAAAAATAAATCTTAAACATGTTTATATAAAGGTCATATCAATAAATATAAAAATTTTTATGAAAAAATCTATGAAGAAGTCCAAGATACAAAGCATAGTGAAGACTTAGTTTTTAAGTGTAGTGCTAAAGGTACATATTTTTTTTATCTTACTTGATAATATGTTTAAAATGAATACACACGCTTCACTGTGCATGTATTATAAGATTAATATCGGTTCAAGAATTCACCAAGTAAAAACTGTTAAATCAAGGAATTTGTAGGAACTAGTTAATCGTTTAGTGATATCAAATGAACTTGTCAACCACTTGTTCATTAGATATGAACACCTGAAAATTTTGCAGAAACCAATCTATCATTTCAATCATCAATGGCATTTCAACGACTATAAACGGATAGTTTCTTTCAAAAACTTATAAATAGCTCTTTTTATTGCTAAAATGCAAGGGATTCTAAACATTCATGACATACAAGTTATTTTAAGAGAAAAAGAAATTAGAAATAATCAATCCTATCACACTAAAGTTATGCTAAATTGAATCTTCATATTTTAGTGCTAGAGTATTTATTTTCATGCTCATTGCAGTTAAACATCTTTAAATTATTTAAGTGCTATTGAGTGAATGATAAACATACTAGAGTTTAAACGGTAGAGAGTTTTGTTGTAAACAAAATCATCTAAAATCACCAACATGAGCACTCATGTTACTATGCAGAAGAACATTGCATGGCTTCAGATCACCGTGAACAACAGGCATTTGGCAACCATGGTGGAAATAGTCAAGCGCAGATGCCACATCAATTGAAATGCTTTACCTCTGAATAAGGTTCAAGTTTCTTGCCCCATGTGCCTCCTCTGGTATAGGAACTGGATGCAACCACTCTTCTAGACTCCCATTGACCATAAACTCATAAACAAGAGACTTAAAATCATTACCTTGAAAATCAACACCATCTCGTGCGCTTAGAACTCTGACAGAATTTCGGTGCCTGATGTTTATCAAGGCTGCGCATTCTCTCATAAAGCTCTTGGAAGCTCCTTTAGACAGCAAGTTGAATACTTTCACCGCAACAATTGCTCCATCTGATGCAATAACTCCTTTGTACACAGATCCAAAACTACCGGCACCAATTAAATTGGACGAGGAAAATCTGACAGTTGCTTGGAAGAGTTCTTTATATGTTACTCGCCGAAATGAGAACTCCCTTGAAGCTTCAGAAGAAGGCTTATTTTTTGTTATTTTCAAGCAACAGAAAAGTAGACAAGCAATCATAAAAAAAAATCCTAGAAAACCACAAGGAATTGCAATTATCAGCATCTGCTCGGTAGAAGATGTTTGCCTTTTTGAATTGTTGGGAATGCATCTGGACAAATTCAACTGAGATATTCCTCCACAAAGCTTACTGTTTCCCAAAACTGAGACTGCACTTGCATTTCCGAAAACTCCTTGCGTAGGCATTATCTCACCTTGAATTAATGTCATTAAATGAGAGATCCAAATACTGCAACAACCTGAAGCCTGCCAAAAACTTTGGAATTTGACCAGTCAAGTTGCTGTGGGAAAGATTAAGATATTGAAGTGCTCTCAGAAACCTCAATAACTCAGGTATAGAGCTTGGAAGTAGTTCCCCTCCAAATGCAAATTTTTCAACATAGGCAGCTTCTAAGACTTCCAGGAAGTTCACCTGATAACCTGTTATGTGAAAAATCTAGATATCCTAGGTTCACCAACTCATTTCTGGACTAGGGAAGGTTTAGACACACACACACACCTATTTTTGGGCATTTTAGCATTTTAAATAGGATTATTAAGGTTTATATGTTTATTCGATGTGTGTTTTTGGTGAAATGGATAGAATATTGAGTTTTTTGGATAAAAATATCCTAGACCTTGATTTTTAAATGTCGATCATGATCAGAAATTGTTACAAAAAAGGTACTGTGAGGCTTTCTTCCATTGGTCTAGGCACGCTGGTCATCCTTTTAAGTTCGCCCACGTCTAGCCCCTTCATCTTTTATGTTTAGTTTTAATTTTCTTTTAAATTATTAAAATAATATTTTAAAAAATGATTCAATCATTCCGTAGTTTCTAAATAAGATTAAAGATTATTTTAGTAATATTTGAGTAATTCCAATTCAATTAATTCATGTTAAATTTTTATTAAATTTCATCATTCAGTATACTGAATTATAAATTGAATTTTTCATTTTTATTAAATTTTTATAAATTTCTTCATTCAGTATTCTTTTATTCTTTTTAATCTACTTGGTCACCAAAATTTGTAAGCTAATTAAATAGTTAGGTTAGAATTTAAGTTTAAACTGCTATAATTTAATAGTATAAATATTATTTTTTTTACATTACACCCTATTGCGAAAGCACCCTATAGCAAAGGCACGAGCAATAAACTAATTCTAGACCTAAGCCTGAATAAAATAAATGGTAACCATTGCCACAGCCTCCATTACTGAAAACTGCAGCAACCTAGGAAAGATTTGCAACCGGTGATCCTATCAATCAAAACCGCTTATTCAAAAACCTCATACAAAGTCTTAAAAATTCAGCAATATTCTACAGACAAGGACTGAGACCACGTGTATGGTGCCGAGGATAAATCATCAAAAGTTCACTTCTGACATTTAATTTGTTACTACAACAGAACACTATGGGATATGAAGACATTAATTGCCATACATCTTACTAGTGCCTGAAAATTAACAAGCTCCATGTAGAAGTTTCTCTACACTGTCTACCTTTCTGTAGTAAGCAGGGCAGACACTACGTTTTGTTTTTGTAGATAAGCAATTTTAACTCTTCAATCATAATGCTTGTTATCTTCAAAATATTAAGATCAATCACACCTTAAAGACAAAAAGCGAAATTCTACTACAGTGAATGAGGTGGTTGTTTTAGCCTGCCAAAAGACTTCCTAGCTTAATCCGCTCAACATCAATGAGTGAATTAGGTGGTTTTGCAGCTTTGTCACAGCTTCGTCTCAAGATCAGGGAACAATTCATCTTCTGTCTCTATAACCTGCCAAGTATTGGATACACACATTAATATGGATTGCAGCAAATTCTATAGCTTTAATTCAAACTGCTCAAAACCAATCAATTAAGCTCAACAACATCAGAAAAAAGGGTAGTACGGAGACCCCAAAACTTTATGCCAGTACGTAATTAACTTTAACAGAAGCCTATAGGCACTGAGAAACCAAGTCAGGGGACAGTTAGAGCAAAGAATTCAAAAGCATAACAAAAAAATTCCCAGCCTCACCTATAAAACCTAAAACTAGAAAGTCAAAGGCTAGAAAACTCTGAAGTCATGATCATCATGAACAGATTCTTCACATCCATCATTTTAGCCAAGGATACATAATGGGTTTGAGGAAAACAGAATCCACAAAACCAACACTAACAATAACAATAAATTAAACAATATTAACCATCTAGTAGGTGACCCAGTGGTAAGAGCTTGGGACCAGGAGTTTGCTCCCCCTATGGTCTCAGGTTCGAGCCCTGTGGTTGCTAATATGATGGTCACTGGAGTCTTACATGGTTGTTAACTTTAGGGCCCGTGGGATTAGTCGAAGTGCGCGCAAGCTGGCCCGGACACCCACGTTAATAAAAAAAAATTAACAATATTACAAATAGTATTGGACATGCAGGAGCCTAAGATACTAATAGATTTCCATTGACTCTGCATGGAGGTCAGAGGAAGACCCACTAAATCAGAACCCTTGCATATGATTCTTTGGTAATCAGCCATTATATTTGGTAACCCTTTGAGGGGACTTTCAGCATCCATTTAGGACTCCAAAAACTACACCCTAGCATATGATTCTTCTTCAAAACCAATGGAAAAAATTGGAGCTTGCCTTCTGCTAGGTCATAGAATATCATGCAGATTCAAGTGTTGGATCTATCCTAATCCTTCTTTCACTTACTTTATGTTTCCAAAAACCCTTTTATATCCATTGATTTCTCAATGAACATGACTCATTATCTTTGTTAAAACTAGGAGTCCTAAAGTAGATTTTGGTTCAATCTCGTTCATGGAGTCTAACTTTATTCCTAAAATAAGCTAATCTATCCAAATTTTTTTTTTTTAAATCTAATCACTCTTTTCATGTTGAACTAAACCAACCAACCAGCCAAAATTCTTGAAAAATGAATAGAAAATACAGAAACGAGAAATAATTCCACAAGACAACAAAACCTAAGTAGTGTCAAAATCAGAACCCTTGCCACACAGATTTGATCAGCCATTAAATTTGGTAATGGTAAAACCCACTTGCAACGCTTTGGGAAGCTCATGGCATTCATTTGCAGCTCTCTAAACTAAAATACAATCTGAGAACTGTTTTTAATTCTTCAATACCCCCAAGTAAATGTCTATGCTTTAATAGATAAACAAGTAGAAACTAGCCAGGCCCCAAACCAGTTCAGAGCATATAGTTGATATTAATTGAAGTAGATTTATACCACAGTATCTATCCTAATAATTCTTCTCTAGAAAATTCTATTATATGTTTCCAAAACCTTCCACATCTAGTGGGTAAGACCCTAAATTGATTTGGTTCTTTATGCTTGTTTCATGGGGCCACCCTTTATCCCTAAAAACAAATCAAAACATCACTGATAATTCTATTGCCACTAAAAAACCCTAAATTTTGATTACTTCAAACAAATCTCAAAACCTCACTAAATTATATTCCTAGACAAACCCTAATCATGCCTCTAACAGCTTGTTCCTCCATCAATCTCTTAATAATTCTTAACAAAAAAATCAAATCAAATCAACTCAAAATTACCTCATTTACAGTAACGATCAGCTTTCTTCTTAACCCGATCATCAAGAGCATCTTCAACAGATTTCAAATCCTTCTTCTCGCTATACCCAAACTTCTTCGTCTCCACAGGAAATAATTCCTCGTACTTCATTTTCTTCGCCGCGTCAATCGTATAAATGATCTCACCAGCATCAGATTCCAAATTCTCCGCCACTGGTGCGGCGTCCTCCACCGTGTCAACCACCGGCTTCTTCTTTTTCTTCTTTTTCTTTTCGATTCCTTTGCTTAGCGTTGCTAAGCTTCCTCCTTTGAAGGTGAGTCTCCCTCCTGTCACTCTCTCGTATGGATCCGACATCGTTTTCGCTCTCGCTCTATCGTTTCTGTTTCGCCAAGGGACTATAAGAGCAGAGACAGTTTTATTATTATTATTATTATCTTGAGGAACCCTAATTTACTTTTTCACCCCTATTATATGTGATGTTTTTGCGAAACGACATCGTTTTCCTTGTTCTACAATTATAATTATAATTATAATGATTACACTATAAACTAAAAAAGAAAACAACAGAATTTCACTGATTTTTTTTTTTACTGTGGGCTGTGAGAGAGTTGCATTGTGGACTGTGTTATTTTTTTTTATTTTTTTTAAATATTCTTTTTTAAAAAAATTATCTTTCCAAGCTATGTTTATACAATTATAAGGCTCTTAGTTATTTTCTGGTCGCGTGTTATATCTTATTGTTTATGCAACTGAATGTCCCATATTTAATTAGTTTGATGCTTGGTTTTATAAAATAATATTTAATTTTATAAATTAAAAATTGAAACAAAAAAGATTATATTTGGAACAAAAATAAAGAGGCAACCCTTTTTTTTTTTTACTCTTTTTACTCTTAAAGAGGCCTAAAAAAGTTCACTTCAGTACCTAATTTTTTTGTCTTTTAGGTTTGGTCCCATTTTTTTTAAGAATTTCACATTTTCATCCCTCATATTCATTAATTTTACGTTTTAGTTCTTGAAGTTTGAGAGAAAAAAAAGGGTCATAAGAAAAAAAAAAAAAGTGATTGGTCGATCACATTCTAACTAATAAAAAGACCACATTCTAGCTAGTAGAAAAAATATATCTTGTTGTCATTGAATTTTTCTTGAAAAAACAGTTTTCATTGAAGTGTTTTTAAGCTTTTATATTGCCAAAAAAAAATAGAATGGGTTAAGAAAGTTTTTTTATTTGGTTTAATTTTATGTTTTTTTAACAATTTTTTCTTAAGGTGTTTGAGACTATAAATTGGTTTATTTAGTTTAATAAGGTGTTTATTAAGTGTTTTCATGTTAAAATATGTGCAAAATGATTTTTTAGATCCAAAAATTCTGACTTGACTTTATGGGCACCTCTTTGGTTGTCGGGTCAAATGATGTGTCATATAAAACTACAAATGATGTTTTTATTTATTTTATTATTATTTTTTTAACAATAATTATTTACCCTTAAACATAAAAAAAAAATAGAGGGCTAGTAATGGAAAGTGCATGGAACTCTCTTCACTGTTCGACGTTTAAAACATGTTTTTTAATTAGGTAAGGTGCTTGGAACTTCCTTGTATCAATTTGAATAAGAATTTATTGATTTTGAGTAAAAATTAATCAAAATTAAATTAGGTTTCTTAATATGAAATTGGGAGAAAAATGAATTTCTTAGAAATTAGGTTTCTAGAATCTTTGTAGATTGTTGTAAGAGTGAAATCATGTTAAAATAACAAAGAAATTTGGATGGATAGTGAAGCCTAAGAATCGGCCATTGAGAGACAAAAAAAATAAAATAATGTATTTGTGTTATTCTTGTAAATTGTATTAAAATTGTGATGACTAAACACATGGATTATAGTTTTTATAAATAGTTCTATTTTTATATGATAAATATGAATTTTAATGTTTTAGAAATTTAATGCCTTTGAGAAATTGATGAACTTAAAGTGAGTTTTAATTATGTTTATGCTTGTAGTTGTATTTGTGATTGAAATAAGATGGAATTGAATTCATGTTTATTTAGATGTAACTAAAATGATACAAAAAGAGAAATGAATTTATAAATTTTGAATAAATAACTGAGTGAAATTATAATAGACACTACGATGATTGAAAAATGTTTTTTTTATACAATAATAATTGATTGAAAGCTTGTCGGATATAGTTGGAGGAGTTCAACGTGTCAAAGGAGCTGGACATAACTAAATTACAGATAGGCACTTTGTACCTTTCTTTAAATTTCCCGTCACTTTGTGAAATTTTTAATTAATAAAAATATGAATATAAATTTTAACATTGTATATGGAAAAGGAATGATGAATATGTAAGTTATTAGAATTAATGAATAGTCATTATCAAATATTGGATTTTTGATTTCTGGATTGGAATGCTAAGTTGATTGACAACCAAGATAGGTTAGCTAGAGAAATGAGTATTCATTATGGAATATCAGATTTTTGGCTTTGAAATGAGAATACTGGATTGATTGGCAATTAATATGAATTAGCCGGAGAAATGGATATTTATTATAGAATGCTAGATCTTTGGCTTCCGAATGAGAATGCCAGATTAATTGGCAATCAAGTGGGTTTGTTAGAGAAAAATGCATTCTTAAGGAATACCAGACCATGTGTACCTGATTAATTATAAATTAAGATGAGTATGTTGAAATAATGGTTACGAAAGAGAGAGTATTGGATTGTTGGTTTGATATGAAAATACTAAAATGAGTTAATTATTTCTCTTAAATATTAAATGAAATATTAACTTATGATTTAATAAACGACATTGATTTAATAACTAGTAAATGCTATTTTTGTTTAGACTTAGGGAAAGGTGGACTAGAAGGATGTGTAATTAAAATTTGGGATGTAATTATAGACATCTTCATTTTGTGATGTAATTGGACTAGTTTATCAATTAACCATCATTAATTTTGTAATAGATATTTTGTTTATGATACTTGAAACTTGTAAAATTAAAGCCTTAATTGAACATCATCCATGTCCTTGTATTTTTAGTAAAAAAAAACCATGAAAGTAACTTGACTTGTATGTATAATTGAATTAATGTTAGTTAATGTCTTGATGTATTATCATCATTATTATCATAATACAAAATTAATAAATGTCATAAATATTTTAAATTGATGTAAAATAAATTATGGATTGATGAATATGATTATATAACATCCAAGATAATTGGAATAGAAGTGTAGTTATGAGTTGGTGTAATTTATAAATAAAAAATGTGTTTGATTATGATGTGAATTGATGTTAACACTTGAGATTTTTAAAATATAAAAGAAACTATAATGAAATTTCATTAAAAATGATATTAATTAATTATATTGTAATACTCATAGATAGAAAATGAATAAAACCTAAGTGTAAGGTTCTGGTATATTTGATTAATCGATTGAATTTCTAAATAAACTGATCAACCATCTTGTCGACTAAAAAAAAAATTACACTGATTTTTTATTTAACATAAAAGAATATATTCTACTCAAATGTTAGGGATGCTATAATTGGGCTTGATTTTGTTTTTTATGAAATTATCTCAATTTCATGTATTGAGTCGTAGGTTAACACAGATAGACTTGAATTAATTTTTATTTTTAATTTATCTACTTTTATTGTCTATTTTTTTATCATATTATTAAATTAATCAAGTTTATTGGATCTAACCAAGTTAATTATTTGATTATCAATTTTTTTTATAGAGCTTTTTTTTTTGTTTACATTAGAAAAAACTTGGTTTAGTTCATGCAGACCACCAATATAGTAAAAAACTAATTTGATAGGTAATATCTTCATTAATGAATATATTGTCTTTTGATCTGAATTTGTTTGCTTTATAACATCAGTGGTTTATTGTAGTAGTTTGCTACTGAATCCTTCAACTTCTGAATTGTTTAGTAAAAGTTGAAAATATCAGTGATGATCAAAGCATTATGTAAGTGCATGGTAATTAAGAGACAGATTATTACAATTGAATTAGCTTATATATATTCAGTATAATTTTGACAAAATAATTTAAAATGTTTTTAACTTTAACTCAGAAAAAAAGTTATAAATATATTTTATTAAAAAGAATTATTTTTACATAATTTGAGTCAAAATTCTTATTTAATAAAAAATAAAAAAATATATATCTTACAACTATGCTACACTCCTTGAACTTTTTTTTTTAAAAAAAAAGTTGCTTTGAATATTCTTACCAAAAAATGTTTTGTTTAAAAAGGAAAATTAATTAGAGAAGCTGAAGGATGACAAATTAAAACAATTTATTTATAATTGACAAGGCCTTCCTCTACCTCCTATGACTTCTCATTATCCAAATCGCTGCTCCTGCTTACATAACATTTGCAGAGAATGACATAAAATATCAAGCTGAGAACACTTAACAAGGCTAGAAGCCAGTAGTATTTGTCTAGACGGGCTTCTCTCATGTCATCAGAGAACCAGCTCTTGCCCCCTGTTGAAGATGTAAAATATTCAACGAGCGAAATCAATAGGGCACTCAAGAAGCTTCCCACTCCAAATACACTAGTATACAGTGCAATTCCCATTGTTCTCATTCTGACAGGAACTTCACTGTAGAAAAACTCTTGCATCCCTACAACAGTGAAGATATCCGAAATGCCTAGCAGGATGTACTGAGGTAGCAACCAAAATATGCTTAATGGAACTTCGGTTTCCATTTTCTGATCAACAACTTCCATCTTTTGTCCGATTTCGAGTCTCTTTGTTTCGACAAGAGCAGCTATGGCCATTGCTATGATAGATAGGACCATCCCAATTCCCATTCTTTCAGTCACACTGATACCTTTTTCGTCACGGGCAATCAGTCGTGCAAGTGGGATCAGCAATGCATCATAAAATGGCATCAGGAGGATTATAGAAACTGTAATAGAACTTTGTAGAGTAGCTGGTGGGATCTTGAAGCTGCTGCCTACATTTCTCTTCATTGTCATTCCTTGTTTGGTAAAGAATGTGGCAGGCAGTTGAAAGATGACCGCGAACATTAGGAGCATCGACCATATCGGCAAAAGCCTCAATACTACTTTTCCATTTTCTACCAGGTAGTTAATATCGCCGACAGGCTTCTCCATCAATGCCTTGGCATTGCCTGAATTCTGACAAAGAGGTTTTTCTTGAAGCCTATAAACAAGTAAAAAGAGTAGCACTATTATAAGATATTTTAAAGCAAGGCTGGGTTGATTGACGATAAGAAAACATACTCTAGCTCAGCCACGTCTGGCTTGTTGCTTGACAAGGTGATTCTGCTATTCATTAATTTCGACACAGCTTCCTTAATGGCTCGAAATATGTCCAGTGAAGACCTTTCAGAGATATTGTCATCCTGTTTATATGTATAAATTCTGCTACCACACCAAAATAGTAAAATCGATGCTGTCATTGCGATTGTGGGAATGGCAAATCCGAGTGCCCAGCCAAATGTGTCTTGGATATAGGACATGACTGTGACACCTGCGAGGCTGCCACCGCAAACCCCAAAATACCACCATTGGAAGAACAAACTCTTCTTATTTGTTTTCTGCTCATCTTTTGTGCACGGTAGCTCATCATCGTTCGGAATTTGATCTGCTCCAAAGGCTTGTAAAGACGGGTTATATCCACCTTGTCCTAGAGAAATCAAACAGAGTGACCAAAACAGGTATGAAGAGCTTATATTGTTGGTGGGATGCCTTGCCCAAGCCAATGCTGTTGATGTCAAAGCCACAAGTCCCTTAAAAGAAGAAATTAAGGAGGCTAACAAAAGCATATTTACCATGAAAAATCATAAACCAAAAACTGTATAAGATTCTACAGTTACAGAGGCAAATTTTTTCAAATTAATCAAATTCTTGCTTACAAGTGCATCAAATGGTGGCATTAATTTTACAAATAAGCACATAATCAAGAATTTATGACATAATCACCAAAACTTTTCCATAGTTGTCAGCTTAATGGTAAATTTGCAGAATTTCAAGAGCAGAAATGAATGGGGGAAAAAAAAACAGAAAGTACTAACCACAACATATAGAAAGGAAGAGGTAAGAATGGTGGAATACCGATCCCAAGAATCAGCAAGGGATGCTACTAGAAGTGGTAACATGGACGTGAACCCACACCAATTATTTACTGTCTTGGCTGCAGCAGAGTTGCTCATCATAACAACATCTGTGAGATAAGTTACCAAATTTGATGCCACCCCTTTGAATGCAAACCTCTCCATACCAGCTATCACTATCCAAGTGGAAAAACCATAATAAATTTAAATCAATTAACATGCAGTCTAGCAGATTCTTCAAGTTTGAGCAAAATATTTATCGGCTATTCATCTGGGAAAATCCCAAGAAGATATTCTATAAGAGAAAAATACACTACCTATGAGGAGAAAACATGACCTGTTCAATCCTTTAGGCTTCTTCCCACTCGCCATTATGAGAAAGATAGATATGATGAAACTGTACGATCGATCGGTAGGATTAATACGATCATGCAAATTGATTATAAATGAGATAATGGAATCCTATTAGGATTCTATCAATCCCTCTAAGATTCCATAAAGACTTTGATCCTTTAAAAAGAATAGGAATGAATCAAGGACAACAGCATTGCATGACCCTCCACTAAACAAAATAGATTCTTTCAGGTGCAGAGAACCAAAACTATTGACAAAAATTCTGAGGCTCTTAGTACACCATGACGTTATTGGAAACCTTTTTCCAACAAAAAATAAAATCAGGTGGGCTTTGTTTTATGACACGACAAACACTAAAGCAACTCCGAGCGTTTCTGTTCTCATAATGGAGTCACTTCCAACAAGCAAAGGTTGAAATCCACTTTCAGTCGTGAATGCTGACATAGAGGCATTACCATTGTCTGGAAAATGTTGACGTGCATTGATAATGGATGTCTGCTGTTTCGAGATGGATAATCCCAGTGGCGGAGGCAGGGGGAGGCTGGCAGGGCCCGGGCCCTGCAAGGAAATTTTTCACCCCTCTTTCTTTGTAAAATATTTAAAATTTTAATTTTTTTTTAAAATATTTCATTTAATTTGGCCCCCTTCCTTTTTTCTTCTTGCTCCGCCTCCGGATAATCCAATGCTGCCACGTACGCAACACGTGGCAGTTTCGACACTCGGTGCTGGGTGCTGTTGCCACGTAATGTTTCCATTGAATATTTTCTTATTTTTAATTTCAGATTTTGACAGTGGATAATAATTGGTTTGTGGAACAAGGACATATTGTGGAGCTCCTAGACTCAACAGGACCTGCCACTTCCTATAGAATAAAAAAGCTAACCTTAACAGGACAGAACAAAACATGATAGGAAAGAAAAAGGCAGTTGTTGAGGAGATGCTGTGCGGGAAGTGGATTCCTCCCATAATGAAGTCCCCAATACCTGATCTGGACGTGTGCAAATTAAGAGAATTGGATTGTTGTTTTCAAGGATTATTTTCCTATGATAACTTGTTGAGAAGATGCTTTGGTATTCTTACTCTAATCTATCCTTTTTTAAAAAAAAGAAAAGAAGAAAACCGGATGCCTTAATCTATTGAACTCATGTGGATTAACTATCAGACTTGTTGCCTTATTTTTAGTTCCTTTATTGTATTGGATTGTACTTCATTTGCTGGTCTTCCACTAGATGGCCAACATGCATGATAAGGAATTCTCAGTCTTCCATAAGAAAAAGAAAAGAAAGGAAAAGAAACCAAGAGATGTAAGGATGTACGTAGGCCACATCAAAAACAAATGTGATCACTTGGGAAAGGTTGAAGATTATAAATTTGAAGGACCCAACATTACTTTATGATCGTAGGATGTCCCTTCGTGTCCTCCAATCATAATTTGAGTGTATAGTGATTGCTTTACATGTATGAATCTTACCAAGCATGATCTCTTCTAGGGTGATGATTTCCAGTATCTCTCGATGTTACTGATGCCAAAATGCTATCCAAGGGACCAAAATCCTTGTGCTTCTGTCACATCACACCAGTACCAGTGAAGAAATTATCTGGAGAGCACAACACGCTAGCTAGTGCATGGCTTTTTACTGGTTTTCCAAGAAAGCATGCGTGTAGCAGCAGCTGTATGCATGGACTGGCGGATGACTAATGT
>Ga0325405_1002074_pt1 | contig 20634 bp, 10 predicted proteins | sample PopdelMetagenome_21_FD_205663 | JGI IMG/M metagenome (GOLD analysis project Ga0325405, IMG submission 205663) | Populus deltoides microbial communities from Bellville, Georgia, United States - Xylem-Control-R2 | ecosystem: Host-associated > Plants > Phyllosphere > Stem > Wood/Secondary xylem...
ATGACTTTCTTGTAATATCACTGTTGAATCTTCTTCTTTTTTTAATAGGCAGCACGCATCCTTTTATAGACTCATTGACAAAAACTATATTGAACATGTTCAACGCATCCAAAAACTCTTCGGAAGCCTTTATTTTGAGAACATCTCAAATCCATTCTTCTAATCTAAGAATATTTAATCTCTAGAACGTTTTTATTGTTTTTATTATAGAATATGAAATTCTTGAAAATCTGATAAGTCTTGTTCTTCTTATTAAAAGAGGAAAGATGTTCGCTTATTGAAAAAAAACACTAAACCCATTAGTGTAAGGCTGGACTCGTTGCTATGTGAATTGCTACATTGGAACGATATCTTTGTCTTTCAAGAAAAAATCCAAATAGTCTATCTTCGGGGTAAATTGATACTTTCTAGGGAATTTATTTGTCATTGTAAAATTCATTGGAGTTATGATGCATGTTCCATCAACCTTTTTTTCCAAGTTAAATAACATAAATGTTCTTTAAAACTAAAAACAAAGTGAAAGGTTAAGAAGAGTTTTTTTTTTTTTACATTCCCTTTTTAAAATAGTAAAATTACTTCATTGCATTTCAAGTAAAAAGAATTTTAAAAAAATAAAGGGATATTTTGGTTTTTTCATAATGCTTATTTTGTTTTAATCTATTTGAATTAGAAGCAAATCAATATTTTAAAAAATAAAAATATTAATAAAAAAAGTTGGTGTATGCAATGGCGAGTGCACGTCGTTCGCGCTCTTTAAACGATGAGTGTGTAGCGCCTTACGATGGCCAAAAAAGTTCAACTACCATATTGTTCAAAGTGTGTAGTGGCAATGTAGCTGATAAGACAACACATGTAGTGATATTCATGAAAGTTCGGTGATGATTGAATCTTTTTTCTTCCCTCTCTTTTCTTTTCTCGCCTTGAAATCCTTGTTGGGTCAGCCAAATTTAGATTAGTTGTCCTCTCATTTATTTTTTTTTTCTTTCAATTGTGGTCCTCCTTCATTTGATTAGTTTTTTTTGTTTTCGGTTTTTTTTTATTTTTTTTATTTCATCCTTTTGTATTTGGTTTTATTTTATTTTTATATCAAATACTCATTCTTTTGATTGTTGTTTTTTTTTTTATCATTTTCTTGATTTGTTTTTTTTTCAATTTTGTTACTCAATCTTTTAATTACTCTTTTTTAATCCTTTTCTTAATTTTTTTTTAATTTTCCCTTAACATTTTATTTCATTTATTTTTTATTCAATTTTTGTCCTCATTCTTTTAATTTATTATTATTATTATTCAATTTAGTCTCTCATTATTTTTTATACCAGATTTGATCCTCAGTATTTTAATTGTTATTTGTTTTCTTTTTAATTTTTTATGATTGATAATTTTGTTCATGATTTTTTGTTTTTGCCTTCTACTAGATCATCCTAGTCTCATGATTCGGGTCACTAGTTTTGAAAATTAGCCTGATTTAACTTCGGTCTTTTCATAAAAAAAAAATTAAGTTCATCTTTTGATATTAGGTTATTAGGCCTTGAGCTTTTTTATTTTTTTTCTTTCCTTTTTATGCAGTTAACTCGGGTTGACTTATATTTTTTTTTTCAATTCCATCCTTTGATATTAGGCTACTAGGTCTTGAGCTTTCTGATTTTTTTATGCTTTTCCTTTCTATGGGGTTATCCTGGGTCGTTGGTTAGTCATGTTAACCCAGGACGACTTAGTTTTTTTTCAATGTTTTTTATTTATTTAAAATCAATCCTATTTTTCTAGGTTATTTAAAATATATATTTTTCTTAGTGAATATTGATATTGATATTAGGAAGAAAATAGGTAATTATTAAAGAATTTTATAGAAAAAATCAAGTTGAAATTCAAAATATGTTTTGAGGTTGAAGATGGTAGAATTATAGTTTAGTCTATACTCTTGGAAAATTATAATTTAGCTATGAATTCAAAAAAAATTATAGCTTCGCCCATGGTTTTAAATGGAAATTTTTTGGATAGGTTTTGATAAATAATTGAGATTTACTGATGGTTTATCATCAATTTTATTTCTTTCATTTGAATTTTGAATTAATTTTATTATATGTGTCGATACACGACGTCGGGCGACAGCTCCACTTTTTATTTATTTAACAAAAAGGGTTTTTTCTTAATTGGGGAAAATAAAGATTTTATTGGAGTCACCATCTAGTAATTTGAGGGAACGAAAAATCCCAAATTTGACACTGGTCCCAGATATACAAGTACGGGGTTAGTTGTGATTAAGAGAAGGTAGACACCACCCTTAAAACATCCTTTCAAGAGAAAGGTTACCCTTACTTGTGTGTTTTTTATTTGATTCAAATGCTATTATATTTTGAGCTTATTTGCAATTTTGTTTTTTTTAAAATGGTTAACGTCGGTCCCTAAGATTAGGAGACATATTAAAAATGACATCAGTCCCTAAAACTAGGAGACTCGTCTAAAATATTGACGTTTTAACCCTAAAAATGGACATAATCCATATTTGGTATTTAAACTTTTGACATCGGTTCTTTTTCTGTAAATAAAAGAGACGTGTCGATAGACAATATTCATAGGAGACACGTCAAAAAATTAGCATCAGTCCCTAAAAAATAGGAGACTCGTCTAAAATGGGTGTTGGACCTGCGTCTTTATTCCTTTTATATTTATTTTTGGTTTTTTTGTTTTTTTCACATGCAAGAAAATTTACAAGTATTTATATACACAAAAATATCAAAAATACAATTAGGGACCCCCAAAAATTACCTGAGTGCCACTGTATAGGTAAAAGACTGAAATACCCTTGAATTCTCGAAAAATTACCAAAATGCCCATGGTGGCGCGTGTGGCTCACGAGCGGTTACTGTTGGAGGCGGTGAAATTTTCCAACAATATTTTCCGGCCAAAATGGTTGCTTCTGGTAGATCTGATGGAGAGGATTCTGATGAAAGTGGTTTCGACAACCTTTGATGGCTGACGAGGGAGAATCGTTGGTCCGGATAGGCTGAGTTTTGATCTAGTGTTGCGCGGTGTACCGAGAGCTTGGTACACGGGGTGACGTGGCATAACATGATCGAAGGGCAGATTGTTTTAAGGGCTGAGATGGATTTGGATTTTAATCTAGCGTGGTAAGCCCTATTGTATCATATTAAATTAAAGGTCCAGAACTAAATACTATTAGATCTAATGGTTAGGATATTTTAAGTTTTTTTCAAATTGTTTTTTTTTTTAAATCAGTATCTTCCTCGCGTGAAGAAAAACTAAAAAAACTTAAATAGTAATCCAAATCTCTACTCTCTCTGTTCTTTTTTTTTCTTTTCCTTTTTCTCCTTTTTCCTTCCTCTTGGCTAGCGAATTTTCACTTGCTCTTTATAGCCAATGACAGGGGACATTAAAATCTAAAAACACTCGTCGCAAATCTGCTTTAAATAAAAATTTCTTGGCCATAACTACTCTGCCTACTATTGACTCAACTGCCCCGCCTAGTATGATAAATTTTGTATTATTGATTTTCTTTTATTATATATAATAATAAATATTTATATAGGTAAAACTAAAAACTCAAATTAGTATTAGAGAAAAAGCCCGATTCAACCGCTAAAAATCAATTTTAATGACCTAAAATTATGTTGAAACACTGGAAAAAAAACATTTGATGGGTATCAACCCGGTGGACTCGGTTTTTATAAAAAATGATGGTTTTGACTCGAAACGGCCTGAAACTCATTTTTTTTCTGGTTGACATGGTTTGACCTGTATTGACTCGGTGAACTCGGTTTTAACCGAAAATGACAGTTTTGACCCGAAATCACCTGAAACTTATTATTTACCCTGGTCGACATGGTTGGACCTGTATTGACTCAGTGGAATCGGTTCTTATGGAAAAGATACGGTTGACTCGAGAAAAATATTTTTTTGAATTTTAAACTTTTTCTTAATTTTTTTGGATTTTTATAAATAATAATAGAAATAAAATAACATTCAAGAAAATCTTGGTGAATCCAAAATTGGGTTACAACAGTTGTCCTCTCTTTACAATGCTTACAGTGCAAAGGCATTGGAAAATTCATATTCTTTTGATTTTGCATAGTAAGTTTTGTAAAGAAAAATGATTGAAGTGTAAAATACATGAAAGTGATTTCAACCTTGGTCCTATTTTTCAGGTGACCACCCCGATGATAAAATGTGAGGAAACTCGCAAGTGGTCTAATTGTTCCAGGCGACCTACCCGATAGTAAAAATGTGAGAAAACTCGCAAGTGGTCTAATTGTTCAAGGCGACCTGCCTGATAGTAAAGAAGAAAGCAAAGAATTTTACGAGTGGTCTAATTGTTCCAGACGACCTGCTCGATGATAAAATGCGAGGAAACTCGCAAGTGGTCTAATTGTTCCAGGCGACCTGCCCGATAGTGAAAATGTGAGGAAATTCGCAAGTGGTCTAATTGTTCTAGGCAACCTGTCCGATAGTGAAGAAAAAAGCAAAGAATTTTGTGAGTGGTCTAATTGTTCTAGACGACCTGCTCGATGATAAAATGCGAGGAAACTCGCAAGTGGTCTAATTGTTCCAAGCGAGCTACCAGATAGTGAAAATGCGAGAAAACTCGCAAGTGGTCTAATTGTTCCAGGTGACCCCCCGATGATAAAATACGAGGAAATTCACAAGTGGTCTAGTTGTTCCAGGTGACCTACCCGATGGTGAAAATGCGAGGAAACTCGCAAGTGGTCTACTTGTTCCAGACGAGCTGCCCGATGGGGAAAATGCAAGGAAACTCGCAAGTGGTCTACTTGTTCCAGACGACCTGCCCGATAGTGAAATACTTGAAAGTGATTTCAATATTAGTTTTGTGAAATACATGAAAGTGATTTCGGCAATGGTGTTGTGAACCGACCCATCTATGAAATACATGAAAGTGATTTCAACATGAGCTTCAGGGTTGATGAAAACTTCTAAAAGAAGTCATACCTGTATGGTTGAGATCTGATTTGTAAATCGATCTCAAAGATGATGAAAGCTTCTCAAGAAAGTCTTATATGTACGGTTGAGATCTGATTTGTAATTCGATCTCAAAGATGATGAAAGCTTCTCAAGAAAGTCTTATATGTACAGCTGAGATCTGATTTGTAAGTCGATCTCAAAGAAGATGAAAGCTTCTCAAGAAAGTCTTATATATATGGCTGAGATTTGAGCTGCCATTCAAAATGATTAGGAGTAAATTCCTTATAAATCACACAATATTTGGCAAAAGACATCATCAACTTCTCGTATTTTCAATACTCTCAAAGTTCTTAACTTTTGAAGCTTTAACCATATCTTCCTTTTCTTTCAATGCTAACCCAAACCCTGTTCCTACAGTAGAGCCTGCAGTTTGGCATACTACGTTTGAAGTGAATGGTCATCCAGTTACAATATAGGATACTGTAATGGACAATGAAGATACTGCTATAGTCGTGGCTAAAGACATGATCCTTCCTCAAGATGAAATAATGCTGACAGCCAGGACCGATATTGAAGTAGTGAATCAGTCACTTGCTCTCAGTATCAGAGCTACTTCGTCTTTGGTGAACATTGCAGAGAATCGTCATGCCGGAAGACTTGAGTTGAATACTCAGGTTCTTGATCTCCATCATCAGATTGAGAATTTAAGAAATAGACTCCGTGATGAGAGACATCACATAAACAACTTGGAGAGGACAAACCAAGAGCTGAATACACGTGTTGACTTTTGGAGGGATTACGACACCACGAGATCGAGGAAGAGATGGATCGTATGCATAAACAATTTGAGGAATTTTGAGGCATGATTAACCATCAGGATGAAAATATCCCTGGTCATCCTCACACTGTTTAACATTTGTACTTGTAAACCCTTTTTCCATGAATAAAAATCCATCTTTCTTGTCTTCATTTATGAATTTTGCTTTTGTGGAATTTCCATATTTGATGTGATTTACAAGAACTTCAATTCATGTAAGTCTTGTTGGATCCAGTGGGAATTTTGTTTCATGAAATATCTGCAAAACAAATATGCAATGCTCGTGGAGTTAGATGATATGAAATGCATCTTACCTATTTTTGAAATATAGGTCCTCTCTCTTTGATGCTTCGTTGTTATAGGGCGGTTTTGTTTGCATTCCAAAGCCTTCTTTGTTCTTTCGATGCATTGGCTCATTCATGTGCTAGCCATTCGCTCAGCTGTAAATGCAGTGCCCATCTTGGGCTGTCCGCAATGATTACTGCTCTCGCTGTTTATCAAGCTTGACAATGCCCCCAAGTGTGGTGTTGCTTGATTCATTATTAAGAACTTAACAAATCGTTCATCTCCTGGATTCTATCAAGAATTGTTCTCTGATTGATTGTGCGCACCGTGCCAACACCCATCAACATTGTCAATCAGTTATGAACTTACCTCCAGTTAAAACATACCATTCAAGTATATGCGGTCATCCACCTTCATGGAACTGTCATGTCATTCAAATTTGCATCTCATACTTTGCAGTAAAAAGCTTATCATTATATGCTCAGTTTCTTTCTCAATCAGCTCATCTAATCAAATTGTGAAAAGAATTGTCTCAGCCTCATCAATGATGTTGCTTTTATCACCCATACTCATGTGGTGCAGTGCATATTTGAGCTTCAAATCATATGGTCCCACGATCAGTCTAGGTGGGTGCGGTGCATCCTTCCAACATTCATTCAAAAGTAATCATATGATAACATCTTTCAATAGTCATAGCCATATTAGATATGATAAACCAAGATGAAGATATAAAGATGTCCTTCAGGTACATCTTAACTCTCAATTATTGTCGGGGTTTACTGGATCATAAACTGTTCTTGAACATCATTACCCTTAATTGATTTGAATGTGCCTATTCACTGATTATCTTTCTTTGAACCATATTGATTCATCATTTGATCATCTCTACCCCCCAGCTGATTTAAATATTGTTTGTTTTCCTTCTCGGAGGTCCATTGTATTGCCCCAGCAGTGTCGAGGAGAATTGATGTCATTTCTGTCAGGAATTTGCAAACTCGGTTGATGTTCTTCTTATTTGAAAATCTTTCTTATTTTGGAATCAAATCTCACATTACAAATGTCATGTCTATTCAAGTCTAATTGTTGAAATGAAAGTAGAGAGATGTCACTTTTTGAAAGCATTTTCAGAAATCAAGCTTTGTCGGTTAAAGATCTAACACATGCTATTCAATGTAGTCCTTTGATTGTCTTGTATTTTGAGAGATAGAAAATTGACCTGTTGTAAGATTAAAATGGTTTTTTATATCCATTTTAAACTCTAATTTTGGGTATATCTTATGATTGTCTGTGATGAGGTGACCTTTTATGAATTTCAAGAAAAACAAGGTACCCGAGTCAAAACTTGAGGCTTTACCAAGAAAGATTGTTTCTTTTTCTTAGCACCAATTTTATCAGCATGCATAATAATCATTAGCTTGATTCATGAAGTCACGACCCTTATAAAGCAACTCTTCAAGTTTTGAGATCGTCATTTATCGGTTCAGATTGCTTAACTTGATTAAAAAGGGCTTTTTAAAGCACGTAATGTAGGCTATGGTTCATGACTATGAAAGAAATGAATTTCACAAGCTCAAAAGGTGTTTGAGGGTTTCAAGAACCTAGGATCAACATCAATTACTCATTGATCTCTTTTCCTCTCGTTGTCTTTGTAGAGACAATGACATATAACCTTGTTAATCTCAAAGATCGAAATTCTTTTAACATGAGTCATAACGCAAATCCAACTTTTTTTTTTGATGAATAACCAATCTAATCTTTTTGAAGATCGTAGAGGCTTTATCATAAACACATCAAAAGGCATAAAGCTTAATTTTTTCGTTTTAACTTTTAGCATTTATTGTGTCTTTCTTTAATTGAAACCTCTTTTGCTCCTCTTTTTAATTGATAGGCATTCTCCATTATTTCTATTTTTTTTTTAGATATCCTTCCTCAAAGTATGGCCCTTTCTCAATTATTGTACTTTTTTTCTAAGCCTTCCTTTTATCCATCGACTCTAACATTGTCTTCGTCTTTTCTAGGAAAAGACTCTCATTGCCCCCAGTGTGGGGTGTGATCCTAGTCAGGGTTTTTTATAAAAAAAAAATTTTATCCGCTCAAAATGGGACTGCAAGGGATATAAAGTTCAAGAATTGTTAAAGGATAAAACAAAAATGGCCTTTTCTCATTTCAAGCAAGGTCGGTTAGAACCGATAAATTTTAACCTCATCCAATGTAATGATTTAGACTTGTAAGAATCATAATTTATGAGTCCATAACTACTGAATCCACTACGTGTCATTATGCATACTGCTAAAACTTAGCTACATAGTGTGTGGTTCAATTTCATGTATGAGCTCAAAATTTTTTTAGTTACCTCATGTCATTTCAACAAGCATCGAGTCATTTATGCAAGTAAAATACTTTTAATCTTCAGGATTGATTAATCTTAAACGCATGTTGGAGCTTGATCAAAATATTTTGTCAAAATAATCTTTGAAAGAAACATCTCATGCTTTCAGAACAACAAAGAGACAAAGAAAAGACATGTTTCGTTAAAGGATGAGATGTGATCCCAAAATAAAATGCAGAATCACAAAATCCATAACAAAAATGATTGACAATTTAACACCCTTCTTGGATCAATTTTTTTAGCGATATCTGTGTTTTGCCAAGCATTTCGATCACTTGTCATTCTAAGGATGTTGCGGTGACAATATGGTCGATGATGTCATTTTTCACAAACTCAACTCGATTCTTGAAATTCTTGCAACTGTTCAACTTAATGACACAAAATCCCTTAATGATATTCAAATCTCTTTTCTGGATTATACCACCTAGAAAATAATGGTTGTATGGGATTTGGAGGAGTCAGGGCAATAAGTCCAGAGTCTAACAGATGCTGGTAGACAAACTCGAGTGGTCGAGGTATGTCAATCTTGGCAAAGACATTTTAGCAGTTAATGCTACAGTAAGACCTGGTTGGACCACATAATTAAGGCTTCCCATTGCCAGAGTCATCCTTTGATTCATCTCTTATTATTGTTCTAGAATCCTTGGCAGAATCTTCAATCTTTCCCATCTTCATACCTTGTTCAATTCTTTCGACAATCCTTACAATATCATGTCAATCTTCCAATGTTGTTGTGGTTATTTGTGGGTTGGTAGAAACTTTCCAACAGCCAAGTAATCTTGGGAGCGTGTAGAAACATGTAACACCACCATTGTCGACGTGTGGAATCACCTGTTGTCTTAACTGGAAGAGAAACTGATGAATCTGAAACACTTTTGTCTCCTCTTCGATTCCTCACTAGCAGTGCAGCAAACAAACACCTATAAGGGGAATTATACTCTATTAAAGTTCAATGTCTGCTATTTTTTCTCTTAGAGCAGCATCCGATGTTGCTAGACCGGAATGCTGTTCATAATAGAAATGGCTGGAAAGAAATCCAATGCACCAGAAACAGAAAGCTAGCAGATATTATATTCTCTTGGAATATATGAAGGCTTTGAACTACTATCAGTGCAGTTGAACGAGAACAAGGGTTGTCATTAGTTGATGACTGAAGGCATTACTGTCATTATTCATGACTAAGAAGGAGAGGTGCAACTTCAATGGAACGTGGACAAGTAGTGTTCCCAGCAAGAGACTGTGCAGACGTTCCCTTTCTATTTTTGAAGTTCAACACTTATTCAAACAGATTTATGAGTCGAGCTACTTCACCTTTACTTTACTGCTCTCAACTTCCTTTTGATAATAAACCTCTATCTAACCACTATCTTCATTCGCCATCTTCATCAGTCCAGTAGACCTCAAGTGGGGGGAACTTATGTTTCAACAGTGTGCATGCATGATAAATAAATAAAATGCAAAAATCCCATAATATGCATGCTTATTATTTATTTTAAGTTTTCCTTTAACTTATAATGGGAACAGACTAGATCAGATTCTCTTAAGAAATTTATCACCGAGGACTCCAAACCTACAGGAACTTGAACCGATTTAAGGGAGAAATTTGATGCCATAAATCAGAATAAGACTAAGCATTTCTCATGATGAAAAGATGATGAAATTGTCTTTCATTAATTTACAATATTAAAATCACAACAAGCCAATTTTTCCAAAGCCTTGGACCATCATAGGCTGAGATCTCATTAATTCCATCTCTGATCAACCCAAAAAACTGATGGAATTCATTTCTAGTCATTGGCTCACCATCTGCTATTTGTTGAGCTATGCCTCTTAATCCTGAAGCATAATTCTTGGCATCATCTACTTGTACATGATAACGCATAGCTTTAGAAGCCTAACATTCTGCTTCTCTTTCTGCATTTTTTTTTTCTGATGATAAGGTTTGCTCAATAGAAAGCAAATGGTCCATATGCTCATCTAAATTAGCAATTATTACATCTTGATTTTGATGCTGCTCTTGAAGTGATTCATTTTTCTCTTCCAATTTTAATACCATTTCCTGAGCTTTTAATGCTCTTCTAACCCATCTCTTCATATTGACATCTTGCTTCCTCTTATCTTCTGACAAAAGTATATATTTTCTTGTAATTGCTGGAACTCAAGTTGTTGCTGTTGTAGCTGAGCTGACAAGTCATCCTTTTCTTATTTTATGATAGCCAAAGCTTTTTCTCGAGTGGCTAGATTAAATTCTAACTTCTTTTTTTTAGCCCCTAACTCTTCCACTTCAGCATTCAAACTTAGGTTATAAGATTCTTGTTGGGCGCGGACTTCTTGATGTATGTCTTCAGCAGATAGAATCAAAGACCTGAGTGGCCCTTCAAAACGAGGAACTTTATACCCTTTCCCTCTTTTCTTTTGCCATATTGGATATCCTTCTACTCTCTTAGCAAAAGTAACCTTACCGGGATGTTTCCATGCCTTCTTCACTGACTCTAAAAATTTCTTCGAGGTCTTGAAATCTTCATAAAATGTTGCGAGTTCGGTAGTCCCTGGAATAAACTACTCATGTAAGATCCCACATCGGAAGCGAGGGTCTAGAGCTAGGACCTTATAAGTGCATGCTCATCTTAACTAGTAAGACGCGTTTAAAACCCTGAGGGGGACCTGGGTGGAAGCCTTGGGAATGGGTGGACAGGGAGGCCCAGAAGGGCAGTATCTGACAAGGTGAGTGTGTTGCGCTACTCTGAAAGACACGTTTTGGGACCATGTGTGGCTGCCAAGAACAAACCCGTAAAGGGGACCTGGGTGGAAGCCCTAGACATGGGTGGACTAGGAGGCCCAAAGCAGACAATATCTTGCTAGTGAAATGAGGTGTTATATCTCAAATCCAAATTGTTGTAAAACCATGTTAGGATAATAACTAATACTGCAGCGGGCTCCTATCAACGGGATCCATGGGTAGTCACCATAATATGCCAGATAAGATTTGAAGTAAAAGTATCGACTCCTCCAATGAAATTGAGATTTACTTAGACTTAGAAACATTGATTCCCATGTGGTTCTTCCTACTTCATGCAAGTGTTTTTCAGCAAAATTCTCTAGCTTAGAATAAAGATGCCATGGGGTACCAACCAAACCTGAAATCTTCCCCTCAATCATATGACTCACAGTCCAGACAAACAACAACTGTAAGCAACATCTTAAACGACCCCTTCCGGCTTTTCTACAATAATTCAAGGATGAGAAAGTTTCTGCCAATATTGTTGTAGCAGGGTTAATTTTAAGGGTCACCACATTTTTAAATACATTGACAGCCTCAAAATCGATCATTCCCTCAGTAGATGGGAAAAGAACTAAACCATATATGGCTAAGGCCAAAATCCTCAATCGAATTTCATTGCTTTCATCATGTAATCTTCTTTTAAATATGGCTTCTAGTACATTCCAAAACCAACCCTGAATATTTCCTCATTTAGTTGCATGTGATTTTGCTAGTTGACAATCTATCTAGGTAATCCAAGCAAAGTTAGAAAGTGCATGCTCTATAGGTGTGTAAAAGTACACCTTTTCTGACTTGGGACAATTTAGCAGGGATTCATACTCCTCGATAGTAGGAGTCATATCCACAGTATTAAAAGTGAAGCACCGATATTCTGGATCTCAAAACCCTATCATGGCTTGAAAACAAGCATATTGGACCTTAATTTTCAGTAAATGTGATAGATCCCCATATTGTTTCTAAAAATCGATTGATCATGAAAGGATAACCTTTCCCAACAGTCTAGCAGCTGTCCTGTACCAAGTGGTCTGTCATCTAATTTAATGTGGGCTGGTAATTGAGACTCAAATTCTGATGGCAAACAATCTCCTTCATCATGTTGGCTCAATTCTGATCTGATAAAAAATTCCTCAATAGTATTGCTTTTTTCCATCTCACATTTCCTATAAGGATCGGTGGAGATATAATGAGAATATAAAATGTATATAAAAATGTATGTTAATGAATTGATATTTGTTTGTGTCTTAAAGGGTATATCCTAATTGATAGGATCTAGCTCATAAGATTTGGCTCAGTTTAGTCTATCCTAAAGATATTCTTTGGTTCTTAGATTGCCCGAATTACCCATGAGGTAGTCGGCCTCTTAACCTTATACAACATGAGTATGGGAAAAAACATTCCACAATACCCGTTGCATAGGGTGAGTTACAATCTAAGCGAAAGTCCAAATGAGCATCAGTGGACATAAGTCACACTTGCCACTTGAATCTTTCTTTTCTAATCTTAAAAAGATGAGCTCGGGTCCAGAGCTTTTATAGGTTCACCGTGAAGTGTGTGAATACACAAATAAATAAACATGTATGCATGTGGCAATCTAGAAAATTGAAAAGAATCACAGTAGATATTGCATAAAATAAATAATGCAAATAAAATAAATGCTCAAAAATAAATAGCAATAAGAAAGAGCAAATGAAAAGCAAACACAAGCAGTTGGCTCAACCCTAACTCCCAAGTGGAGTCGCCATTCTGTCGATACACAACGTCGGGCGACGGCTCCGCTTTTTGTTTATTTAACAAAAATGGTTTTTTCTTAATTGGGAAAAATAAAGATTTTATTGGAGTCGCCATCTAGTAATTTGAGGGAACTAAAAATCCCAAATTAGACACTGCTCCCAGATATTCAAGTACGGGGTTAGTTATGATTAAGGGAAGGTAGACACCACCCTTAAAACATCCTTTCAAGAAAAAGGTTACCCTTACTTGCATGTTTTTTATTTGATTCAAATGCTATTATATTTTTAGCTTATTTGCAATTTTGTTTCTTTTTTTTTAAATTGTTAACGTCGGTCCCTAAGATTAGGAGACACGTTAAAAATGACATCAATTCCTAAAACTAGGAGTCTCGTCTAAATTATTGACGTTTTAACCCTAAAAAAGAGAGTTGCATCTGAGTTACCAAAAGAAATAATAATGGACATAATCCATATTTGGTATTTAAACTTTTGACATCGGTCCTTTTTCTGTAAATAAAAGAGACATGTCGACAGACAATATTCATAGGAGACACGTCAAAAAATTGACATCAGTCCCTAAAAAATAGGAGACTCGTCTAAAATTTTGACGTTTGTCCCTAAAAAGGAGAATTACGTATGGGTTACCAAAAGAAATAATGGACATAATCCATATTTGGTATTTAAATTTTTGACATCGGTCCTTTTCTGTAAATAAAAAAGACGTGTCGACAAACAATATTCATTTATAAAACAAATTATTTTGATATCGTTGAGAAATGGGTATAACCATACTTGAGAATTGGGCTTTGGACCTGCGTCATTATTCCTTTTATATTTATTTTTGGTTTTTTTGTTTTTTTTCACATGCAAGAAAATTTAAAAGTATTTATATATATAAAAATATCAAAAATACAAGGAGGGACCCCCAAAAATTACCTGAGTGCCACTGTATAGGTAAAAGACTGAAATACCCTTGAATTCTTGAAAAATCACCAAAATGCCCCTGGTGGCGCGTGTGGCTCACGCGCGGTTACTGTTGGAGGCGGTGAAATTTTCCAGTAATATTTCCGGCCAAAAATGGTTGCTTCTGGCAGATCTGATGGAGAGGATTCTGATGAAGGTGGTTTCAACGGTCTTTGATGGCTGACGAGGGAGAATCGTCGGTCCGGAAATGGGAGATCGAATGAGAGAGAGCGAATCGTCGGCGAGAGGAGAGAGAGAGACTCCGAGATTTTGTTATGGTGTGAACGCGAGCATGGTTCACCGGTGCATCTGAAGGCTGTGAACCGTTGGATTGTGGACAGACTGATCCTTCGGCTGTGATTGGGTTGATTTGCAAGTTTATCGAACGGTCCGGATGGGCTGAGTTTTGATCTAGTGTTGCGCGGTGTACCGAGAGCTTGGTACACTGGTTGACGTGGCATAACAAGATCGAAGGGCAGATTGTTTTAAGGGTTGAGATGGATTTGGATTTTAATCTAGCGTGGTAAGCCCTATTGTATCCTATTAAATTAAAGGTCCAGAACTAAATACTATTAGATCTAATGGTTAGGATATTTTAAGTATTTTTTAAATTGTTTTTTTTTAAATCAATATCTTCCTCGCGTGAAGAAAAACTAAAACAAATTAAATAGTAATCCAAATCTCTACTCTTTTTGTTCTTTTTTTCCTTTTTTTTCCTCCTTTCTCCTTCCTCTTGTCTAGCAAATTTTCACTTGCTATTTATAGCCAATGACAAGGGACATTAAAATCTAAATACACATGTCGCGAATCTGCTTTAAATAAAAATTTCTTGGCCACAACTACTCCGCCTACTATCGGCTCAACTACCCCGCCTAGTATGATAAATTTTGTATTATTGATTTTCTTTTATTATATATAATAATAAATATTTATATAGGTAAAACTAAAAACTCAAATCAGTATTAGAAAAAAAGCTCGATTCAACCGCTAAAAATCAACTTTAATGACCTAAAATTATGTTGAAACACTGGGAAAAAAAAACATTTGATGGGTATCAACCTGGTGGACTCGGTTTTAATCGAAAATGACGGTTTTGACCCGAAACGGCCTGAAACTCATTTTTTACCCTGGTCGACATGGTTTGACCCGTATTGACTCGGTGGACTCGTTTTTCACCGAAAATGACGGTTTTGACCCGAAATGGCCTTAAACTCATTTTTTTTCCTGGTTGACATAGTTTGACCCGTATTGACTCGGTGGACTTGGTTTTGACCGAAAATGACGGTTTTGACCTGAAATGGCCTGAAACTCATTTTTTACCCTGGTCGACATGGTTGGACCTGTATTGACTCAGTGGAATCGGTTCTTATAGAAAGATGCAGTTGACTCGAGAAAAATATTTTTTTGAATTTTAAAATTTTTCTTAATTTTTTTAGATTTTTATAAATAATAATAGAAATAAAATAACATTCAAGAAAATCTTAGTGAATCCAAAATTGGGTTACAACAATATGTTGAAATGAGTTTAGATACTTAAGAAGCCGCACATACTGCTTGTTTGTAAAAGATTGGTTGAACATTGCTATTTACATACTTGTTGCATAATTGTGAGTAATTAATATAAATATACCTTAAAAGTATCATGAATTTTTTCCATGCATTTATTTTGAAACTGATATATTAATTGTGAGTAATCGATGTAAATATATTTTAAAGAATGTTTGTAAAGCATGTGTGTTTGCATCCTTATATTTATATGAAATATGATATATGAAATGATAGGTTATATACTTGGTGTGACAAGTTATGTATATGGTGTGATTTTGGGTTACATATATGGTATGTGTGTAATGGGCTATGAAATAGTATGAAATTTACTAATTAAATCGCTATGTGTATGTGTGTTTGATTTTATTATTCTTGAATATATTTATATTAGTTAATCACTAAGTTGTGGAAACTCATCCTTTTTCCACAATTATTTTCTTTAAAGCTTATAGATTTAAAAAATGGGGAAATAACTTGACAACTAAGAGTTATATGTTAGTTTGTTGCTCGTTTGCCTTTTGGCTTTTCTTGAAAACTTTCTATTGTTTTTTCATATTATGAGTTGTGTATATAAATGATGTAAAGCTCTATAATTACAATAGATTTCAATTGTGAATTGAGTTCTTGTTCAGAGACATTAATATTTTGTATACGTATATATGATGATGCGATTGAGTGTTTTTATTTATTTGAATTTCTTGTTTGAGAAATGTTATAGTTTAAGGCTTAGTATGGTCAAAGTAGCCTTTATATATTTAGAACATGTGCCGTTCATGTTTTGATTAGGATGCGATAGTAATACCATTATTGTGTTTTAGTTCTTGGCTAAAATATCATACTATGATTACCAAATTGGCAAAAACCAAATCATGGTATAGATAGAAGTCTGTCATCTAACCTTCAATAAAATAATATGTTTTGTGTTGGATGATTCTTTGATAGGTACTGAAACCTTTTTTTTTTTTGGCATATGAATTAATTAAAATAACTAGTAGGTTTGTGCTTAGCATTAGGGTACTTGTTAAGATTTGAAAGTCTATTTAACTTGTATATGCTTAATGAATCTCAATTCCAAAATTTCCATATGTAATACACATATGTATGAGAGTACAAGAATTGTTTACATACTTATCACATATGATGGTAACTCAAAATTAATATATGATCCAATATTAGTAATAATATAACACACCCATCTTATCATATAAGAATGTCAAAGTAAAAATATTAATTTATGATAAGTTTATGTTGCTGCCATTCACAAAAACTAGTGAGTCTATACAGGCGGATTGATATTTGGCTGTCATAATCTATCTCCATTAAAGATTACCAGACTCAATGAATTATTAGACCCATTTAAGAAGAAGATGTAAACCCCTAGTCTAAAAATCAGTAAACCAAAGTCATGAAGGTAATCCGCAATTGAAAAATGGTAAATTAAGAGGAAATATTATTGGGATTTAAAATAAACATCCTCAATGAGTACTTAACTTAAATTTTGGATGAAATAAAGTAATAAAATTAATACGTGAAATGTTAACTAGTGATATATCGTGCAAACTTTTCAATCGTGTAAAATAACTATTTAAAGAAAAATATTTATTTTTTTTAGATAATAGTCGAGGTGTTGTTAAAATTTTTGGCTAAAAAGAGAATAAGCCTTATAACAACAATAAGGCAATAATAGAGAAGAGAAAATAATAAAGTCATAAAAGCATGGAATCTGCAATAGAAAGAAGAAAACAGGGACCAAACAATGGATAAAAACTAGAAGTCAGCTTTTGTTATCCCCAAAAAAGATCCCCTCAGAGCTGATCACTAAATCCAAACTAGTGGAAGCAGGAGTTATGCTATCAAACTTTAACCATAAAGAGAACCTGTGAAGGAACAAGTAAAAACAATCTTGAAGATCTGGAGTAGCATCATTGAAGATTACATCATTGCGATGAAGCAACAGACTCCATATAATAGAAGAAAGAGAAGTTGCTATGAAAGATTCTGAAATTTACCTTTCACCATTGATAGCATATATCGTCAACAAAATTTAAGAAATAGTCATTAATACCCCCCCCACAGATATAGAAATTCCATCCTTAACTTCCAGGAAAAAAACACTTTAAATGAAGAGATGACTTGAAGTTTCAATACTTCTCTTATAAAAACACACATCTAGCTTGCTGAAGAGAAAGGAAATCATGCTGAAATAAGAAATCATGGGTGAAAACTTTATCTCGGACAAGCAGCCAAAAAAACAATTGAACTTTTAGGGGGCATCTTTTAACCATACTAAAGACTGAAAAGGTTGGACACCACCATAAAGCAATTGATCCAAGAGATGGGAACTTAATTTTACTATATAAAGACCATTTGTGTTGAGAGTCCATCTTCATATCTGACCTAAAACGATGCATTATCTTTGTTTCTAATAAGGACAACAAGGAAGATAACTACTCAAGTTCAAATTGAAACATAAAGCGGCATTATTGTAAAGACCACATCCAATTATAGTTATCCAGTTACCCATATCAGCAACCACATAAAATTAAGAAGAAGACAAAATAAATGACTTGAGGAAGGCTACTTTTACAGGAATATCTCTAATCCAATTATCCTACCAAAACGATGTTAAACTACCATTACCCATAATAAACTTACAGTGTTGTGTGAGAGCCTGATATTCACTTATTTGAAAAGTGGACATAATATCCCTCCAAATTCTAGAGAGATGCTTGTTGAAAGTTGGGATCCCATTCTCAAAAGTTGATTTGTATAGGTTAATGATAATAGATTTTCATATACCAAAGCCTAAAGAAAAAAGTCTCGATATCCATTTAAATAACATAGCTCTATTTTTTTACATAAGGGAACATATACCAAGACCTCTTTGCTTCTTATCACACATTACCAATCTTGATTAGATGTTATAAAAAGATATATGCTTAATAGAGCCATACCATAAGAAACGTAGTTGAGTAGAGATAAGTAATCTACAAACTCCCTTTAGCATTAAGAAGACTAACATGAAAAAATTGACAGCGAGTTGATGACACTCTTAATTAGGCATAGACACCCAGCCATGCTTAAAAGCCTACCCTTCCACTGACTTAGTCTTCGATGAAATTTGTCTATAACTAGCTTTCACGTGGAGATGCAATTTGGATTTGCACCTAATTACATATACCAAGATAAGTGCACGAAAAAGAGTCAGTCATGCAAAAAGTAGTTGAAGCCAGGCTTATACAAAAACAATCTTCCACATTGGCTTTGATAATAGAGCTATTATGGAAGTTAATGTGAAGACATAAACTTAAAGCAAACCACCTCAGAATTCTTTTGACTTGAAGAAATTGTTCAATCTCTATTTGTGTCATAACCAATTTATAGGTTATTCTTCAAATTCATTTTTCTTTTTTCTTTTCAAAATTAAAATCAAAAAATAAAATAACAATAGCAAAAAAATTGGCATATTGACAAAAGCAAGCTAGGAGGATTTCAAATATAGAAAAATCAAACTGTAATTTTGAATGGAATCGAGAGCATAATTATACTCTATTATACTCAGAACTAGAGAGACAATCCAAATTCAAGATCAAATTAAATCATTATTGAATGAATCTATATAAAAAATAAGCATAAGAACATAACTAGATTTTTAATAGGCCAATTTGATTTAATAATGGGCCAAATTAAAATTTAATCATGTTTAAGGATTAATTTGGGTCCAATTGAATGATTTAATTAGTTCCAGGGACGTAATTATACTTTAAATAAAACAAATTAATTTTATTATGGACTTAATTGGTGAAAAATTAAGTTTGAAAGCCTTGTCTTTATCTTTTATATTGTATTGTTTCCTCTGTTTTCATCGTCTCCATCTTTTATATATAAGACAATAATCAAATACTACCATTGAGTTTTTATAATTTTAAACTAAGGGCAATCATGCTTTTGTTAAGAGATATTAAAATTATGCTAACGTGTTTGATAAATGTTTAACAACATGAAAAAAACGGACTCTATCTATCATACTCAAGTTAAATTTTCACTTTAAGAAAATTACAAGTTTGTGGAAAAAACACAAATGAATAAAAAAATTACAAAGAACTAAAATTAACTTTGGCATGCATGGTTGAAACTTGAAATTGAAATAAAAGGACACGAAGGGCAAGTTTGGTGATTGTTTGATATTATTATGTTATATCTTGTTATGCATTGGATAATATATTTTATTATCTTATGTTGGGTTGAAAATAATATAAGCAAAAATAGTATTTAATAATTGGTTATTTTGATTTCAAAACTTATATTTTCATTCAAGAATATAATATACCTTGCAATATTTTGGTTTAAAGTAAGGTTATCATGCTTAGAATTAAAAGAAAAACATTATTTTTTTTTAGTAACATGTGCTTTACTTTTAAAACAAACATTCCTTGACCAAACATTGATTTTAAATCAGCATTGGTAAAAAGTGAAAAAAAAGACTAGCAATTCTTTAAAGATAAACACTTGACTATTTAGGGATAGATTTGAACACCAATACATATCCATAAGCCATAACTATAGTTATCCAACCTGATTTAAGAATTAACTTGAAAAAAAAAACATGCATCCAAGTCATTAATTTCAATAGTTACATATTTCAATTATTTTTATGAAAATTGCAACGTTTTTTTTTTTTTTAATGAATGCTTATTCGATAAGTTTGAACCGGGTTTAAACACTACCAGAAAACCGGAGAAAAGCAACGGAATTACCGATGGAATATTTCCGTCGGTAATATATACCGACGGAAATAATTCCGTCGGCAAATCTGTCGGTATATACCGACGGAATATTTCCGACGGTTTTGCCGACGGAGTATACAGTTCGTCTGGAAATACGCAACGGCATGGTGACGTCAGGCGATGTTACCGACGGAAATTACCGAGGGATTCAAACTGAGATAGCCGTACAGTGACGTGGCGCTGTCACCGACAGAATCACCGACGGAATACTTCCGTCGATGATTCCATCAGAAAAAACCATTATATGCCCCCATCTGCCGACACTCTCTTCCTCTGTTTCTCCTTCTTCTTCTTTCCCATCCCACCTCTCCCCTCCCAAACTGCAGCCAAACACCCATCCCAAACTCTCCACTATTCTCAACACGAGCACTTAAGTTTCTTATATCTTGTACGTGGTC
>Ga0325405_1002075_pt1 | contig 20633 bp, 12 predicted proteins | sample PopdelMetagenome_21_FD_205663 | JGI IMG/M metagenome (GOLD analysis project Ga0325405, IMG submission 205663) | Populus deltoides microbial communities from Bellville, Georgia, United States - Xylem-Control-R2 | ecosystem: Host-associated > Plants > Phyllosphere > Stem > Wood/Secondary xylem...
TACAATCTTTGTTTGATTCAATCAAATGTTTTTCCTAAGATTAATAACATAGATCCACTATAATAATTAAATTTAGTTGTTTTACAAGTTTAGATATCACAACTCTGGTTTTGATAGCAAACTTAGGAATAGATTGGTTAGAATAATAACTGAGAGTCCACTCTAACAATCAAACTAAACAATCATAGGAAATAAGCATAGAAAAACAAACATATTATATAAACTGAAAATAAAAGGTAAAATAGATCTCATAGTTCTTGAAATCCAAAGGTTTCTATCTCCTTGTAACCAAGAAAAAGAACTTAGCCTTGCATGTTTATCGAAAAACTAATCAAGAGAAAAGATGAATACATGATTTATGGTATAGGAGGAAAAGGTGAAGTTTTTCTTCTCTTTCTGGCCGCCCTTTCCTTCCTTTCTCTCACTTTTTTTATTTGATAGGAAATCCTAATCCCTCTTTCCTACAAAATAGTCGTTTTCTAAATAGACAATTTACATGGTATAGGAGGAAAAGGTGAAGTTTTTCTTCTCTTTCTGGCCGTCCTTTCCTTCCTTTCTCTCATTCTTTTTATTTGATAGGAAATCCTAATCTTTCTTTCCTACAAAATAGTCCTTTCCTAAATAGACAATTTACATTTAAGTGATGCAATAACTATTTTCTTAAAAAATGAGAAATTGCCTTACATAAAATCTTCAAGCTTTAACTTTAGACTTAAAAGAGTTAAATTGTTGAATAAGGACTTGGATGTCGGTTTGGATGATTTGGGAAGTAAATTGGACTTGCTTCTTCATAAAACCTGTCTGCGAGTAGAATTCATGTGTCATCTTAGAAAACTCATATCTCTCTCATATGAGCTCTTTTTCTGCTGCAATTTGATAAGCTGATAGGTCTTCGAGTCAAGAATCCAACAAAATTGAGTTTGCATCAAATGGACTTCTTTACCTCAAGATATTCAAGTCAGAATGGTTGATTATCAACATTAGAAGAATGCGAGATTTATCTTTGAAGGCTGCGATTCCATGTTCTTTTTTTTTCTTGCCAAATATGTATAGAAAGGTATGGGTGTTAGCTTTCTAATTCCACTAGAATCACTTCATTTCAGCTTCTAGAGCTCAAGCTCTGCACAAAACATCAATCGGAGATCAAATCTGTCAATGTTCGACACGAGCTAAAACATGGTCTGAATTATCTCCAATTTACTTCTTTTGGAATCTTACATTTAAAAGTGCTTTCAAAACATAAAATAAAGAATATTAAGGCATTTTATATATAAAACCTAGGGAGAATACTAGGTAAATATGAGTAAAACTATCGAATAATATGGTAGCATCAACAAACTTCTAGTACTTTGGGTAAGTTTTATGCAAAATCATTAGCTCTTAGATTAGGGTTCTTGAGGAATTTTTTCAGGTAGATGGAAAGTAAGGATAGAGTGTGAAGGGGAGATGAAGAAGGATTGATAATGCTTAAAAAAATTAAAGAACAAAATGACTAAGAAAAGACTGGAAAGCCTTCGGCCATACCTAAAATAGTGATGGGGGAAAACTTTTTTATGTTAAATTATTCATGCATGTTAAAATAACAAATGTAAGATCATATAAGAAACAGTAGTGTGCCAAATCTCAAACACAAAAATAAATTATTATGATGCATGATCTTATGAAACTTAATTTTTGAATGATTGAAATCTCATGTGTGATTATTGATGTATAAATGATATATTTTATATGTAATAGTGATAAAAGTAGGGAAGAAATACATGAAAGTGATTGTTTATGTGTTGGACATACAAAACTAAAACTCCGAACAATGTTGTTAGCTAACTTATGACCAGAAAGTGATCTAGTTAAAGGCAGAATTTGGAATGTTGCCCTTCATAAAAATTATAGAATTGGACTTTAAATTTTAAATGGGACTAAAATCACTTAAATCGAAGCTATAAAACTCTAGATATTGGTAAAAACCCGAAGACAGATCAGAGTAGAAGATTCTGGACATAATATGCATTGAATCTTAAACTAAAAATTTGGGCTTACAACTAAGACATTTTGGGGTAAATGTCTTCATGAAAAATGTGTTCAATGATGTTAACTTTTGTAGGGAACAAACCTTACTCTAGGGAGGGGTTAAGCTATACGTTACAGGACAAATTCACGTACCATTGTATTTCGATGAATTTAAGTGTGTAAATAGTAGGTTTAACCCTCTTCATCAAAGTTGTGTAATTGTGTCTTAGCCTGCTAAAAAAATAAACCCCAAATGAAACTAATTTCTACAACTCTAGTAGGGGGAGAAACACTAAATAGTATTATAGTGCACTTGTCGTGTATTGTTTGAACATAATGAGTTTTGATATGAAGTTAAAAGAAATAATTCTTGTGTAAAGAATGATTATGTAAACTTGTTAAAGAATGTACTAATAGGAAATATTTGTATGGTTCAAGGGGAATACCGAGTGCAAGATATTTATCGGAGGAGCTCACTCGACCAAAGAAGAAGGTAAGTGAAATCTCGTCTATAATGAATAAAGTCAAATCTAAAATTTTAAATTTATGATGAATATTGGAACATGAAAGTAATGTGGATAAATTATTAATATAATGTAAGATTGATATAATTGAAATGCTTTCATAACGAGTGAAAGACCAATGTGGGAATCGTTTCCAAAGTTATTGAAAATCGATGAATTTGAATTGTTTGCAACTAATATAGTTAGATCTGAATTTTTTTGATTAGTGATGAATACTGAACATGATAGTAATATGGATGAATTATAAATATGATGTGAGGTAAATAAAATTGAGTTTCTTTCGCAATGAAAGAAAGCCAATGTTGGGATTATTTCTAAAGTCTTGGAAACCAATGAATTTGAATTGCTTTTACAATGAGCAAAAGTCAATGTTGGGATTATTTTTGAAATTTTAGGGATTATTTTTGAAATTTTAGAAAGCAATGAGCGAAAGCAAATGTTGTGATTGTTTCTGAAGTTTCAAAAACCAATGAATTTGAATTGCTTTCACAATGAGCAAAAGCCAATGTTGGGATTGTTTTGAAATCTCGAAAACAAATGAATTTAAATCTCTTTCGGAAGGAGTAAAAGCCAATGTTAGGATCATTTTCAAAGTATTAGAAATCGATGAATTTGAATTGTTTTTGCAATGAATGAAAGCCAATGTTATGATTATTTTTGAAGTTTCGGAAACCAATGAATTTGAATTGCTTTCACAAGGAACGAAATCTAATGTTGGGATTGTTTTTGAAGTTTCGAAAACCAATGAATTTGAATTGCCTTCGCAATGAGTAAAAGTTAATATTGAGATTGTTTCTAAAGTATTCGAAGATAAATGAAATTGAAGTTATGTTCGCGATGAGTGAAAGTCAATGTTGGGATTATTTCTAAAGTTTTGAAAACCAATGAATTTGAGTTGCTTTCACAATGAGCAAAAGCCAGTGTTGAGATGTTTTCTAAGGGTTATGAAAAACATTGTACTATAAAGACTAGTATTGTGAAGTCATCGTAAAGATTTGAGTGATTTTGCATGTTAGTTAATTTGCGAATATATGTTCTACATAATTATTATGAAAGATATAGTCATCATTCATGAAAGCTCCTATAAGATTTTATAGGAATAATGAGTACTCTCATTTTCATTACACTTAAAAGTAAAACTATAATCATAATATGAAATTTTGCTTCATTAATCTTTGTTGTCGAACCTTCTCATATTGGTGGACCCAGTAATTAGGTGATAAACAAACTTCAGGACTTCAAGAACTTTTGTTGTGCACGTAATAGATTTTTTAACTTGTACAACAAAAAACGGAGATAATAACTCTTTTCTTTGTAATGATGTTATTTTATCTATGTATGTCTTATGTAATGAAGTCTTTAGACAAATACCTTATGTAAAATGATAACTAAGTATTTTCTGTAACTAATTTATATGTGTATGTAGACTAATCTACTACACACACACACACACACACACACACACACACACATACATGTATTAGGATCATATATGTGATTTAATTGTTTTTTTTTTCTAGCATATGTTTAGAGTTATATTCTTGTGAATGTATATGATACAACTGTTAAAAGATGAAATGTATATATGATTTTAAAGAATGTTCTTGAGGTCGAGATGACATGAAATAGGTACTAAGATGAATGACCTATGTGGTTATGAAGACTTTGAAATATAAGCAATTGCTGATAACTTGGTATGTCCAATTATAGATGAAACTTTGCAGAAATTTCGACTGAAATTTTGATGAACTTTGCATGAATCCGGTTTTAAAAAATAAATTACAATATTTTTCCTATATTATGATTGATGTGTTGTCCTGGTAATTGGGTTGTTACAATAGTGGGAAACCAAATTATGATTAAACACCTTATCTAAATCTGGTTATAAATATTTATGTATGAAACCAATACTCGTTGTCTTTACAAAAATAGGTTGATAAATTACCATGAGTAAAATAAATATATCCCTACTTAGCATATTTAATTCTAATAAATTGATTGAACCAAACTTCTTTGACTAGTACCAAAATGTGAGAATTGTTCTAAAAAAAATAAGTTTATATATTATTGAGAATCTAACCCCCTATCTTTAATAAGGACATTAATAATAAAGTTAGAACTAAATATCAATGTCATGTTGATGACGATGAGTAGGCTACAAGTGTGATGTTAGCTAACACATCATTTGAACTTCAAACATAGCATGGAAATATGGATGCTTATATAGTAATTATGCATTTCAAAAAGTTGTTTGATGTGTAATTGGACTAACAAGTATGAGACCTCTAAGGAATTGTTCCCCTATAAGATGATCAAGTGTTTTATGGTGAGCACCTATGTGTTGAGAATGATTGTCAATTTTAAGAAATTAGGCCAAATAGGTTTTTGTTATGGACCATGAGTATTGACTTGATCTTGCAATCTAAGTGTAGAAGCCTACATGGTGCATCAAGAATAACAAAGGGAACTTGTCATCATTGTAGCAAGGAAAGCCACTATAGGAGGAACTGTAAGGATTATCTTGCAAGTATGAAGGCCAAAACGCTTATTGAAGTTTTTGCTTCATAAGTGTTTATGTCTGTATAGGATTGTGGTAACGGTTGCAGTTTAAAGTGATTTTCACTTAGAAATGCATCAAAATAATTTTTTTTTAATTTTTGAGATCAGATATTAAAACGATTTGAAAACATAAAAAAAAATTTAACAAAAAACAATTCAAAATTTGAGGAAACACGGTTTGCACCACGTTTCCAAATGGGCTCTTTATGATTGAATAAAGGTAAAGTAGACCTATATGTTGGCAATGAAACAAGAGTTGATGCATTAACTATTCCAAGTGGGTTGATACTAGAACTTGATAATTGTTATTTTATTCTAGTATTTTTTAAAAATATCGTATCCATTTTTTAATGGATTTAAAATTGCTATTAAAGGCAAATGTTCTTCCTTTATAATAATGATGCTTATTATAGATCCGGTACTTATACAAATGATTTGTATACACCTGATCTTGAAGTGCCTAGGTTTAATATAAATTACAAGAATAAAAAATTAGATAATCAATATCCATATTATTTATGACATTGAGAACTAAGCATATCAATGAAACAAGAATCACCAAGTTAAATAAAGAAACAAGGATCAAGTTAAATAAAGAAGGATATTTGTATACACCTGATCTTGAAATGCCTAGGTTTAATATAAATTGCAAAAAGAAAAAAAATAGATAATCAATATCCATATTATTTATGACATTGTGAACTAGGTCATATTAATGAAATAAGGATCACCAAGTTAAATAAAGAAACAAGGATCAAGTTAAATAAAGAAGGATATTTGATCTTTTTTATTATGAATAATAAAAAAAACTCATAAAGCTTATTTATTGGGTAAGATGACCAAAACACCTTTTACTAAATGAATGAAAGATCTAATTAATTGTTAGGTCTAATACATACAGATGTATGTGGACCAATAATGATTTATGCCATGGATGAATATATATGTTTCATCATTGATTACCATTTGGATATAGTCAAGTGTATTTGAAAGTCTGAATCTTTTGAAAGATTCAAAGAATTTAAAAATGTAATTAAAATACAAATTGGAAAGAATATTAAGATACTTCAATCAGGTCAAGGTGGTGAATACTTCAACCAAGATTTTCAAGATTATCTAAAATGGAATAAGATTATCTCATAATGGACACTTTCTAAAAGGAGAAATTACCACCTATTGGATATGGTGTAGTCTATAATAAGCTATATAAACCTTTTACCTTTCTTTTTGGGGTTATGCCCTACAAACTACTACTTACATTTTACAAAGGGTTCCATCAAGATCTATTAATAAGATTCCATATAAGATATGAAATTGTAAGAGACTAATCTTATCATATTTAAAATATTTGAGACAAAACGCTTATATGAAATGTATTGTATCTAAAAACTAGAAGTTAAGTCAGATATATATAAGTTTGGATATCTAAAAGAAATTATTGGATATTATTTATATCATCTACTTAAGTAAAAGTTTTTGTCTCAAAACATGTTGCCTTTCTAAAGAAAGAATTGGTTCTTTCTAGGAGCAGTGAGAGAAAAATAGAACTTAAAGACGTTTAAGAACCATAAATTGACATCCAAATTGAACCTAAACTAAGGTTATAATATTGGATGTTCAGCTTAAAGCTTAATAAACATAAGAACTCTATAGATCTGGCAAGACATATCATGCAAACCAATGAGATATGGACTTCTTATGAAAGCTGAAGATGACGAGTTGCTTATACTTGATGAGCCTGTCAATTACATAGAGCTAATATCTGATATCGAATCTATGAAATGGCTTGAGACGATGAAATCTCAAATAGATTCCATGTACACCAACCAGGTATGGACTTTAGATGATCCACTTAAAGGGATAAAACTCATTGGGTCTTTAAAAGAAAGACTTACATGTAAGGTAATGTACATATGTACAAAGCTAGACTAGTTGCCAAAGGTTAAAAAAAAGACAAATAAATTGACTTTAATGAAACCTTCTTATTGGTAACTATGTTAAAATCCATAAAGATTTTGCTTGATATAGCTACATATTATGATTATGAGATTTGAAAAAAGGATGTCAAAATTATAATCCTAAATGGGAATAAGATGTGTATCACAACTTGAAAGTTTTAAATATAAGAAATTTACCAATAAAGTATACAAACTATAAAAATTTATTTATGAACTTAAGTAAGTTTCAAGGAGTTGGGATATTCATTTTGAAAAGATAATCAAATAGTTTAATTTTATAAAAAAAAAATATAGATAAGGCTTGTGTTTATAAAAAGGTTAGTGGGAGTGGACTTGTTTTCCTAATATTATATGTAGAAGACATATTATTGATAGAAAATGACATTTCTTTACTTTAGTTAGTAAAGATCTAATTGTCTAAGAATTTTTCTCATGAAGAATATGAGAGAAGCAACCTATATATTGGGAATAAAGATCTATAAAGATAGATCTAAAAGGTTGGTTGGATTATCTTAATCCATATACATAGACAAGATACTAAAACAGTTTAACATGGAAGAATCTAAAAAAGATACTTACCTATTTCTCAAAGATACATCTCTTCAAGAAAATGTGTCCTAAAACATAAATTGAGAGAGATATGATGGAAATGATTCCATATATTTTGGATATAGGATTCATAATGTATAAGATAATATGTACACGACCAGATGTATCTTATGCTTTTAGCATCACGAGTAATACCAATCTAACCTAGGTGACAGTCACCGAAAGATAGTTAAAAATATTTTTAAATACTTAAGAAGAATAAAAAATATTTTCCTGGTTCATGTAGGAGATGAACTAGTAGTTTATGGTTATTTGGATGCTAGTTTTCAATAAGATATTGAAAATAAAAAATCTAGTATGGTTATATTTTACTCTAAATAATGGTGTTGTAAGTTGGAAGAGTTCTAAATAATAGAAGAGACAAAAAAAGATTGTTTGGATCAAGAAGTTCATCATTGAATTAAGTGTGGTTCCTAGCATTATTGATCCAGTAATCTTGTATTGTGGTAACAATGGAGTTATTATAAAAGCAAAGGAACTAAGGTCTCAGTAATGATCCAAAGATGCACTAAAACAATTCTATTTGATTAGAGAATCATATAATAGAAGATGTAAAGATAAAGCAAGTACCTATTGAAAAGAATCTTGTAGATGCTCTTACTAAACCATTATCCCAATAAAAGCATTATTGTTAAGTAGAGCGATATGGTATTTGATATATAAGTGATCGACTTTAGTGCAAATGGAAGACTGTTAGTGTATATGCCTTGTAGTGAATCGGTTGGTTACAAGTGGCATTGACTTTGTTCATGTATATATATTTAATTTATTAATAAAGGCTTATTTATCTTTAATATTCATCAAATATTTGATTAATGAATTTAGAGTAAAAATAAAGTCCTTGAAACAAAAATATTTTGCAAAGAAAATTATAAAGTTATTATAATTATAGGATTCCTACTGCATCAAAGTATTATTCCTAAATGTTCCTGGTTAATAATTTGTTAAGCCTATAAATTAGTTAGAGTTGTTGAGACTGGTATATATTATGTTATTTTCTTTATGAAAGGAAGCAGTTGTTCTCATAAATAGAGGTATAAGGGATACATATAATTAATATATAAGTGTTTTTCACATGACATATACACTTAACAAGCCCACATGAGGATTTCATATGGAAAAATTACTTGTGTATATGGAAAGTCTTACTTAACAGTTATGTAAGTGATCCTTTTACTTGAGATCATTAAGTTATCTTATATAAGAAGTATTATATTTTGGTCCTGCTATACGTTGTGTCAATCATAGGTAGATATTGAGTTTAACATGAATTATATGAAGGTGTTTAAATAATCAAGAGAGGATTCATAACCCTTGGTGAATTAGAAAAAATATTTCATTTGTTCTCAAATAGTATTGATTGTAAATTCTTATACAAGATGAAATGAGATTTGAAAAGAGTTTCAAGTCTCATTTAAAGAATCAATGGCTATAGTATTGAGAACAAACATGATTTGACAGGGTAAACACACTTCATGCTATAATGTCTAAATCTATCTTAATATTGTTGATGAAGGAATAATAATTACATTGAGAAACTAATCACTAAAAGATAAATCAAATCACTTGTGACTTTCTTTATATTTGAGGGATCATGACAGGTTGCTAGACATTGTACTTGATATTTAAATATAAATCAATCAATTGTTGAATTGATAATAAATTAATTTTGTTTAATTTATTTAATCATATTTTATTTAGAATTGTGATTTATATTTTAGTCAGCTTATTAGGGAACTTAATGAATCACACGCATAAGAACTATTGGTTAGAAATTAAAATGAAATAATTAATCAAGTGCGACTTGATTGTAAATATATTTTAAACATTGAGGACTTGAATGTAATTAATACAGGAGATTACAATTCTAGACCTAGAAACAATCAAGTACGGACTTGATTGAATAAATTTTTAAAATTAGCTTAAAAAATATATGTGATATTATTTAAGCGGTAAATTGATATTTGACCATTTATATTATTTTTAGGTTTTCTTATAAATAGATTGTTATGCATCTTAATAAAAGAGCTATCACTCTAAAGTATAATAATCTTTCTTTTTTAAAATGGTTTAAGAGATTTTTTATTGGTAGTTTATGTGGATTACTATTAGAGACCGAATATATAGACAACTTATTTGTGACAACCAAACCTTCAAAGCAAATATTTAAAGTTTAAAAGAACATCTGATCTTCAAGTAATTTTCACGTAAAACTCTAAAATAACTCAAAATTATATATATATAAAAGAAACTCAGCAACAATTTCAGTGCAGCCTTCATAAGATGCCAAATGAAAAGTTGTTCTCTTATCATTAACTATAACTAAAAAAACATAGAATGGTTACACGTCAAAAATATATTATTTACATGACATGAAAAATATATTGTAAATTTGGATGGTAAGATGGTAAAAATAGACAGTAAAATCATAAATAATTTTTTATAATTAAATTTATTTTTAAAAAAATAATATTTTCAACTTCTAAAATTCTATAAATATCTTATACACTATAATCAACACATAATTTTTCACTTAAACTAACATAGAATTATTCAACTACTACAAGACATCTATCTCATGTATCTGACTCCAATTCTTGTTATTAACATCACCTTCACCTTCATCAATTAACTCTCACCTTATCACAACATCAATCTACTGCGACAATCATCAACTTTTTCATCCTAAGCATTGTCCTCGTCATTCCATCATCGCCTCCCGCATTTTTATTTCTTTTCTTTTCGATCATCATTTGTTCCTGGAGTCATTATTTTAATCATTATTATTATTACTACTATTATTTTACTGTATGTTTTATTTCTTAGATATTTGAAAAGTTGTTGTGTGAAAAATATTTTATGAGAAATAATTTATGAAAAACCTAACATTCCTTAAGTGAATAGATCAAGGATGATAAATGGTGAGTAATCTAGCCCATGTAAAGTACAAGTTGTAAATGTAAATGTGAAATAAATTTGGAAATGAACTTTGAGTAATTTAGGTCAATAGAAAACCAAACGAATTTCATGGCTTGTTTATCATAAATTAAACTAAATAATTTGATAAAATTTACTAATAAAAGAAAAATATGGAAGTGGCCATTTCAATAATAATAATAAAAAAGTTTATCGTTTTTCTCGTTGCCCATTAGGCAGGACGGAAAGAGCTAGTTCCTGGGCTCATCTTGTGCTGGGCTGATGGGCCTGTATTTATATTTTATATTTTACATAAAATGATTTACCACAGTCCACATGTTTTTTTCGTTGATACTAACTTGTGACCTTCGATTCCACCAACGGAGAAATATATTGGCACTCAAGAAAACATGTAACCAGATTTGATAAACTTGTTCAGGACCGAACCCAAAGTAACTCCCATTTTGAAGCTTGTGAGAAGACAACAATCTCGGCTAATGTTTTAATGCGTTGCAGTGCCCTTCCAGCACAAATCCCTCGTGACAATTCAATGCCTGCGTCAAAAGCCCTCACAAGATAAGAATGCAAGGATATCAAGTACAAGTGACCTAGCACCCAAATTGAGATCTAAAAGTTCCAGCAACACTACAGCTTCAGCACATTGAAGCTCATACAAAATACATCAATTATCTTCAAAGTTGCCACCAACTTGTTAGATATTAAGATAATGCCTCCATTTAATTGAATGGTGACCCAGAAGGCGCAACTAGACCAAGAGTTTGCATGACTTTCGTTCTCCGCAATTCTTGTAATCTTCCAAAAAATGTTCCACCAGCCTACGAGCAGCAGTTCAATTTTGCAAAATCAGTTTTGTAATGGGAAAAAAAATATATGGTAAAAGAACTGCTATGTAACAGGGAAAGAATGAGTATTGTTTATACTTACAGAACTAGGGCTAAGCTCATGTTTCTCCTGGTCCTCATCTTTCTTAGGGCTTTGATAGTTAGCGTCTTCAGCAGCACTTGAGCTTTTTTGCTTGAGTCTTTTCTTCTCTCCCTGATCATGGGTTTTATTTTTTGCTTGTCCACTGGTACTTGTGAAATTCCTCTTGAGTTTATTCCGCATCCCATCTTGCTTAGGTGTTTCTCTTTTTGAATTCCCTTCAGTGTTTGGGCTATCAAATTTAAGTTCCTTTTCCAACCCATCTTGATTGGAGACCTTACTAATGGCTTCCTCAACAACTTTTGAAAGAAAATTGTCATCCTTCATCTTCCTTTGCGGTGTATTCATATTGATTTGTTTCCTTGGGGAGATTCTAGCCTATTACCAAATTAATATTCATGCAGCACATGTGACACCTCCAAAGTCTATGAAAGGGGCAAACTTGAAGTGTTTTGAGATAAAATTAGGCTTCTAATATGCCTCCTGAAGCAAAGATTAATTGAGCTTAAAGTGCAAAATTAAGCATAAGCTCATCATTATGGGACTATAATTATATCTTGCGGGAGACTATCAAACCAAATGCATAACATGAATTGTCAATTCCTGTGTCTCAAGCATTTGATTTTATTCTTTATCTGTTCTCTATGATAGTTACTTCCACATTTTATGTCTTAAGTAGTTTCTCTTTCATTCTTTTTATTGCTTTTGTCGCAGTTCTAACCAAGAGTTTAAGCTTTACTTTCCACAATTTTTCCCAAGTCATTACTTTGCTGCAGCCAACTTGATGCACATAGCCATTATAATTCGTAAACGAGAAAGCAAACACAGCCTTGGGAGCACAGGGGAAGATGAAACTTACATGATTTGAGGATTCTATCTCACAGTTCACTCGATTTTGATTGGAATTCTTGACTTTAGAAGCATTGGCTCTTCCATTTGAAGTGCCTGAATAGTACATATATACATTAACTAATTCTTCTATAGGCATGAGCTTCATATTATCCTACCAAGTAAATTTCAATACATCAAAATACATATCATTAGATACAAAACACATCATGTTTTGAGACAGCCACATCTGTTATAATCAAACCAGATATCAACTGACTAGCAACAAATTCAAACTGAACAGTAAGATTTCTTCATTTGATTGATATATAAAAAACTTTTGTGGTAAAGCATAATTTCTGCTTCATGATTATACTAACTTCGGCTGCATTTGGTATGAGGTTATAAAGGTTCAGTGTAAATGCTTAAATATTAAAAGGTGAATTTTTAAGGATGTAAAAGGTATTGTAAAGTGTTTGGTAGGAAAGTAAAACTGTGTTATAATGGATCATGATAAAGATCAAATCAAATTTTGAAGTAGATGTAATTAAAAAGGTATCCAATAACGTGTAGTGATGGAGCCAAATGATTAAATGCCTGTTTAACCCCTGCTTTTCTAGTATTTAACTTTTATCTGCTTACTACCAAATAAGTGTTTGATAAGGATGTTAATACTCCAGTGTAATTTTTAGGAGTGGAAAGTGATTCCACAGAGCATATTGGTTCAAGTTAAAAAAGCATGTGAAGTGATATTCTTAGAGAAGCAAGGCTACTTATCTCATTTAAAAGACAAAAATAATTTAAAAATTCTTAAATCACAAAAACACCAATATTATATGGGTCTTAAATTGAATTATGCTGTATTCATGTTTACTTAAGAAAAGATAATGTTTTTATTCTTTTTTCATTATTATATTATTTAAAACATTTCATTTTAGTAATAAAAGTATTCATGTTTTCTAAAAAATAAAATAATATTCATTCTTTTTTTTTTTGTGATTATATTATTTCAAACATTTCCTTTTAGTAATAAAAGCATTCATGTTTTAAGGTAATTTATTTTAATTTCTTAAAAAGAAAACCTTGCATTTAAGTTGTCCTTAATAGTAATTTTAAGTCAAACAACAAATTAATAGATTACCAAATGGATAAGTAATTCTGATTCATTACCAAATGGTCTAATATGTGTATTTTCACAACAACAACAACATGGTGCAATATGGCACGATAATCACAACGAGGGCCAAACAAGCTCTAAAGGCAACTGAACAGGGGAAATGGATATTGAGTTTGGACAAAACAGAGAAAAGGCCACACAAAAAATCAAATTTTACCCTCCCCTTCGTTAGAGTAACACTTAAATGCCTAAAAGGAAAGAAATTATAGTATGATTCAAGTTTGCGATTAGCCCACACTCGCAAAATGCCAAGTCCCACGCATAACACATTCATGTCATAGTTGTTGGATAAAAAATATTGGTGATGTTATTAGTGGATTAACTTTATAAAAGTGAGCATGCTGCAACGATAAATCCCTTTTGAGAGTGGACTCACATTAAATTCCTTTTCTTACTATAGTTTTTATTTGACATCATTTTCAAGTATAACCAAATTTGTGCTTAACTTAATCCATCATTCCAATCTCTATGCTTGGCATTAAAAAAAAAACTGGGATTCTCAACATATCCACCAGAATTGATTCGAACAATTTGTACCGCCAAAAGTAATTTTCGCAAACTATGGGAAATAGAGAATATATATATGGACCAAATGAAAAACAGAAAGGCAAACCTTTAGAATTGGATCCTTTTCCCTTTGATTGGCCAGATTTTGATTGAGGAAGATCCTATAGCCATATCCAAATAGCAGGACAAACCATAAACAATTAGAATGTATTGTTATGTTTTTAGAAGAGCAACAATTACACTTTAGCAACAAGCTCGATAAGAATAGCCTGAATTAAAGTTAAAAAGGGTACCTGCTCTAAAGCTTCCACAAACATTTCACTATAACAACCACCATTCTCCTTGAGTGTCTAAGGATGTGGAGATAAGAGAGTCAAATAGTATAACAATCAAAAAGCCTTTGCGACCACAAAATACTGAAATCTAATGTACAGAAAAGGATTCTCTTAGAGACAACTTATATATCGACACTTACAATCTCAAACTCGGAACGACATTTAACTGGATCCGCATAAAAGCTGCACATGGGAGACCAAACAAGTTAGCATATATAGGCTTACCAGTGAAAACATAAAAAAGTTTGGCATGGAGAGAACACTGACTATTGATAGCTTCCGTATAGCCTAACAAGAACATCTCCCATTGAACTATTACGAGGTTTACTGGTCTCACTGATATTGTTGTCATCAACAACCTACAAGTAAATCAGCAGATAATCAGTCATGTCTGGCTATTCCAAAAGATATAATATAAAGAGGCTTTCATGGTAAAGGCTATGTAAAACTGGCAAACACATAATATGGCATACCACTGCAGGCCACCACATGCCATCATCATCACGCCTGACCCACATTACATCACCAAGCACATGCTCCACTTCCAAGTGCTCCGGTTCTAATTCTTCCCCTTCATCATCCCTTTCATGACTTCCAATACTTGCGCAACGTTTACCTTTCATGGCTTGTTGTTTTGGTTCAAAATCTAGTTACAGAAACAAAACAAATAAAAATTCAGAATCAACAACACTATTTCCAACCATAGGAACTTCTCACACAGCTCAACAACCAACAGCATCTTTGCAGCAATCTTAAAAACGTTCTAAGTCTTCTACTAGAGCTGTTATTGCAACCGATTCACACTATAAAACACAACAAGAAAACCAGCTTAATTCCAAGGACCAGACAACGGTACTACGAAGTACTAAAGAGCAAAGATTGCCTGGATAAGAACACGAATTATATTATGTGAATGATCAACCAACCAAACCCTAACTACCGCAAATAAATTCTTGCACCATGTGATACACAGACAGCCCAAGCTCCAAAATAGAACGGAAATCTACATAGCTTAACTTTGGTTACCGATAATTGAATCAAAATCAGAATAGAGTCACGGTGACTTTGGCACTTACCGATTATCAGTGCGAGCTGGGTTTAACAAAAGATGCTAGCGAGATCCACGCATGCGAAACACTTTAGTCCATTTAGTGGGGGTTGAGAGGACCGATAGAAGTGGAAATACCGAGCTACTTTTGCTGTTGCCTGTGCCAGTCTAATTAATTTTTCAATTTCTATGTATTTATTCTGGAAGAAGGACTAATCTTGCATCACTTACTGCTGTTAATTTTTAAATTTTTTTAATGATGATTTTGAAATGTAAAAGTAAACAGAGTTTATATATTGTTTTGAGATCTATATTTTAAATAGACAAAACTCAAATTTATAATTTATCTGGTCAAATCTAGATAATTTGTTAGGTCAATCTAGAACCTGGATAAGACTTGGCTTTATATACATACACACACCTAAAATATATAAAATTAATTTATGAATTTATGAATACTTTTACATGTATGCTTTATAGTTTACATTACATGGATTATTTTTTAATTTTTTAACTTAGAATAATTATATATGTAGTCTATATCCACATGAAATATTTTTTAATTATTTGATATAGGATAAGTATCACACGCATGAATTATTTCTTAATCTTTTTATATGGGATAACAAAACTATATTTAATGTCTCACATTTCTTTTTTATAGCTTATGCCTATATGTATTGTTTCTTAATTTTTTAATGTGAGATAACTATTTATGGCTACATCCACATAAATTGTTTTTTAAATTCTAGATGTGTGATAAATCTACAACACTTCATATTTCTTGTTTATAGTCTATGTAATGCCCAACAAAATTTTGTATTAGGCTGGCCAATACTAGGAGGGAATTAAGGGTAGTAGACCGGCTTGCTCTAAGGAAAAAATGAGGGGGGTAAAACCAGCCTATCCTAGATGGAGATTATAAGGGATTAAACCAGCCTAGGATGAACCAATGTAAGAATAATGATATGGATAATCAGCCTCCCAAACACCCTTTCACATTTATAAGGGATATAAATATAAGAGGAAGAAAAAAAGATGACTCTTCCTCTCCCCTAAATGGGTGGGCAACAGCCTTGGTTGTAGCAGTCTCCCTCTTTCCCAAATCAAAGCTGACAAACCCTGCTGCATGCACCCCATTGAACATGAGAGAAGAAGGGAGAGTTAGAGAAAAACAAAGGGGTGGAAGCCATGGAAGGAGAAAGAGTATAGACCTTTCCCCAAAACTAGCAGCAACCACTGTTGCAATACACACTCCTTTCTAAAAAGAAAACCAAACCAGACCAGCCTACATGCAGACCCCCTTGAGTATAGAGTAAGTAGAGAGATGGGTAAAAGAAGAGGAAACCAAAAGATGGGAGAAGAGAGAGCCTAGGAGCTAGCTGAAAGCAGACAACAACAAAAGAGAGAAGAAAATCGAATTAAGGGAAGAACCAAATCACCAAACCTTTCCAAAAATATGTCCAAAACCGTGAGGTAAGGGTATTATCATCTCCTTGGCTGGTTATTTCTCCATGATTTCGGGCAAAGGAAAGGGGAGAGAAACTCAAACAAAAGGCTTAGGATTCCCACACCTTTAACTCTAGATTCAACAACAAGATGAAAAGCCTAAAGTAGGATAAAGAATGAAAGAACACAAGTACAGATTTATACAAAAGAAATCTGAATGCACATGGATGATTTTGAATACACAAATTGAAGAGGAGGGTCGACCATAGTGAGGGCTGGACTGAATGCAAATGTAATGTGATGTGATGCATGGATTGTGACCTTGTTAGAACCTTAGACCATGCTGGAATCAAAATAGAAAGTATATTGGTACTAATGACGTGAATTCTGCTTGTGTTTGATAAAATTGTGTGATAATATGATGTTATGCGCAGGATTATGTTGTCATTGAACCTTAAAAGGCATGTTAGAACTAAAAACAAAGACCATATTATGTTGATGCCCAAATTCTATTGTGTCATTAATGAAATTTCATGGTTATGAACCAAATGCATGAAGGTGTGTTTGTAGCATATTGTTGTGATTATACTTATGATTAAAAAAATTACAAATTTCATGTGTAATTTAAAAGCCAATGGACAGTAATGTTTGACCAAAAGGAAGGAGGAGGAAACAATGAAGGGACCTTGCATGATCTTTAAAGGGACAATACATATGATGGGAATGATATCCTTGTGTGATGTTCATTGATTAGTAGGTTGCGTAAATGAATTTCGCATGATGAAACTAAAAACATTGAAGGTATGGTTATGTGTGCTAACGATTTTTGTGTTAGCCGTAAACAATATGCGTTGACGATTTCAGCGCTAGTTATGAAACTGTGTTGCGTTGACGATTCCGAGTCGGCAGCAATTTAGTTTTTTTCAATGATTTCTGCATCAACTGTAAACCATGTGCACTGGTGATTTCAGCGTTAGCTGTGAGACTGTGTTGCGTTGACGATTCTCAATCGACAGTGTCTCAGTTTTCATCAATGATTTATGCGTCAATAATAAATCATGTGCATTGATGATTTTAGTGCTAGCTGGGAGATTGTGTTGTGTTGACGATTCTGAGTCGGCACGACTCAGTTTTTGTCAACAATTTATATGTCAACCATAAACCATATCGCTGAGGATTTCAACATTAGTTGTGAAATTGTGTTGCGTTAATGATTTCAGAGTCGGCAGCAACTCAGTTTTCATCAATGATTTCTGAGTCAGTAGTAGCCTATATGTGCTGGTGATTTCTGCTGAATTTGTGTCACCAACGAATCAGTTTTTGCTTATGAATTCTATGTCACAAGCGAATCAGTTTTCACTGTCGAATTATGTGTCACCAATTTTTGCTGCTTAATTCTGTGTCACTAACGAATCAGTTTTCACTGCCGATTTATGTGTCACCTACAGATCAGTTTTTGTTGTCGAATTCTGTGGCACAAGCGAATCAGTTTTTGCTGCTGAATTTTGAGCCTCCAGCGAACCAACTTTAACTGTTGATGTTCTGCAACAGACTTCCATATCAGAATTGACTTAAATGCCTGTAACAATTTCATTGTATGGTCATGTAATATGTGAAACACTTGAATGTGAACATTTATATTCTTGAAATATGTATGGTGGCGAGATATCTGATTACCAAAGTTGTCAAAAATGCTTTTTTGACACGACACGGAATACATAATATAAACTCGGATCGTAAACTTAAATCGTAAAATCATAAGTAAAATATTTTAAGTAATTATATATTGACAATTTCAGTCAAGTAGTAAATAATAATATAACACAATTAAAATAAAAATGAAATAAACAATACAAAAGTCCAAACACCTTAAAATACATAATTCAAATAAAAATTCATATATAGTTTAAATAACTTAAAAATACAATACAATTATGTCCATAGAATTTCATTAACTAAAAATTAATAAACTTAAAACAAACAATCTGTTGATTTGTCATATAAACTAAAATCAGCCCTTTTACCTTTATCTTCCTTGTTATTTTTAAAACATTCATCAAAATCTTAATCATCTAAATGATTATTTCTAAAACCATCTAGTTTTTTAAATGTCATGTATCTTGTTGTTCAATTTTCAAACTAGCTGCTTGCAAATCATGCCATAAACTTGAGCCTTGATGCACATTAGACATGGCACAACTGATTCTCTAACATATGCTAAAACGATTGAATCACAAATCATATATATGGTATAAAAAGTGTAAAAATAACTAATCTAAAGAATATCTCTCTATGAGATGAGATTTTAAATCTCAATACAACCATATCACAATCTAAATAAAAAACCTCACCTCAACTCCCCAACTCTTTTTAATATACTCTGACACAGTAGCAATTCCTTTGGCTGTTGCTTGTGCTTAAGTATGGATGACTTCAACTTTATCTGAAATATTAATGATATAGTTGCAAGGTAAACATAAAATATATAAATACTATCCATAATATTGCTTGTTCAAGTCTGGTCGTTATTAAATACTTTAGAGTAGTTAATAGGTCTAGAAAGTGGAACAAGAAGTTGTCTTATTTTATTTCAACTTATATTGTGCTTAGGATACTGAAATTCTAGTTGTCATCATGATGTTTGCATGTATTTCTATTAAAAGGAAAATGCCTTGGCTAGGTGCTCCCCCCTTGACAAGGAGAGAACCATTATAGTATCTGCGGAGAGTTCAACCTGGTGGATTGTTTTTTAAGATAGAAAGGTTGATGATTCTCTTTGTGAAGCTGCCCTTCCCCCTTGGGCATTTCCACTTTTTTTCTTAAAAAAATAGATTTTTTCTTTTTGTATAAGGTGAGTCAATGGATCAATCAAATGTTGTTTAAGTAATTTTGAGAAACTATAATTTAATCCGCATCGAGCAGTCTGGTTGGGGCCAAGAGAAGACATCGGGAAGGGGAAGCAGTTTTTGTTCCTTCATTTCTCGTGTTTGGTGATTTGCGATATACGCATAATAAAATATTAGAGTCGAGAATTTGAGCTGTCTTTCTATGTTCTGCTTCGGCTTGCATCTCCATAGCTTGCTTTACTCCACGTGAAGGAGATATATCCCCTGAAGAAGAGAAGACAGTGAAGCATTTACAGCAGATGCAACAAAAACCTAACAATCTAACATAGAATATCAAATTAGATAACTGCGGCGGGCTCACTTATTTCATTGCAAAGGCACCGGAGACCTCAGTTTGTTTCAGCAAACCCATTTTCAGAAACAAGTCTTCAAGATTCAAGTATGTCAAGAAAAACAACTAACCTATTACAGAAAGGTAAGGCACGCCAACGAATTAAAGAAAAAAAATGGGTGTTCTCACACAGAGAGAGAGAGAGAGAGAGAGAGAGAGAGAGAGAGAGAGAGAGAGAGAGAGAGAGAGAGAGAGAGTTGTCGAACTAGAGATTTGAGAAAGGGGAAAGGGAGACAACTGGAGTCTGAAGAGTGAAGGAGTGATGGGAGTCAAATAATTTTTTCACTTTTATCAAACTCGTAAACTCGGTCCGAGTTGAGCGAGTTGACCGAGTTTAACCAAGTTTGACCAAGTTTAACCGAGTTTGACCGAGTTTGCTGGTTTTTGAGTTTTTAACTCGATTTTACACATTATATATTGTTACTATGTTGTGGTCGCTCAAATTAATTACCCTAACTTCAAACACAACACACAAGATAGTATAGAGCAAACAAGGGGTCAATCCCACGAGGAAGGTTCAAGTCAGATTTTTATGCT
>Ga0325405_1002082_pt1 | contig 20591 bp, 10 predicted proteins | sample PopdelMetagenome_21_FD_205663 | JGI IMG/M metagenome (GOLD analysis project Ga0325405, IMG submission 205663) | Populus deltoides microbial communities from Bellville, Georgia, United States - Xylem-Control-R2 | ecosystem: Host-associated > Plants > Phyllosphere > Stem > Wood/Secondary xylem...
GAGGAAGGAATATCACCAGTAAGCAGATTGTTGGATAGATCACTGTTGTGGCAATATTATCAAACCTCAATTTCCATCATCATGACCACTGTAGGTGTTTAGCTCAACAAGCACAGCACACGGCACATGCAGTATTATATGAACAAGTCATGAAATGAGATGGAGTGATGATACTTACAGTTTTTCCAAGCTCTCAAAGTCACCTATTGAAGAGGAAATCTGTCCTGCTAAATTTTTGCCTGCCAAAGTTCTGACATAGAAATTAAAGTGATTCACAAAAAGAGGATTATTTTTTTATAGGTTTCATGCAAACTTTCTCTTTCTATTGATTTTGTTAATAATGAACTGGTTTTATAATCAAGTCTAGGACATACATTTCAGTGACGGAACAAGCTTCATTGCTGTTATCATAGGAACATCTAATCTTCGCACCCTCTTTGTCTGAACAAACCATCGTCTCAGTGGTCTGCAAACCCCTGAGAAGGAGTTTAAGAGCATTTTCTGCCAAAGGTTTCAACACACAAAAGTTCTTTTGATTAAATCCCAAAAAGATATTCTCATGTTCAAGATAAAAATACTTAATCTACATAGATACATAGATGGAATAAATTGAACAAGAATGGAAATTTTGAGGACCACATAAGTATGAATTGAACGTTTCAAATAATGATTTCGATAAAAGTTCAAATGAAAGGAGGCTATACAATATAATTTTATATTATACTTTCGTAAACTTCAAGTGGAAATACTTTGAGTGTGAATTTCTTAAAATTGCAATACTAAATAATTTCTGATATCATATTAAAATAAAACTATCTCACCATAAAAATTTATATCATTAAACGAGACTTTAGATTTATATCTCTCTCTAATTTTATATTATCTTCTTAATCAACTTAATTAATCTAAGAAACTTTTTAATCTTCTATCCCCATGCTTTAACTCTATCCTACATCTATTAGTAATTAAAGCCTGGTGGGGTTCAATTCTAGATAACAACTAAACATATATTCAGCATCTTCGAAAGAATAGAAGATCGATTAACTCGTACCTTCAGAAACTGTAAGGTTACAATTATTTGCAGCACTGTTATCGCCATTATCAGCAGCAGGTTTAGTTCCAATATTGAAAGTAGTGCCAGTGCCAGTGCCAAGTTGCCATAGAAGAAGAGAGACGAAGAGAAGAAGTCTACTAATGAGCATTACTGACAATTCAGAACCCATTAGTACTTCTGCTGTGCTTTGCTTGGTGAGGGTGCATGTGCCCCTACTCTTGTGTTCTTATATATAAATGTACATGCAGAAAAAAGATAAAACACCTTGTAATTCACAACTGTGTTGTCAAAAGAGAGATTATCAACAACTGGCAATCTAATGCTTTGTTCTCTTCAACAGCTTTGTTGTTTTCCTCTTCCGGAAGTTATCTTCAAAATTCAAAGGAATGATATCATCTCACTACGTCAAGGTGGGGAAACAGGGATTGATGGGCTATTGGATAGCGACAAAAGAGGAAGATTTCTTTTGGAAAGCAACCAAAGTAATTGATTCTGCATGCATTAATGCCTTTTGAGTTCTTTACTATTATTTGTATTTTGTTCCTTGAAATTGACTCTTGTTGCGAAACACAAAAATAACAAAGACGAAAGGTAAAAGGATAATGACAAGAAAAAGTGCACAAACGAGGTGATAAAAAGAAAAAGAAAAGGAATCAGCTAATACTTAAACAGGAAGATCAGGAGCAATTAAAATCTCAAAACTGTACTTAAATGATTAATTAATTAGTGGGTCAGGAAAACAGGTCTTGTTAAGTCACTTGTTAATGGGTTATTTACTGGTTGTTGATGATATTTAAATTTTCTTTTCTGAGAACTTGGGATACATTAAACACCAAGCCAATGCTGGAGAAGGAAGCAAAGAAAGGCTGCGAAAAAGGGGACCAGCTGCAGAATTTTCAAAAGACAAGAAAAGAAAAGAAAAGGAGTAAAGGAAAAAAAATACAGCATCAAACTTATCAGTGGATCATGCGAAACACGTTGGCTTAAGCAGTGTACGAGGGCCTTGTGGTATTCAATCACAAATAAGCACCCCAAAACACAAGGAAATTAAGCAGTTGCAACGATGACAAGAGGCACATTAATCCATGCAAACTTGTATGCTCATAAACTCATTGATAAGGCAGTGATATTTAAATTTATTAGCTTAATTGTTAAGAAAATTATTTTCTATAGGTGTGGATGGTCTTGTTAAAACAGTTATACGAAAAACATATATATATATATAAAGTAGTGATAATTGATACCATGAAACAATATAAGTCACATAACTCAAACGAGGGTGTCCACTCTCTGGAGGCTATAATTTCAAAAAAAAAAAAAAAAAAAACAAAAGAGTAAAGAGTAAAGAGTAAAGAAAAAGCCATTACATGTCCTTCCTTTAAACTTCACTAAGAACTAAGAAGATTCAAATAAAAAAGCCCAAAGACATCCAGGAAATTCAGAAAAAGATGAGAAAAACAATCCAAAAATATTGAAACTGATGAGCACATAAACTATAATGACAGTCCGTGCTCAGGTCACTGAGGGAAAAAATCCAAGTCATGCGGAAGTGTGCGCTGCATGCAAATGGTTTCCACACAAAAAATTCTTTTAATATCTTATCATGTTTAAGGTAAAAGAACTCAATAAACCTTATGATATAGATACATCGATGGGTTAAAATGGCCAAGACCAGAAACTTTTGCATAATCTTTTTTATAAATGCATAAAAAAGGGTTTAAATAACTTCTTTCAGAGAAGTTAAATTTTTTTATAATAATTTATTATATTATAAACAGTACTCATCTAATAAATCAGAAAAAAAACATTATTTTCATAATAGTTAATGACTAATAGGATGATAAACGATGTAGCAACACTAGTTTTTTTTGTTTGTAATTTAGTAGTACAAGAATAAAAGAATGATTAATTTGTACCTTCATCATTTGTAAATCACTGAAGTTAACGGTATGTTTTAGTTTAATATATCTTACAACCAATCAGTTGGTTACATATAATATTATTATATTAATATAAATATATATTTATTATTAATAAAAGCTTAATTTATATTTAATATTCATATAATAATAAATTAATAAATTTAATATTTGATTTATGAATTTAGAGTATATATAAAGTTTATTGGACAAAGATTCTTTACAGAAATTATAATATTGTTATAATAATGAGATTCTTATTGCATTGAAACATTGTTTCTAAAATGTTACTGGTCGATACTTTCTTAAATATTAGATATTTATTAGAGCCATTGAGACTGATACATATTATGTTTTTTTTTTTAATGATAGTAAGCATCTATTTTCATAAGTTGAGGTGTAAGGAATACCTATAACTAATATGTAGATGCTTGTTGCAAGCCTCTAATTTGGTCAATTTCAATCCTTATATTCACGTGTTTTTTTTAGTTTGGTTTTTGATTTTGGATTGGAAGAAAATAATATATAAATATATTGGAAGAAAATAATATATATTGTGGTATTGAATTGGTTAATTTCAACCCTTATATATATTGAAAGAAAATAATATATCCAGTATTTTTAAATTTAATTTTTTTTGTCTATACAGATCCCAAAAAATAAGTAATAACAAGAGCCTAACTATTACTAATGGTTGTTATTAGAAATTCTATGGTGGAATTCATGATGGTACAGCCCACAAACAAAAAGATCATTGGGTTTTTGACTTACAAGGTTCTACCCTAAGAATGTTGTATTAGACGTGTTCATGGTCACAAATGGTTTCTGATTGAGAAGGTTCTGCCTCGAGAACATTGTTATATATAATACTCCGTATGTATTTATATAAATATGAATGCACAAAAAAGACGAGTAGCCTTCTAATTCCCCAGTACAGTACTCTGTGTGTATCTTGATGAACATACATGCTGCACAAATGGCTATCTAATACTTTGTTGTTCTCTTTAAACTTTTTTTCTATTTTCGTCTACACGTGAAGGGGGGAACTGGGGACTGATAAACTAAAGCGAGGAAGACTTCTTTTGGATAGTAACCAAAGTAATTGCTTCAGCATAGAGCAATGCCTTTTGTATTCTTTACTATTTTTTTTTTATATATATATTTTTGTATTTTGTTACTTTCAATCGTCTCTGATTCTGATTTAAAAATATCACAGGAATAAAGAGAGAATACAATGATAAAGAAAAGTGCACAATAACAATGATAAAAAGAAAAAGAAAAAGAAAAAGAGTGACTAACAATAATAAATTTATCGATGATTATATATATATATATATATATATATATATATATAAAGAAATGGAATCAGGAAATACTAAAGTACTGTTTTTTATTTATTCCCATAAGATTGGGAACAATTAAAATTTTAAATTGTATTAAATCAAGGATTGGAGGATGAATGGCTAAAAATCTCCACATGCCCTTCACCATGTTAGTCTGGTCCAATAACTCCTTTACAATGAATTTGATACAATTAACCCCTCGGTCTAGTTTTCGGTTTGGTAGACCACATTCTGGCTGCTCTGAATATCACAATCATGGCATGTGTCATTGATCAGAAAAAGGAAATTAAAAATCTAGAGAATAAAAGAAAACAAGTTAACATAGTAAAACCGAATTGTCAAGTTAATTAACTTAGCTATTTGATTTCAGCTTGAGCATTATTGATAAAAAGTAGTCAGGATTAAGGAGACTGAACAGGTAAAATTTATGATCAGCTGATCACAGCCAAGATCGAGCAGCTTAAGAAGCTTAAGCAGTATATCAAGACGTTATGGTAATCTTGTGCCAAGCTCCCCAAACATGAGGAAACTAACCAAGTGCAACGAAATCAAGATCTATGTGCAGTATTTGCAAACTCGTATCCTCATGAAGGGATCAACCCCCCCTCGAATTGAGTTGATCTAATGACACCAAAACTAGGAGATGGGCATTCCGGCTTACACAACACATTCATCGGTCACAAAATCTCAGATATCGATTTAGATCAAAGGGAAGTATTTTCTTGTTTCTTGTTTTTATTTTTCTGAATTTTTTAAACCAATGAAAAACAAACATCCTAATGTATTATTACATCAATTAATAAAAACTCTTGAGATCATGGTTTCAAACATGCATGCTTGACGCTGATGAGCTGCCTTTTGTAGATGAGATATACATCGCTCAGGCTTCAAAGGTACCGTTTTCAGGTGGCAACCTCGCAATTCTTGATAGCTGGCCCACAAAAAACAACACCATCACTTTTGAAAATCACTCTTGAATTGAGTGAATCACACCACAATTATTTTAAGAATTCTTCAGATAGAGAACTAATATTACCTTTGCTTAGTGCCCACTGCGCAATTTTCTGCCTCCTATCCAGCCCATTCTCAAAGAGAACGCCAACAACAACATCAGAAACAAAAGACAGCCTATTGTAATCAACGCGATTTCCCAACGATGTAGTTTTCTGGAAACTTAAGAAACATAAAAAGCTGCAGTTGTCAACCATGCAATAAATTATTCTCACTAAAATTCTAAAACCTGGTCTTGATCCCAAGGCTTGAACCAAGGCGGTCAGTTGAGAAAGTTGAATTTTTAAAAACAATGTTGTGCCATGCTCTTTTTTGAAAGAAAAATCTGGGTTAACTTTACTGATCCGCAACCGGGCCTTAGGCCAGGTCTACCCGTGTTTCTAAACTACGATTCTCACAGCATATAAAGAACTGACTAACAGAATTCTGCAAGGTTTTAACATAAAAAGGAAGAGTAGCTTCCTACCACGAGTGACGGAAATAGCTTCTATGAGAGGTCCATTGATACCAGGTGGATTGTACAGAGATCCTTTGCCTGCCCAGAAAAGCTTGATCTCCAACGAACCTTCATTTATTTTAGCTGGGAATTTTAGCTTTCTTACTTCATTTTGTAGTTTAGGGATTTCCTTTATGTTGAGATCTTTCTTCACCAACCGTCCCTACAATCAAGATTTCCTTAAGAATGTGATATGAGTACATTAACTGGCATTCTGAAAAGTGAAATTCTTACCTGAATATAAACATCAAACACCCGTTTCCCTGTTATGCTATGATCTTCACCCTTTGAATACAATGTTTCAGAAAAATGAAGGGTCACAATGTACTTGCCTTTATGTAAGCAGAGCCCATAATACATTAGAGAAACCGGAGCAAGACGAAAATCATTATCTATCTTTGTCTCAGGAGTACAATCTTTACATGTTGAGTTCCTTACTAAAGTACTGGCATTGACTGTTGCCCAGAGGTAGTCCCCAGAAAAGCTATAAGCCCAATCGTCAGATGGACTGAGATTAAAACTTGATGTTGAGGTGTCGTTGTGATAATGATCCTTGCCGACGTTCAGCTCCTCACCACCACAATTTATAAACAAGGAATTATCTGCAAGTAAACTTATTTTCAGTACAAACATAATCGTTACCCATAACAAACTCAACCAGCATGATTAGAACGTAAAAATTCCCTATATATGTTAAATTAGTAATGCACTTAGAGAAGATTCTAGAGATCAATTCTAGAAAATACTACAAACTACAAGTTAGTGCTAAGCTAAGTTATGAAAGTTCTAGAGAAATCAAACAAACACTAGGAATGTTCTAGGAAAGAATGAATGCTTGTCCATAATTCAAAGAACTATAGAACTTCCAAGTGTATTGGCTAAATTTCCAGCAAGTTCTATGGATGGAAAGTTTATCTAAAATTTTCCTTTTAGGCTAGTTTTTTATTTTATTTTGGGAATAAGTTGATATATTAAAAGAGCTAACTAGAAGGTAGTAAAAAACAAGATACACGAAAAAAAAAAACATAAAAGAAAAGAAAAGAGAGTCACTAAAACAAAAAAAAAAATACAAAAGAAAAGAAAAAGAAAATTAACAAATACATAACTGAAAAAGAACATCAAGATTGAAGAAGCTGATACAACATGCTTAAAGCCTTGATTTGGTGTTTGACAAATTTATAATACTTTCAGGTCCCATAATTAAAGTAGTGCTAGTAGCTATGAAGAATTTATTAGTAGACTTGAGCCAATTTGAGAGGCGATAAAGAATTAAAGAGAAACTGTCTTCGAAAATCGTAGCTCCATCATTAAAGATTACCTTGTTCCTTTTAGGATAGTTAAAAGACTATAAATAGCCATTCAACTATTTTTTGTAAAGCAAGCCATAAAACTATGCTAAGTTTAAAGCCTTTGTCCTAAAACTTTCCTCCTTGTATTGTAGCTTCTATCAACAAAGTTTTTGCTTTGTGTATCCCATATTTTCAACTATTTCTAAACTATAAATTAAATCCTTCTTTTACCGTACTACTACAACTAAAAACTTTAAGTACCTTCATTTTAATTTCTAATCACTAAAACCTCTAAACTACCTCTCAAACTACCATTATATATCTTCTAACAATATATCTATGTGTTTCTCTATCTATTTATCTATATGTGTGAACTTGCGCATGTGCATGTGCTTGTACAAATTATGAGTATTTAATTAGCATTTAATTAGTATCTCGAGACATAAAAAAATTAAAATTAAGATAATAGAAATAGAAATGTTATGTCTTCATATATTTTATACTTTTAAAATATAAAAATTCACTTTAAAACTATTTAAACACAACTCACGAAATTTGTTTTTAAGTCTTCTATATCTATTCCTTCTATCTAAAACACTATAACCAAATGCAATTTTAACATTCCTTCTTGACAGTCCTATTCATACTCTTTTTAAGGACTAATTTAGATAAGAAATTGAACCACTGGCCTTTAGTGGTAGTGACCCCTTCCCACTTGCAAGGAGGCCACCGTTTCAAACAACCTTTTTTTTTTAATAGAGTTTGGGCATAAAACTGTCCTTTGAGGTCATATATAGTAGCCTATCAACTAGCCAATCCAATCTCTGTCATGGCAATACATGTCTCCTTCTCCATAAACCAGTAATTGCCATGGCTAAACTCTTAGACTATCTGGCTATGGACTGCTGGGTTCTTTAAAAAATAAAAACATTATGGAATTCCAATTGGATACGCAGAATATGCCACTACTTAATTTAGCTTTCAAAGAATGAACATACGCTTTCGATAGCATTTTTCCGTCTTCATGTTATCAATAAATGACCTAAGAAACACGAAGTTAATTTGTTAGAATACTTCAAGATCACTCTTCTTGAAAAAATGATGATACCACACATACCTAGTCGGGAGTCTGGAAAAGCACCAACATCATGAAATCAGATTAAAAAAAAATCAGTGAGAAACTTTCAGAAGTGATTTAGAAGTCAATAAATTGTCACATATATACGAGTTTTGTCCAGTCCCTTACATGTTTACAGCTGCCAATCCAGAGCATTTTTCATTTGTACATTTCACATTGAAGTTATTATATGAGAGATCTCTGCCACATAACAAATAATAAAAATGGTGTTAAAGAGTAATATAAAATTATTTTTGAATTGAGATAATTTTTTAATATTATATTAAAATTTTAATAACTAAACGGTCATGATTTAAAATCTCACGTAATAATCTAAACTTTTCCAGATAGCAAAATGTTTAGGCATGAAAAAAAAAAAGATGAGTGAGTTTCTCCTCACCTGCTACTTGTTAGAGAAGAATATAAATTATTTCATGAGATCTTACCTACTAATTTAAGTTTTTGAGTTAAATTAATTTTTTGATATGGTATCAGAGTTTTGATGACTAAGCAGTCACGAGTAGTGTTAGTCTGTGCAAGTTTCAAGCCCAAAGAGCTTTCATTTAAGGGGGTGTGTTAGAAAATAATATAAATAATATCACCTCATCTAACAGTTTAAACTATTGGGTTGAGATGAATCTTTGACACCACGGCAGACAAGAAGAAGGACAAATTACATTGTACAAATAATACATTGCTAATGCACTCTAGCAAACTTTAAAAAGGATATTACATCAAAATTGATAAATGGTGAATTGTGGGTTTCACATGTTTTAATAAGGGGTTAAGCATGAATAAATTTATTTTAATATCTGTGCATGAAAGTTTTGTATGAATATAGTTTTCCAATTATCGTTAAGTGTACATTGATTTTCTATGATTCCAAAGATCTTCTACATAAACAAGCTATTGAAATTCAAGGAGGCTACGGGTGACTGATCAATCAAATGAAATGAAATTTTTTTGACGTTATTGAATCATATTTCCATAACTTAAGTAGACAATTGCAAATAAGCTTGCGGAATTGGATGCTAATCTACGATCTTACGCTTTAGGATAGGAAGATGGCTTCGGCTTCTTAGTGATCCAGGAAGGAAGCTTAGTAAGTTCGTTGCTTGTTAAAAATCTAAGCAGGAAACACCAACCCATCAGAAACACTGGTTGGCGAACTGGTTATGTTATATATAAGAAGAAATTAAACACATACAACTTATTCAGTTTCTGAAATGATTCTGGAACTCCACCACTTAAGTTGTTGAAGCTCAAATCACTGCAAGACAAAGCAAAAACGCATCAAATCTTGGTTCGATACTAATCAACATGGATAACTTGAGATGGAATTTTATGTTGAAGTTTTGATGCCCACAGACTAAAACAAATCAACATTATTATGAAGAAGGTACACGTACGTACAGGTATGATAATTCAGGCCACTTGCCAATGTATTCGGGTATTGAACCATTAATTTTGCAATTTCTCAGAACTCTGCAGAAATAATTGAAGAAGTAAGGGAATCTATATTTGTAGTTAACAACTTAAATTTGCTAGATAATTTTATTTTTTAAAATATATTTTTCGGTTCATGGAAGGATCTAGTGGTTCTTGAGCGATAAAAAAAGAGGTAGCTCTCTCACTTTTTAAATCTCATCCCTCTTTTTCAGGACTTGAACTTCTGGTCTACTGGTGGAAATCTCAAGCTTAACAGCTGAACTATACCTTCGTGGACAAATGTAATAAGAATCGCTAAGGTAAAACTTTTGGCTCCAATGAAGAAAAACGAATACTCACAAGTAAATCAAACTTTCAGGTATTACTTCACGTTTTGGGAAAGATATTCCAGGATTACTCACGTCACTGATCAACCTGGAATAATTGAACAATACTTTAGAATTCATTAATAAGAAAACAGCATGTTTCATTTGTATCTGAACATGTAAATAAAACAAAATGCATGGCATCACAGCACTGCACATACAATCTCTGTAATTTTGGCAGACTAAAAGTTTCTGCAGGCAGATTCCCTTCAAAATTATTTCCTATAAGAATCCTGAAAAGTACACAATGGACCGGTCAGCTAAATTCACCAAATTGTTTTGCTTTGTAAATTTAATTAATAGACTATAACATTTAGCTTTGCTATCATTTGCAGAAATATATATTTATATATATACAAGTCAAAGAAGACTTACAGTTTAGTGAGGTTGACCCAATTTCCAATATAACTAGGCATCTGACCAGACAAATAGTTTCCACCTACTGCACTGCTTTGGCCCAAACCGTAAAATAAAATAATTAAAATAGCAATAGAAAAAAATTAAAGAAGGAAAACTCACAAGGTTTCCAGATGGATAAGTTTGTCAAAAGTCTTAGGGATCCTCCCAGTAAATTTGTTTGCTGTCAAGTAGCTGGAAAAAATTAAAGCTGTTAGGTCAAGGCCACAGATAAGACAAAGTATTATAAGTAATCTCTTGTCATTTGTTTTTGAAATTGGTTCAGCCCTACATTTTGTTGTCAAATGTCAAACAATTATGGAAGTGGAACTAGTGTTAGTAATTAGTATGAAATAAGGTAGAGGAGTCGTATGATCAGATAGAAGTTGAGGACTTGATGGGCTACTCTTTCTTCTCTTGGGATATTTTTAAACTCCAAATTTTCAAAGGAGAGTTTGAATATGTGATCTCCTTGAATGTGCAAGAGGCTCCCTGCTACAAGGCCAGAAACCTGTAGGTAATGCTTCCTCATCTAGTATTAATCAAGGGGTAATGAGTTCGACTTCCCCGTGATTATGAACAAAAACATAAAGAAAAAGAAATTTACAGGTGTTGAAGATCGACCAAATTCCCAAGCTCCTCCGGAAGTTCGCCATCAAGATTATTGTCATCCAGATTCCTTTTTCCTCCAAGTAAACAGACAAAATAGTGGATTATTCATAGTACACTTGAAAGTGAAACTAAAAAAGTGGTGAGTCTACTTTTCTTACAAAAACTGAAGAACAGTCAGTTCTCCTAATTCAACGGGAATATGTCCTGATAACGAGTTACTGTAAAGATCCCTGCAAATCGAATGATATATTGTGTAAGAGAAATCAATAGGAAATCATGTAGAATGAAAAAAGCAGTGAAGATCAGAATTATCCGTACAGAATATTTAGGGAAGATAGTGTGCCCAAAGCTTCAGGTATAGTACCATTGAGGAAGTTTAGGCGGAGAATGCTGTGACAGGAAGATGAACAGATATTAACACACATTATTTAGTCCCATCACTCTGATCTATTCTTTAATTGTTCTATCATAAGATTTACCTTTTGCTTTTCTGTCAGCTAAGAAACAAATATCAAACCAAATTTCCCTTTTTCTTTATTATCTGAACATACAAGCAGGAAAACTTCATACAACTTTTAAGAACCCAATCTTCATCCGACGGGTTGCACAATTGAAGGAGCATGGAATTTTGTTTCGAAAAATTCCTAGCAGTTTGGGCGCTCAATCAACTAGGATGTTAAAATCATAGCCTCCTCTCACCACCATATCCTTCTCTTCCCCGTATGCAGGCTGAAGGTAAAGACCATAGTTATCAAACCCGGCCTGACCCGGTAGGTCAACCAAGGACTAGAGTGACCCGAGGCCTTGAAAGAGTCTGTTTCATTCAAAACTTGGGCTTGCAATTGGCCCGGGAAAAACTGTTCGACTCGTTGGGTCAACTCGAAACTTGGGTGTCCCAACAAAACCTGGTAGAGATTTAGTTTTTTTTTTTTCAAATGTATTTTTCCCCCTAGGACCTTCTTTTTTCATCATTTTTATTTGATTACTAATCCATATCAAAGTTCACTATATAAATACTAGAAGAATGTTTTATTTTTTCAATGTGAGATTTGAAGCCCATTAATATATATACTCTATGTTCACAAGAAAAAAAAGTTGTGTTTTTTAATGTAGGATAAAAAAAAAACCTTTTTAATTTAAATATTTCAACTTAAAAGGATAAGATAGTATTTTTCCAATGTGGGATAAAAAGAACCTTTTGAAATAATATTTTAGCCTATATTCACATGGAATTTTTCTTAATTTTTTTCATATTAAATATTAAAACATCAAATATTTTTTTAAAAAAATTTCTCGGGTCCACCTGTGTGACCCGATACCGGACCCCATAGCCAGGTCAACCCCTGGGCCGAGTCTGATAACTATAGTAAATATAGTAAACAAACACAGAACATAGATATTTGATGAGCGAAAAAGGTTGCAGATGTGAACCTTTAAATTCACAGCTTTATTCTCTCTAAAAATATTATTGATAAAGTTTGTCTTCTAAAGAAGTTTACAAAACCTTAAATAGGTCTAAAACCCTACCTCAATTAGAAAACAAATAAAAATCTGAAAATACAAAGGAAATAACCATAAACCCCAAAATAAACTAGGGAATTCGAAAAAAACAAGGAAAATACCAAGTCGGGGCCCCGGAGGGAGATTTTTTATATCTAAAAATTTGATGGTTCTCGTAGCAATATAGGGCTATAATTGAAAAAACAACCTTTAAAACTCCTATAAAAATTTGAACTCGATCCAACGATCGAATCAAAAGTTATGGCCTTTTTAAATCACCATTCTGGTCTAGAGCGATCAGATCTTCTCTTGAGCCTTAACCTGTTTCATTGATCCATAAACATATCTACTAGGCCATCCATATAATTTGTTTGGGGTAGATCATCATCTAGTTGTAGCATATCTACACCTGACTGCTCAGAATTACTAGTTTTCTTAACCCTGACTACATCATCCTTTAAAAATGCATATCTCTCCCAAAATATATACGTGTAAACATGGTTAACAAGAAAAAGGTATTAAGATCCAATAGCTAGATAAGATACAAGAAAATCCAACGATGGAAGAAAGAAGAGGAGAAATAGGTGGCATGAAATTCCAAGTAGAAAAAAGAAAAGAGAGGAAAAAATAGGACACAGTAGATACATCAAAACTTTGATTATAACAATCCCAACACCATTACAAAGATTTCAATGAGATTAATCTATAGTATTAACAAAGGTCATTGTATGAGGCGATAATGAGCCACACGTGCCATCTAAAGACGACAGGTAGCTCACTAACAATGCACTTTCCAAGAAAAAACTCTACCAAATGGCCAAAGTTTATACCCATTTAGGTTTGACCTAAAAGGCTAGACTTTTTACTCATTGGGGTCAAGCCCAAAAGCCTAGACTCTCTAAGCATTAGGGCTAGGCCCAAACATTTAGTAATCCTAGTTGTTTGGGCTTGACTTGAATGACTAGGTTTCTCTCTCTCTCTCTCTCTCTCTCACACACACACACACACACATATTTATCATCACCAACTTCTTTACCAAAGGTACAACAAGCACCACCACTAATGATAAGCACCAATTTTTTCACCAATGACACATTAGTTATTCTTCACTCTTCACAAGGTAAGCTGACATGTAAATTTTCAAGAGACCAACATTGGCCCAGACCATGTTGCATACACAAACGTAACTATACGTAGACACAAAATCACGGTCACACCATCTCTCTTTACACACACACTCCTTTTACATGTCGTGATGTGCTTAGTTTTGAATGTCTTTATAGGTTTATGGTATCACAAATATAGTGATTTTTGGTATCTATTGTCATCATGTTCTGTATATTTTTGTTTGTATTCACCTTTAATAGATGTTGTTATGCTTTTTCTTACACACACACACACACACACACACACACACACACACACACTCCTTCTACATTCATTAACTTAAGCATCAAAGGGTTGCCTATACCAATAAAAGGATTTGTTTGGATGGAATGAATACCAATTACCAATCTAGGATGCATGATGTAGCCGAACTTAACAAGTGATTCTGAGAAATCAAGTGTGAATTTGCCATAACTAGATGATGATCTATCTCAGATAGTTTACATGGATAGCCTAGCAGATATGTTTATGTACTGGGACTAGTCTAGACCCAAGAGGAGGTTTGGTCGTTCTAAACCAGAATGATGGCTTAAAAATGCCATAATTTTTTATATGATCGTTGGATCGGACTTAAATTTTTAATGAGTTTCTAGAGGTTGTTTTCCTTGTAGTAGCCCTACGGCGCTATGCAGGCCATCAGATCTTGAGATATAAAAAACCTCGCTTGAGGGCCCTAGCTTGGGCAATTTTGTTATTTTCCTTGTTTTTCTTGGATTTCCTGCTTTATTTTGTATTTTATAGTTATTTCCTCTGTATTTTTATTTTGTTTTCTAGTTGAGATAGAATTTATAGTCTATTTAAAATTTTGTAAACCTCCTATAGAAACAAACTTTATTAGTCATTATTATTTTTAAAGAGAATAAAGCTGTAAATTTAGAGTTCATATTTAGAACCATTTTCGCTCATCAAATTTATATGTTTTGTATTTGTTTGTTGTATTTACATTCTATCTACATCAACACAACCATGTAAAATCCAGACTTGATCAATTCAAATTGTCTTTCATTATTAAGAAAGGGTAATGAAGACTGTCTGTCCCAAAGTATTTGTGCATGGGACAAGGAGCGAGGACCTGATTGTAATGCTCGGAGACGCAGTTTCAACCCTCGTACCCTTGTCAGCAGCAAGAGGGTAACGAATTACAGAAGATAAACGGGTGAGAAAGAATATTCCAATCTAGTATGCAAAGAATATAGTTGTAGAAAGAGAGACGTTTACAGCTCTATACCACTTTTTTGAGTTTTGAATTTTTTGACAATAGAAAGCATGAACAAGTACGCAAAGATTATAGTTGGACTTTTAATTTTAAACATTTTAATTTATGATAAATTTAATTATCATAAACTATCTTTTGTTAAATAATAGATTTCTCTGATCCGTTTTTTAGCCATGACCGCACATGGCGGTCACGAGATAGTTTTAAAACGTATCCCCCTCATCTAAGGGTGTTTGGCTTGAAGGTGTGGTGGTTTTTTTTCAAAGGTACAATACATTTTAAATACAAACCACACCTAACCACATCTTCAAAAGCTATAAAAACATGTTTTTTACTCAAAAAAAATACAAGTTATCTCTTCTCCAAACACTCTCTGATGAAAGGTAAAACAGGATTATTGATTGATTGACATATGTTAATAACAGTCAAAAAAGGCTTCTGAAAATAAAAATACCATAAACAAAAGAAAGAAAAGATAACACAAAAAAGGAAAAAAAAAATAGTAGAAGATGTTCTGCTATGGCCCAGAATTCTTAATCATCATGTTTTTAAGGAGAAAGACTTACATGATGTTCAAGTATTGACAATCACTTATGCTGTCTGGTATAGGTCCAGTCAATTTATTCCTTGAAAGATCCCTGATTTTTAACACATTTTCCGAATGAAGATACGTAAATTTATGTAACCAAGACCAGAGGTATTAAACAAGAGGTAGCATAAATACAATTATAATTATAATTGACTTACAAATAGCGAAGCGATTGTAAACCTGACAGATTCAGAGGGATGGTACCATCAAGATTGTTGTCTGCAAGATTGCTGTTCAGGTGAAATTACCACACCAGAAGAAAACGACTCTCAGTTAATTCCAATGGATACAATCGTATGTCTATTGGCACAGCTTTTCTACATTAAATGAAAAATCCACCCATTATAATCACTAGATAAACTAGTATATTTGTACCAACAGTGTAATCTCCTCCTACTTCATAACTGCTAGCGATTTCTTATCCATCTTGACTGGCAAGACCAGTTAGCACAGGCTCATATTGATGGAGCAAAATTTTACATTTTTTTTCAAGAAAGAATATTTGTTTTTGGGCAAGAGAATTCATGTTATCAAGAGAGGGCCAGAGACAAAAGAAAGAGAGTCAATCTTCCAAATCAAGAATAGGATACAGCTCCTTTGAAACAAACTAGTGAATTACGTATGAACTAGCAAAAAACAACTAGCAATAGAGAAGGACAAGGGAGAGGTTCAGTTTAGACAATTCTAAAATTCGAACATATCATTGGCAATCCAGAAATTTGAGGAACATAGAACTTAGAGTTGAAGCCGCAATCAAATCGCATCCAAGTAAGAAACTCATAAGTCTAAAACAAACATGATAAAAGAGACAAACTCGGCGAAAAAGGTTAATGCAGTTTAAAACGGAGAAAATTAATTAAACCCAAATTCAACTGGAAGCAAAACTATATAAGACTTACAGAATTCTCAGACTCTGCAACGTTGTCAGGCTAGGAGGTATAGACCCGGTTAAGAAATTGCTTGAAAGGTCCCTGATTTTTGCACAAAGTCATTGTACAATTAGAAATGAGCAAAGCTATGCCATCATTTATACATATAGAACCGCTAATCATAGCCTTAACATGCAATTTTATGAGACTCCGTGAATTCCCTAGCGAGGAAGCAATTCCACCAGAAAGCTTATTACAGGTGTTTAGCTTAACAGGCACAGCATATAATACAGTAGTCCAATATGGGAATACTGAAAAGTGAGATGGAGTGATGGCACTTACAATACTCTCAAGTTCTTAAAGAGACTTATTGAAGAGTGAATAAACCCATCCAACATTTTGCTTGCCAGGTTTCTGTAAGAGAAATTGAAGTGATTCAGATAGAAAGGATTAATTTTAAGCAGGTTTCATGCAATCTTCATCGTTTCCGTTTCCATAGCTCTGTACATACATTGCAGTGACCCAACAAGCTGATCGGTTTTTGGTGTTGTCACAAGAACATCGAATCTCGGCATCCATGTTGGTAGAACAAATCGGATACGATAGGGGGAACTGCGTTGTGTTCCTGGACTGCAAACTCTTGAAAAGGAGTCGAAGAGTACGTGCTGCCAAGGTTTGAACACAAAAAAACTCTTTTTATCAAATCCGACTAAGATCTTCTCATGTTCAAGATAAAAAGACTCAATCGACCTAACTATAAACATACATTTATGGGTTAGAATGACCAAGATCTGTATTTTACACAAGAAATGTTAACTAATAAAGTTAAAAGTGATGGATTGAATCATTAGACCTCAGCAATATTGCGTATGCATAACCTTTTTTTTATAAATACTATATAAAAAGAAATCAAAGTAATAATATTTATTAGCATTCCCAATTCCTAGCTGGTCTCGGTTAATAGGGTTTCTTGGCGTGTGTGTGTGTAAACACTATATTCTATTTATTATGATAGGTTTCGTTTCTTAATCAATTTATTCGTTAGAAATTCTTTGATCTTCTATCTCCATGCTTTAACCACATCCTGCATCATTAAGGTTTTGTTGGAGCTAAATTGTGGAAAACAGTTAAATACATATTCAATCAAATATCTTAGAAAGAAAAAGAGATCGTTTAATTTGTACCTTCAGCATCTGTAAGGGCACCAATTGTAGTGTTATCACCATTAGCTGTAATGTTTGTAGTGCCATTATTGACTTTAGCCCCGTTGCCAAGTTGCCAGAGAAGAAGAAAGTTGAAGAAGAGAAGTCTAATAACTAGTACTACTGACAATTCAGAATCCATTTGTTTTGATTCAACTCCACCTCACTAATGTGCTTTGCCCCGATTTCATATCCTTAGTGTGCCTCTATATAAACACAAATAAAAAAACATATCTGAACAGGAAAAAAAGCCACCTCACTCCATGTGTAAAATGCCCCCTTTTCCCCATCATTGGAAGCCACCAGTTGGACTCGTGGATACTGTTTCAGCTAAAAGTCGCGTTGAGCAAGCCATCCGTCTATGTAGGAAAAAAACAAAGAAAAGAAAGAAAACAGAAGCTAGCTTGTGACAGAAAACAATGGTAAACTAATCAAAAGTGAGATGCTAAACCAATATATAGCAATATAATGCTTTGTTCTCTTCAAATACTTTGTTATTTTTGTCTTCCAGAAGTAATCATCAAATGAAAGAAATGATTCCACAACGTCAAGGTGGGGAACTCAGGACTGATAAGATACTGGATAGCAAGAAAAGAGGAAGACTTCTTTTGGAAAGGAACTAAAGTAATTGCTTCTACGTAGAGTAATGCCTTTACTTTCTTTACTATATGTATTTTGTTCCTTTAAATTGCCCCTGACTCCGACAGAAATAAATCACAAAGAAGAAAGAGAAAAGGGTAATGAGAAAACAAAGAAAGAAAGAATAAAAATGATTGAAAGAAAATAAATGGAATCCTAGTTATGTATTTCTCTATGCGTCAGTTTTCATGTTGCTCTTATGGTTTTCATAATCATTGAGAATGGCTTTCATGAGCTCAAGTTTCTTGTGCATTTTCTGCAACAGATTCTTAAAACCAAATATAACATCAGCTCTGCTTATGATAGCTGCATGCGACAACTTTTCTGTGAGTGTTTGAATCATGGCGTCTACCACTGCTCGTACTGTACCTGAAATATTTATATTATAGGGTAAGCCATCTGAGTTCAGAATCATAAATCAAAAAAGCAGAAAATAATTACGATGACCACCTGAAGACAGATTTCTTCAGATTGCATATATAGCTCACTGTATTTAGATTTTAATAATTGATTGGTTTATTAATGAAGCACATATTTAGATAATGACCGAGAGAAACATAGTGAAATTTAAAGAACTAGAAAAAAATTGGAAAAAAAATTCAATTATAACATTAGAATATATATAAGCTTCTCTTTCCTGCCTGTATTTACCCAAAAATAAATGCCTTAAAGCACTGCTTATTATTGATGACACCAAAGATGAATGATTATTTGTTGGGCTTATATTTAAGAGCCTAATCAATTTTAAAACGTTTTAGAGATGAAAGAAGGAGGAAAATATAAAATAATCTCAAGTAAAGGTGATATCAATTGAATAACCAGCAACTTACAGCTGCCTATCCAGCAATGGATTGATGAAAAAAACTTAACCTGCACGGACAAAGACAGGTTTGTCAATTGGAGGACATTAAGCTCAATTGAATAATCACTTATAGTCAAATGCTTCTGGAACTATTCAAATGGATATTATATCATGTTTATTTTTATATTTTAAAAGTATTTTTTAAAAAAATTAATTTAATCTTTTTAATGTTTTAGATTATTTTGATATGCTAATATTAAAAATAATTTTTTTAATATTAATGTAATTAGATTTGGATTAGATTAAACTAATTGAGTCAGAGAAAATTTATTAGATTAAAATCTTTTGTGGTTCAATTAAAAACCCAGCTCAAATAAGGCTCAAAGACTTATGTTTTATCAGGATCAACTCGCCAAAATCAGGCCTGCTGCCAAGTGAGAGCTTCTAGGCTTGTAAACCGAACAATTTCTGACGACGGTAGAGAAGTCAAGTGTGGCTTGAAATGATGCAAACAGGAGAATACAAATGAAAGAAAGGAGACGAAATATGGTAATGGGCTATCAAAAAAAGAAAAGAAAAAAAAAGAACGAGGGAACCGCAACGTCATGCAAGGTGCAGTATACTTGTAAAAGTTGTCGTAAGAGCAGCAATGCGAGTGATTCGGTGTCTTGATGACCATAGACTCAATAAAACTTGGGAAAGCATCACACCTTTCTTAAAAGGAAAAAAACATTGTAGAGCCAATTAATTAAAGTTTCTAATTCTTACATGGAAATGATTGATGTGAAGAAAAGAACATATAGTAGCCCAAAACACAAGGAAAGGATAATTGAAGCTTAAGCCTCACTTCAAATTTCAGATTTTTCAACGTTTTTAAGAAAATGAAATCCTCTGCTCTGAGTAAAACTAGGCCTAGGGACTAGGTAGAAATATGACAATGAAAACCCAATAAAAGAGAGCATATGGGCTAGATAAGTTTTCTTCCAACCATTTATGATACAGCAGAGGAAGAAAATATGAAAGAAATAAGAAATAATCTTACATTTGGAAACAATCGCTAGATACAAGATATTTTAGCTATCAAAGGAAGGAGCTGAAAAAAAACTGTGGGTGGAGGATAAGAGGGCTGCTTTTGTCGTGGCAGCAGTACTCTTCTCTTTATCTTGCAAACTGTACAATAATCTTCCTGTATTTCCAAGAGCTAAAGGGAAATCTCTACATCCCAGCTAAGTCCTACGGCTTAATCATCATCCACATTGCGTCTCTTTGCTTGCCACGAGACTTGACTTGAAAGAACCATCCATAACTATATGTTACAGTTTACAGCTATTAAACTTCTCCATTTGTCCCAAAAACATAAGCTCCTGCAATGACATAAATTTAGCATCCCAAATTTTGTTTTTCCTCGTGAAAAAGAAAAATCAACCTCAAAGAAATGATCAAGCTTACCTAGTGTAGGCATGAGAAGAGATAATGCAGCAATGCCAAAAATCTTAAGTGGCAGTCCTGTCTTGATCATGTCTTTGATCTCAATATGCCCTGTAGTGAACCCAACA
>Ga0325405_1002083_pt1 | contig 20577 bp, 8 predicted proteins | sample PopdelMetagenome_21_FD_205663 | JGI IMG/M metagenome (GOLD analysis project Ga0325405, IMG submission 205663) | Populus deltoides microbial communities from Bellville, Georgia, United States - Xylem-Control-R2 | ecosystem: Host-associated > Plants > Phyllosphere > Stem > Wood/Secondary xylem...
CTCTGGCCCAACCAAATGGTGTGAGCACCTCTTCTATCGCCTCCAATCTTTCTCCTTTCCACCCAAACAAACATAGTGCTAATGGTTAGAGTTGCATATGAATCGACAGCTAATAGTTTTGTAGTTCATTAATTATATAAACAATAGATCAGTCAGTCCCTTGTTATGATTGATTCAAGGACCATAGATCAGTGGCTTTTGGCTTGGTAAATAACTAAGAAATGACCTTCTCTATTGTGGTGTCATTGTTGCTTACACAATCACTTAATCCTGTTATTGCACAGTGTGGGTGCTGCGCTTCACAACCTTGGGCAGTTTTATCTCATGCAGCGGAAACTGGATGAAGCTGACAAGTGCTACGAGGTAAAAGTATTTTTCATATCCTGTCTTAGTTTGTTTGCAGTTTCAAGAATTATGATCAAAAGGTTCATATGCACTTACTGGTTAATTTTCTGAATTTCTGCCAGTATTTTTTTTCTTTCATTCCACCCAGTTCAAGAAAATCTGTGTTGGACATATTTTTCCTTCAGCATGGAATGCATTCAATCCTTAAGACGCCTTAGTCATTGTGGAATGAAGAGTGAAGTGCTCATTGAGTGTAGATGGTTCCCTTTTTTAGGTGATGAAATTTGGTGACTGGTTATATAAGTCAAAGATCATGCTAATTAAAAACACAAGATAAGAGAAACTTGGGTTGATTGGTTTGGCCATCTAAGAAAGGTACCAATTATTGTAGTGAAAAATTAACCAGATTCTCGGGATGGAGAGGAAGGGGAACTATTGTTTTTGTGATGTGAAAAGAAAATAGTGGCCTGGATCGAGTGCATTCTGAAAAACTCTGTAACCAAGTAATTGATTGAGAGCTTTGTTATTTACATCATTGAACTTATCATTTCTTCAGTGGAGGTACTTGATTGTTGAAATATATGTTCCGTGGTTTGGTATTTACTACGTGAACATCCTCTCTTAGAGAGGGAAATAGGTAGTTCAATGAGCATCTATTGTAGCAACAGATATTAGACTTATAATCGATTGCACTATAACTTTATTCTTTTAATAATAACATAGAAACTTTATTGTCAAATAGCATTTGAATGGAACTAGCATTCTGGAGGACTATGTACATGTTGTGTGCACTAAATATTTCTGTTCCTCCTTTTCTCTCCTTCTACTTGTCTTTCTATTGTAACTATTTTTATTAATCTAGCCAAGATTATTCTTTTCAGTCAACAACTAATGTTTTTCTGCTACACATGCTGATAATTTCTGCTGATCTGTGCTCTTCCCTTTGATTTTCCTTTGGCAGCGTGCTGTGAAGGTACGAACAATTACTTAAATGCATATATAGCATGCATGCATGATTCCCTTTTATCCATTTTCAAATTTCAATTAGCTTTGAAGCTCTTATTTGTTGTTCTTCTTCTTTCTTCCATTATCAGTTCAAACTATGAACTTGTAACACTCAATGTAACCTTATCTTGTTCAGATAAAAAGGCGTGTTTTAGGACTCAACCATACAGACTATGCAGATACACTGTATCATCTCGGAATGGTAATAGCTATGTTGTATGGTTGCATGTGCTAAATCTATTTGTCAGCTCATTTTAATATCATTATGCTCATTGTCCTTTTCACTGTTGATGGTTTCGTGTATTTAGAGAACGTATATGTTTTCGTTGGACAATATCTTATAAAAATAGTTGACAGTATAAATAAATGGAGTGACAAACTATTAATGACGTTCCTGGATGATTGGTTCTGTAAAATAGTAACTGGAAGACAGTACTTATATACCAGTTTATGACCTGGTTAACAATAATTAACTTGTTGTTGCATATTTTTATTGATATTCTAACCTTCCATTCATTATACTTAATTAAAGGTTAATTTCTTTCAATTTTAATTTTGTTTCAGATTACATTAGTTCATAAGTTATATCCTTGAAACCAATTTCCACAGGAAAAAAAAGAAGGATCATAATTCAAATACCTGCATCCTGGTATGCTATGCATGACACGCCTGCTTCAGTGCAGCACGACTAGGACTTAAAAGACCTTAACAACACACAATACAATTGAGGATATAAAAGACTCACAAACTTGCTTATCGTAGATTGTTTTGAACACTCTAAGGTGAAGAAAGAGGAATTTTAAATTTCAAGCAGCGTCCCCTTGTCTTTTAGAATAAAAATTGCTTCCTTTTGTGTCTATGGTTCTTTAAACTGTGCTGTTCTTTTCTTCTTCTTTTTTTCCTCTGTGTACTTAGTTGGCTTATAGATCAATATATCATTAATGTCACAGGTGCTTTATCTCCTTGGAAAAGAGAAGGATGCTGAAGCCCTCATTCAGGAATCTATTAAGATATTAGAGGTGCATGACTATGCTGCTCAATTAGTCCTGGTACTGAGTTTCCAATAATTATTTTATTTAATTTATTTCTTTCGCTCCCATGTCTTCTTTGATTATACAGGAAAATGGCATGGGGGACTCAATTACTTGCATAAGGAGATTGCAATTTCTCTCTCAGGTTGTGTGGTTCCTTTTGATATACATATAGTAGATTTTTCTATCATGTTAGCCTTTGTGATTAAAATATGAATTCATTTTGCTGTACCATGTCTTTCAAGTTCAACTTATGCAGTATTTTTTACCACATGCAAATAGGTTTATTGTTTCTACCACACGATCCATTTGTGTGACTACTGCATTTTTCAACCTTCTTGTATAGTTTACTTATATTCTCTTTTCTTTTCCAGATGTATCTAAAATCCAATCGTCTTGCTGAAGCCGAGGATGTACAAAGGAAGGTGCTGCAGATTATGGAACTATCAAAGGTGCAATATAGTTTTTCAAATTTTTTTATGTTAAATTGTTCATTGTTGGCTTTCTTTCTTCTAAATAATTCTCTCAGGATGCTGCTCTTCTCTGCTCCATTTTTTTTCCACGTCTTGTTCTTACTGATTTTGTTCCCTTAATTTCCGATAACGTGTTGAGTTGCAACATGCTTTGTTGAAGCTAGCAAATGCAGCTGAAATATATCATTCCGGTCTTCATCTACTGTGATATCTGTCCATTTCTTCTTCAATGCATTGGTTTATAGCTTATCTTTAAGCTTCCATTTTAACTAGTGGAATAGAAATTTCTTTGCCCATTCCCCCTGGCACCTGGTATCTTGTTTTTCCTTGGTATAAACTTGTTGCTTTGGCCCTTTATGGAGGTCATGGATGCTTTGCGTCCTAGGCCATGCATTTGTTTTAGCTCATGTACCTGTTGTACTGGGGTTTCATCTCCTTACATGTCTTTTTGTATTTTTATCCCAAAATAGAGAATAAGAAGGGTGAAAAGGATTACATGACTGGAGAACATGACATCCTTCCATGGTACTAAAGGAAAGAAAGTCAAATGAAACTAGAGTAACAGTGCAATAAAAATTATTCTCTTGCTGTCTTTGGATTTATCAAAGGCAACACCTGTATCAAAGCACCATTAAGAAGCTAAGAAAATTATTCTCTTGGATCAAAAGGTGAGATAATTTCTTAAACTTTAACATTTTAGAAGTGTCAAACCAATGGACCTGCAAACATTGCATGTTTTTGCTTTGGATTTACCAAATCCTATATGCTGTGTCAAAAGCAAGTCTTCCAGAAAGGACACGCACGATTTTCCAAAGTTGAGAAAAACATGGGCCAGCCAGAGCTCCTGGCGACTGAACAATTCAGGAATAGATGACCCAGGTCTTTTATGCTGTTAGCACACATCCACAAGCATCTGGAGACTGCCATTTTAGGCCTTCTTATCTGCAATAAGTAGCAGTGTTATCTTGTTGAGGACTGCAGACTAAATAAAAATGCTATGACCGTAGGGTACTTGGCCTTCCATGAAAAGTTGGCTAAAGGAAACTAGGAAGAGAAATTTTGGACTAAGTTCAGAAAGATTAGTATGGTAGGAGCTTGTCCATGCATTACATTTGAAAGAAAGTCATATACTTGTGTGCACATCCCATTAGCAACTTTTCTTGTAAGGGTTTTGTTATAGAAGATTAAAATTTTGCAATGACATCCCATCCTTGAGAGCTTCAAGATTTTGCAAGGAAAAACCCTGTTGGTCACGTATCTAACTAACTATTAAAATGAGGTGTATCTTCCTTCCTTTAAATTCTGTGATGTCATCATTAGCTCCTGATGTGATAGCTACCTTCTAATTCAGGGATGGAATTCCATGGACACAGTAATAGTAGCTGAAAGGCTGGCCCTAACCCTACAGTCAATTGAGAAGATAAAAGAAACAAAAGAACTACTTGAAAGGTGAGAAAAATGATTAGGATAACTGTAGAACAAAAGATGTGATTGTTGGCAACACAAATTAAATAATATCTTATAACTTTTGATTGCAGGTGTCTTGAGGCTCGGAAGTCCTTGCTTCCCGAAGATCACATTCAGGTTTATCATTCTGACACACTCAACTCATAAATTATAAGGGGAAAAAAGGAGGTGACATCATTTGGATGAGTAATCTTAACCAAAGGATGTGCTTTTATTTTTCACTACTTTATGATAATGAAATTTAGCTTGATGTGTTTCATACAAGACTTGCTTCTGTTCTTTGTGGACAGATTGCTGCAAATCTGCTTCATATTGCAAGGGTTGCAATGTTGAATTCAAATCGGCTGAGAAAGATAAATATCTCTGAAGCAATTGCTGAGCTTGACAAGGCAAAAGATCTTTTGCACAGTTCTACAAGGTTTGCCTTATTCTATGGAAAAGTACTCGCACAAACAGTACTCATATGATTTGAGAATGCCCTGTCAATGTGTTTTTTTTTTTTTTATAAAAAAAAACATTGTCCTATGTTTATTTTTTGCTTTGCTTCCAATCTTAGATCATGTTTTTTCATTTATGTACTTCGGTGTTTCTCTATTTAATCAATGGCTAATAAGCATGGGATGTGCTAGATACCACTTTAGATTTCAATTTGAAGCAAGCACAACAAACAAGCAACCTTGGGGCTTCTCAATCTGGTTTGAACAATAAATTACTTTTTTTTTTCCTGGATATTGTCCTAATGTGGAATTCGTTTGTTGATTGAGAAGTTTAAAACCCATTGCTAAAGGTCACATGCAGACATTTAAGGATGACTATTTTCAAAATTTCTCTCATCTTAATTCAATACAACTGCTAAATTTATCTCATCTTAATTCAATAAAGTTTCTTTATTTTGTTGTTTTGTTGCTGATGGTTAGCCTTTGTTGAAATTAGATAGAAATGTACCTTCTTACATAGCAATCTACTGGAATAGGTATACATTGGGAAACTCCTAGATAGATCCTTAGGGGTTGTGTTTGAGTAGACGATAAAAGGCTTAACCAAATCATTCAATGTTTCTTTTTGATTAACAATGTGGTTTGACAATCTAGGGAGATGTACACATTTAGTTGACTTATTCTGTACATGCATGTTTATACTACTTCTGAGTGTTATTTGTTATATCTATAATCTAAAAAGGAAACATATGTATTACCTTGTTCAGCTTGTGTTCCAGTAATTTTTCCAGTTCATTTACTTGGCATATAATCCTGCAAACTTTAATTATTACGTGTGTCCTTCAAACTTTATCAGATTTGAGATTGGAATAACTTAATTTGGCTTTGCTAATGTAACTTCTATTAGTGTCATCTCCAAGCATTGTAGGTTCTTACAGATTAGTCATGTGCAATTATCTTCCATGATAGGATAGCACGCCAAGTCTTAAATAAATTGAGAATACAAAAAGGGAAAAAGCAGAAGAATGGAGCATCTGAAATGAAAAGAGAAGGGCATGCGGCATTTGTCATACTGGTCAGTTCCTCTAATTCTGAATGCTTGCATGCTCAGTCAAGGAAAATGTTGTCATACAAGAGCTAATGTTCTTGTTCTTTGATATTTGATCAAACATCCTTGTTTAAAGTTATTATGATTTGTTACTTCTGTTAATAATGTAGCAGAAGGTTTACATATAATTAAAGTTTGTTTTTATTTTGTACTTTCTCTATTGCACTCACAGACCAAAAATTGTGCAAAACTGGGTATCATACTTCTTCATGAATTATGCAAAGTGAAAACTTTGTACTCAGAGTGATTATATTGGAGTTTCTATTAATTTGTCCCTGAGGAACTGCTTTCTCTAGATAATGAAGAACTAAAATCATATATTCATAACCTACAAGAATCATCGTGGCATTACTAGTAATGTCTATTTTTATTTTTACTTTATTTTATTTTTAACATCTCACCAAGACACATGAAAATACTATTAATGTCTATTTTATTTTTATTTTTAATTTATTTTATTTATAAGATCTCACCAAGGCACATGAAAATCTGGTTCTGTGTTGACCACCAGGGTAGTGGGGTACTCTCTGGTCATTCCATCACAGCATATGTGGGGCCATTGTAATTTCTGTCCTAGTTTACTTCCCTTGATTATCATCTCTGTAGAAACGTAAGTATGAGGTGCATCAAAGGGAACTGTTTGTAAGCCAATTGTGGATTCTGGCATAGTTTAATTTAATGTTTGAATTTAGAGGTGACATTCTGGAAATTTTTAAAATTTATCTCAAGTGAAGTTATGTGTAAAAGAAGAGTCATCTCATGAACTTGAGAAATGCTGGCCTTTATCAAATTGTGTACTGTTTAAGTTATTGACCCTATGTTTTTTTGAACTTCGTTGTTTTTGCTTTCATGTTTCCTATTTTATTCTGTTCTTTCTATCACTAGCATTTAGCCTTTCTTTGTTTTTATTATCACCCAATTTCATTTCGAGTTTCGCTCTTACTTTTCAAACTCTTGTTTTTTATTCATTCCAGTTCACTTGTCAAGGTCAAGAGGTAGTGTTTATTTCCTCTCTTCCACCAACTACAAGTTTCTGTCAATGACAGGCACTTTATTTCTAAAAAATAAAATAAAAAATGAAAGAGAATTTGGAGAAGACATTGCAAAATTATGCAGCGAACCTGTATCCACGATTAAAGAAAAAAGGCTAATTAAGTAATCATTCAAATTTGAAAGATATTGCTGAAGCAACTGAGTTTTCGTGATCAATCCTCTTTTTTCGCAATCAAACACTGGATCGTGACCTCCAGTTTCTCTTCTTCCTCTGAAAGGCTTGAGAACATTTTGTTGCATTTATTAAAAAGACAAATTATGATCTGTTACCTCGAACATCTAAAATGTAAGACAAAATAGCTCGGGGTGAATCATTTTGAATTCTTAATTCATGTTAACTTTATGAGTTATCTTGTGACATATTGCACATGGTGGCTAGAATCTAGTTGTTCAAAATGGAAACAACAGGAAATTTCATTTTGCTTGCAGTTGCAATCACTGGATACTCTTGGACTTGTGGAGACTACAAAACAAGAGTTACTGGAGTCACAGGTCAGTCCTAAAAATTCCCATTGGTTAATGATGAAATCTTGAAGTTTCTCCTTTATTTTTACTGCAGAATACAAACTTACACAGAATTGTTGGATATTGATGTGATGTTAAACAGGGTTGTTCTGTTACTTTCTATAACATATAAAAGCGTAGCAGTTCCATTTCAAAAGTTATTTTTAAGTTGCACCTGAAAAGACACAACATACAAAGAGATGCTTAATTCTTAGTGTTAATTTTTGGTAGGGTTCTTGTAAAGTAGATGCAAGCACGCCAAAACTGCCATCAATGATGCATGCTGTCCTGTGCCAATTCTCTGTTTTTCCGTTTCTCTTCCCCCTTGAGTACCCCGTTGCACAGAAAGTGCCTATTAACAAGGCACATTTCCCCCCCTTTTTTTTCTACTTCTTTCATATAGTATGGAACATTTACTATCAAAGGTAATATGCATAGATGTTCTATGACTAGTGTTTTGACAAATGCACGAATAAAATGCTTGTGAAGTTAAATTACCGGGATCTATGCTATGAAGTGTCAAATAATTCTAAAAAAGATATAGAAATAATGTGTATTTGGATTCATATTGATGTTATGGTGTGTCCCATATGCCTTTTTGTCTCCATATTTTTTAATTTAAAAGATCCCTGCTTTCTTCCCTCAATTCCACCCCCAGTGGAAATTGATTTTAGTGGAAATTGATTTTTGTGTAGATCCCGACTAGAATTTCCTGCAGCATTACCCAAACTCTTGAACAACAAACAAAATATGTTCACACTTTAGTCCTAAACTAGAAGTTCTTTGTCCTCCAAATTTTGCTTTTTGGTTGACTTTATGCTAATCATTTTTTCTTACGTGTCATATTTCCTTACTTGAGAACAAAGAACCAGATTGGTTAAAAGAGCGGTTATGATTATTTTGTAAGAAAGAATATTTCAATGCTCTTTATAATCCACCTTTAATCCTTGTAGAGTTTGGGAATCTTTGGTCATCCCTGACCACCAGTATAATGAAACCTGTAAACATCTCACAATAAGGTGTTCTCCTCCAGTGAATCTCCAAACATATAGGAAGAGCTATGGTGTTTAACTTTTCACGAACCTGATTCTTTTGATGATTTAAAAAAATTTCTTTCAATATAATTTTCCACGAGCTAATTTTATACTGAAGCATTTTTTTTGCATCTTAATATCTTAAATTGGGAAACATGATGTCCTTGAATGAACAGTGGAAGATGAAAATACTTGAAGCAATACTAGAATTCTAATTCTTCGAGCTCATAATTAAATCCTAAAGTGTGCTGCTTCTAATTTATTTTCCTCAAATTTCCTTGTCTAATTAATTTATTCACTTTGCTAAACTACTTTTTGCTTAATTTGTAAAACAGGGAGAGCATTTACCCAACATTGAAGCCGGAAATGTCCTTTTGCAATGCATTTCTTCTTACAAAGAGGTATGTTTTGCAATTCATGGGAGATTCAACTTTTGTGAAGTTGTGGATGTCTAGCATTTGGTTTTTTTAAAACCTTTGAGATCTGCTTGGTTTCTGTCCTTTTCTTTTGTCTGTGTGGCCAGTTTCATGTGTGCAAGTTAATCCAGATGTTGTTGCCAAAGATATGACTTTAATTCAATTGTGTCCAGCGTGGTAAGCCGGAAGTTTTCTGGTATAGGTATCATTGTTCTTGTATACCAAAACTAATGATTGCTGAAGAAGAGATAATGGCCTAAAACCTGTTAGGATGAGAAATGAGTCCGTTACACTACTTTCCAAGTAGGAAGCTAGCCAAATATCAACAGGTATAGCATTTACCTGGTAAAGAACTAAGGAATGTCATGTGAAATTTAATGGTTATTTTTTTTGTTACCTTTTTTGCAAAATCTGATTTTCAATTCCAAATCTCAATTTGGGATATGTTATCATCTTGATAGACCCTACCCGTATGGCATATGGAAAGAAAATGAAATGATACACGTTCTTAAAATAAGCAATGACTTGGTGAATTTTGGGGTTGATAGTGAAACTGATCTCCTTTGTGGGGAGTTTCCCCAAAATTCATATATTAGGGATCTGCAACTTATGAGAAATACCTAAGAATTGCCTGCAGAAAGTAACCAAAAAAAAAAAACTCTTATTTGTTCGGTGTTGTGAGGCTCACTGTCCTGGGCCTCCAGGCTTTCATCTAACTTCTTGCATTGTGTTTCTGATGTTTTATTTCTTTTAATGGTGGTAAGTTAAATGCTCAAATTAGCTTTTGAAAGCTTGTTCAATTTTACACATGAAACTTGAATGTCCAATTACCAATTAGGCTTGAGTTTTGCACGTCCCTTTTTAACTTCTAAACATTGGTCCTTTTCTTTTCTGAACATTCCGTTGTTTCCCAGTGTCTTCTTGTTGTTAGTTCACCTGTCTTCGTTTTTGCTTCTTTTGTTTGAATCTTCTACATTCCTTCCTAGCTGGATTAATTGATTCTAAATTGTGAATAGGACCCTTTTCTAAGGCTTCCATGAAACATCCAATTATTGCAGGAAGTTAGATACAATGATATTATATCCTAACTCTACATTTGCGTGAATATGTTTCTCTTATCTAGATAAGGATTCTTAGATTGCTTATGAGGAAATGATACTAACTTAGGCCAGACGTTTTATTTTTAATGCAGTTTGAAGCTGACAAGTTAATTTCTGATTCCCCTAAAGTAAAGACCGAGTATCTTTCATGTATGAAGCATCTTTTGAGCTTGATGATCGATACTGGTAACAAAGATAAAGTCACCTTAAAGGATTTGGATGATGAAATCAAGCGTGTTGAAGCTGAGATTTATGATCGCTCAAAACATAAACCCTAAAATAGTTTCAGGTTTGTGCCAGTTGTTCAAGCCAGAATGAAACCATGCTTCCTAAACCTTTGGTACCTCACATACAATGCTGGAAATATTATGTGCTCGTTGACTCTTTTTGGTGTTTTTTTTTTGGGGTGTATCACTCTTGTTATCCTTGTTTGTTAATTAGCTTGAGAAGCTGGTAGTTATAATAAAATGTCAACACGAAATTGTATGGAGGCACAAATGTATCAAGAACAAAAAATCACAATTTTTCTTAGTATTGTAGCAAATAAAATGTTGTGCTCATGTCAACAACTCGATGGATACTGATGGGTATGTAATTTTTGAATATTTATTTTATTTAATAAATAATAAATAGGTTATAAATATTGTCAGATGTTTTGAAATTTAACCTAAAAATAACCTGAAATATATGTAGAATATTTTGAGTATGAATATTTATATGATAAACAATGAGTAGCGGATGAAAATAAAAAATTATCAAGTGGATGGACGTCCTTATATCTACCCCATTTCTTCTCTTTCCTTTTCCGCTGGGCTGTACCATTTGTCACACTGCCTTTAAGGGTTGTATTTCTTGCAGCACTAATGGAAAAGGTGCAAGAGGCCAGTGAAGAAAAAACAGAGATAGTTGAACCACCACTTGGCTGGGGCTATAAATAGGCAGAGATCTTTTCATGTGAAGTCGGTGCTCTGAATAGACCAAATCTCATTAAACTAATCATCAGTTAACCTCCCATGCATTTGACCTTATCCTACAGATGCAGAACAATTTAAGTTGGTGGGATAGCTAGAATTCTTAGAATGTTTGCTTAATTACACCGGTCCTGGAAAGGGCGGGAGAGACTCCTCAGTGTAGTCCAAGACAGTTCATCGGAAATTAAACAAAAGTAAAAACAACAAGCTCTTTCTGTATTCACGACTTGGAGTTTTTCTTTTTTCTTTACAAGAAAGAGACTTGAACTCGGAGATCTGGTAGATGAGAGGGGATGACTCGTTGAGGATCATGAGATTGATATGACATGGGAACAAGGCTCCTAGCTTTTAAGTGGAGTTTCATGGCAATACATGGGCCGTGGATTGTTTGTTTGTGCGGCATGCCACATTAGAATATGTTTGGAAATGTGACGAAAATATGTTTTCAAAAATTTTAATTTTTTAATATTTTGTTAAAATTTAATATGTTTTGTATATTTTATATCATTTTGATGTGTTAATATTAAAAATAATTTTTTAAAAATAAAAAAACACTATTAATATATATTTCAGCATGAAAAATTATTTAAAAAATAATTATAACAATGTGAAATATTCTCTTCATCTATAGCTCCAATAAAAAGCAGCAAAAAACTGATACTTGAACCGCAATTTAAAACAGTGTAGTAAGATAGGTTCTTGCTAGGAAAAAGTTTTTGTATGATCACGACAAGGTTTGAAGTGTAACAAAGACGAGGTATGTGGACAAGCGAGAATGGTATACGCCCATAACAACGAACTAGTCCTCTTAGGACCCCAATTAATTTCCACCTAACAACAAAACCAATGGACCAGAATAGAGCCAAGCAAGCAAAATCCTTCAAGAGATTGGATACCTTTCTTGAAGAATTTAAAGATGCAAAACCACAGTTGAGAAGGAAATACCAAGTTTTTATCTATAGCGTGGAGCTTGATATTTCCACATATTCTTCCAATATCAGATATCCCACATGCCTTCTATCACTCCCTTCAACATTTTCATGGAGAAAAGGAAACCTAAAGGTGGTGGCAGTACTGATGATTTAGCCCTAGTAAAAGCAGCTGCATGGGCATGGTACCACCATGGTTCAGGGTCTGAAGGAAGGTCGATTTGTGAATTTGATGTTACAAGAACTCGTCAAGCTCCAAGACCATCAAGATACAAGCTAGAAGCTACGAGAACAATGAAGGAAGATACCATGGGATCAGGATCAGAAACGCCGAGTCCAATGCGCACAGACAATTCTCTTCTTGATAAATATGAGGTAGAGAGCATTTCAAAGCAACTTGACTATCTTATAGAGTCAAGCAGCAACAGATTTGGCTTCAAGATAGATCATCTTGATCATGACCAAAGAAGTATCTCGTCATTGGATAGTGATCAAACTGGCGGAATGAAGCAGAAGAAGAAGGACAAGAAGAAGACGACTTTTTTACAAGGGTTTTGGCTAAGACATTCGGTTGTTTGTGGCACAAAGGGAGATGTGGACACAAGAGCCTTTGTGCGTTGTGGCAGTGGCAGCGGCCGGAAAGTCATATTCCGGTAGTTGGGATACCGGTTACTTGTCGAGCCACGGGATGCCCATGCTTGGTGACTTAACAGTAACTTATCAAGTTGTCGTTCCCTACACAAATTTATTGCAAGAAATGGCTTCCAGCTTTAGATAGATACTGTTCACTTGTGTGTGTGTGTGTGTGTGTGTGTGTGTGTATTTAATGGAGACACTTAATTACACTACTCAACATAGTTAATTTTTCCTTTCTTACTTTGAAAGATTTTCTCACATATTTTAATAAGCTAGCGATGATACATTTTAGAATATATTAAATCAAGTTTTCTAACATATGCATCAAGTTTATTTCCTTGAAGGTAGAATTTTTTTTTTTTAATTTCGAATCAAGAGTGTTTTTTGAATTTGTTTTCTTATACTAAGATTAAATTCTTTTTGAGTTTAAATTTTATACAATCTTTTCTTAAATTTGAACCGACACTAATATGTATATAAAGTAAATATATCTTATAATTAGGGACATCTTCAATGATTTACTTGTGATATAAGATCTTGTGAAGATATCGCCTTAAAGGAAAGATAAAACAGTAGTTGGAGACATTGATTTTAAGATTGCTACTAGCTTGTTGATGATGAAATACAAGTAATCAGAAGAGGTGGATAATGTAAGAAAATTCACTTATCTTTGAATTATTTTGGTGAATTTCTAGTATACATTTTTGGATCCACCAAGGGCATGTCCATTCCTTATCCCAACAAAACAAACATCAATCAAAATCAGTAATTCTCATTGGTACTATCTTTTCATATGATGCCACATGATAAAACAAAGCTACAAACAATGAAATATCGTGCATTGAAATGGCTGCTTGATTTGATGCTGTTTGTCTAGAGAAAAGTGTGTTCATGTTTAGAAATTGATTGGGGTTAATCGTACTGTTTTTAAATTATTTGAATGTATTAATATTAAAAAAAATATTATTATTTTAAATATTTAATTACAAAAACATTTTAAAAAATTAATTTCTACCAATCATGCACTTAATTTGCTAGAGGGGGAGGAAGATTAGAGGATAAAGCAAGGTCACGTTGCCGATATTCCCATGAAAATGTGTATGTAGGACGCTGAATTAAGAGAAATTCCCACCACTGAAAATTAAAATGTGATAGGCAGACAGGGTGACACAATTCAGCAACAAAAAATATGGATCCACCTCAAACAAGAAGAAACCACCATGCATAAAACTGAAGAAATTCCTTTTCTCCATTAATTCTCACTGAAGATAGGCTGACAACAACATTAATTTTGAGCTCCTTCTCACAATTAATGGCATCCGATCCATACCCACCATGTTCAGTTCGTTCACATGCACCCTTTTTTATTATTATCATGTTTACAATCACAGAAGATAGAGTATTCTCATATCAGTTCTCGGATCAACTGAAACTATATCCATCACTCTCTATCTCTATGCTAAGCATGCATATTCGATTACATCTAACATTTAGTATAGCTTTATGTAGCTCTTATACAACTAGTTAATATTTCCACCCATTTAATTGATAGTAATTGTAAAATAATGATTTTTCTTATAATTTCTTATATTTATAATTTTTTAAATTTATATTTGAGATAATTTAAAAGGGGTTTTTCTTATATTATCATGATTAATATTTAACATTTCAATTTTTCACCTCCCATATACTTTATTTAGTGAAAATTAGTCATTAAAGAAATCACCTGGATCTCCATGAAGGCCTACCTTCTATAGGTCCTACAGAGTTGGGAATAGAGAATTGAAGATTTCTTTCCATATAAATAAAAAAGAGGGTATAAATATTAATAGCCTTGTTATACGAAGATAGAGTCGAAGGCCAAGGGTGTAACTTTAGCCTTTATGCACCTCTATATATTATTATATCTAATGGTTGCAACAGATCATTTATAATAATCACAGTATTAATTAAGCTTTTTTTTTAAACATGACTAACTCCCTTGGAAATCTTAGATGAACATTACCTGGAATTAGAGATGAAAAATATTTCAATGATAATGTTCGAGGATAGTAGCGAGAAAAAATATATGTTGAACATTACTGATATCATCAGCGCTAGCAATGGAATATATTATGTCAATAATTACCAATGGAATTGTCAATGGAATAAAAATAATTTAAAAAAATCAAGAAATATTATGTCAGTAATTCCTCGGTAACATGACACATCATTATTTGTTGAAGAAATTACTGGGGGAATTATTCGATCGCCAGTTTTCATTGATAATTTTATCAGAAAATATGTGTCATAACTGACAATAGCCCTATCCCCCTTTCTTTTTCTTCTTCTTCTTCCTATTTTTCTTTCACTACAAAAAAACAATTGCCCCCTCCATATTTTGCCATATATCTAGGTCTTATCCTTACAAATTCAGTCACCTAATCAACACTCAGTAGTGTCAAAACATCATTGTCTGTTAGTTGATTTTTTTTTCTAAACATTCCCTACACCAAGTAAACAAATACACCCATTTATCTTTTAGGTTAATTTATTGATATTATTTTCTAGTATTTATGCTTGTATATTTAAGTATTTTACAACCTTTTCATAGAAAATTTTGTTGTATTAAATTATGATTTGTATGTTAGTGTTTGTTTGAGATTTGAAAAAAAAAATCAAATTTGCTTGTAATTTGATGAAATTGAGTTTGATTCTATAACTATAATTTAGGTGTGTTATACTAATAGCAATGATGGGTTATTTAATAAGTATCAATTATATTTTGTTAATTTTATTGTTAAGTTGGAAATCTTGGGAGAATGAATTTTTATAGAATTGATAACAATTAAATGATATTAATTTAGATTGAATAAGTTTGATTTGAACAAATGATATATAATTAGTTGGGTATCGATTACTTGTTAATTTGATTTATTTAGTTCAAATTTTGACAAAACATTGAATTTTTATACAAATAATAATTTGTTATTGGATTGTGAATTCATTTTTAATTATCTAAGTTGAATTTTGAATTGATAGTTATATTATTAATAAATATAGTCATCAATATTCTATATAGGTTTCATAAGTAAATGATTATTATTCTTTGATGTATCGAGATTCATCTCAAGGGTTGTTTAGGGAAAATTATTATAAAGAGATTAAGGGTTTTATTTATTTTGTACTTTCATATAAAAAGAATATTAGTGGAGGTGAAATTAATTGTTCATGTGTGGAGTGTAAAAATAAAAAGTTCCACCAAACAGAAGTCATGGTGATGCATCTTCTAAAAAAAGAGTTTGTAGAAAAATACTTGAAACGGTTTGCACACGAAGAACCTTGTGTTCCTTACAAAACTATATTAGAAAGGATGATTGACTCAACATCTAGTTCAAGCAACATACATGAAGTTCTATACGATAATAGTAATTATTATAGGAGTATGGTGATGGATACAATGAGAATAAATAATGGTTATTTAGGTGAAGGTTCACGTGTATATAAATAACCAAATGTAGATGCAATTAAGTTTTTTGAACTTTTAAAATATTTCAATGAACTATTATAGGATGAGTGCACAAATCATAGTAAATTGTCAACCATTAAATGAGTGTTTATCATAAAGTTAAATTATAGGTTGAGTGAAATTGGTCATGATAGCATCATCGAATGAGCAAAAAATATTTTACCTAAAGAAAATAGGCTGAAAAAGAACTTTTATGCTATAAAATCTATGATGGGATCCCTTGGCTTAGAATATCAAAAAAATGATATGTGCCTAAACTTATGCATGTTGTCCTACAGTAAAAATGCAAATTTAACTTAATTCAAGACTCATGGGCATGCTCAGTATAAACTTAATACTAGTAGACAATACTCATATGTCGTATATAAAAAAATTGAGATATTTCCCTATCATTCTTAGGTTATAAAGGTTTTTTATATATTCGTAGACTACTAAATACATGATATGACACTAGAGTGGAGAAGTGGTAATATGAAACTGTTAAGGATTGGAGTGTGTGTGTGTGTGTGTTAAAGAATTTCAATTAATCCTTGACTTATACGAATTAGGGTTGTATTTAAGAAAGCGAGGCAATTTTTTTTTCAATGCATGATCATAGAAAATCAAAGAGAAGTTTCTATAATGTATAATTTGTAAGAACATCAAAATCCTTGATGACATATGCAAGCATGCCCATCTTATAAAGAATCTCACACGTTTACCTATCCCATGGTTTTACTTGCAATGGAAAAGGACTATGTTTGGTTATGTTATATATTCAACTCTCTTAATTTGCCTTCCACAGTACTCAATATTATAATTTCTAAAAACTTTCTTTATGCTACTTGATGCAAGACAAATAAAAAAATTCCAAGCCAAGATGAAATGTGGACGAGTCAAATAAGTTTTCTAGTAAAAATAAGCATAATTTTTAATCAACCATTAGGTAATGTTGTTCAAAAGCTTAATTTTCGAATCAGGATTAGTTTTCGTATCAATTGAAACTATATCCATCACACCCTAAGCTAAGCAAGCATTGGATTATATCTAACATTTATTAGCTTTACATAGTTCTTATACTACTAGTTCATATATATGTTCTATTTCCACCTAATAAGGGTACATTTGGTGGTAATTGCAAAATAATGATAGTTTTTGTAATTTCTTATATTTATAACCTTTTCAATTTATATGAGATAATTTACATGTGTTTTTTCTTATATTATTTTGATTAACATGGCTTGATAAATATAAAACATTTTAATTTTTCATATCTCATATACTTTATTTAGTGAAAATTAGTCATTAAAAAAATCACCTGGATCTCTAACAAAGGTCAACCTTTGATAGATATTATAGAGGTGAGAATAGAGAATTGAAAGTTTATTTTGATATAAATAAAAGAGGGTATAAAGATTAAGAGCCTTACACGAAGATAGAGTCGAAGATGAAGGATGCACCTTTAGCCTTCATGCACCTCTATTATTATATCTAATGGTTGCAAAAGAATATTTATAATAATCACAATAGTACTTAAGCTTTTTTTTTTTACCATGATTAACTCCCTTGGAAATCTTAAAAGAACACTATCCAAAATTATCGATGAAAAATATTTTATCAATAATGTCCGATGACAATAATGACAGAAAATATGTGTAAGAAATTATCGATGTTATCAGTGAAGGAATATGTTATGTCGAAAATTATCGATGGAATTGCCAATGTAATAAAAAATTAAAAAAATCAAGAAATATTATCTTGGTGATTCCTCGGTAACATGGCACATCATTATTTGTTGAAAAATTACCGAGGAAATTATTCAATCATCAATTTTCATCGTCAATTGATCTGTCAGTAATAATATAAGTGTCATAACCGATAACAGCCACATCCCCTTTTCATTTTTCTTCTTCTTCCTATTTTCCATAAATCTATGCCATCTCCTTACAAATTTAATCACCTCAACACTCAATAGTGCCAAAACATCATAGTCTTGGTTGGTTTTTTTTTTTTTTGAAATATTCCATACACCAAGTACACAAACATACCCATTTATCTTTTAGGTTAATTTATTGATATTGTTTTCTAGTATTTGTAGTTTGCTTGTATATTTAAATATTTTACAACTTTTTAATAGAGAATTTTGTTGTATTAAAGTATGGTTTGTATGTTAATTTGATTTATTCGATTCATATTTTGACAGAACATTGAATTTTTGTACAAATAATAATTGGCTATTGGATTGTGAATTCATCTTTAACTATCAAAGTTGAATTTTGAATTAACGGTTACATTATTAATAAATTTTATCATCAATATTCTATATAGGTTTCATAAGTAATAGATGATTGTTTTTGGATGTATCGAGATTCACCGCAAGAGTTGTTTAAGAAATATTATTTTAAAATATTGAGGGTTTTATTTATTTTTTACTTTTAAATCAGAAGAATATTAGTAGAGATGAAATTAGAAATCCATATATGAAGTGTAAAAATAAAAAGTTCCACCAATTAGATGTTATAGCGATGCATCTTCAAAAAAAGGATTCGTAGAGAAATAATTGAATTAATTTGCACATAAAAAACCCTATGTTCCTTACAAAACTATGTTAGAAAGGATGATTGACTCAATATTTAGTTCTAGCAACATACATGGAGTTGTTATCTTTAGCCAGGTGTACAATATGGAAGGCAACGCTAAAAGTTTGAAATTATTATCTTTAGGCCATGAAAGAAAGATCTATTGTTACAATGAGTATCTCATCAATTTATATATCTTTCATATTGAAGAGTATGAAGATGCTAGAAATACCTATAATAGTTGGGTTTGTATTAAAGAATCAACTTCTAATGAATTTAAAGTTTATTATTATAGCAAGTTAGAAAAGATGATTGAATTGCAATAATACAATTTTTTATTCAAATGCTATTAGTATGATATCAATAAAGAAATTATAGTATATCATCACTATGGTTTGGTCAAAATTAATAAAAGAGGTAGACTTTGAAACATCAATGATGTTTTTGAATTTACCACACAATACCAACAAGTATATTTCACATACACTTTTTTTTATATAGAAAAGATCGTAATAAAGTTGATTGATTATTCATTATGAAAACCAAACCTAAGAGTTGTGTCTAAGTTGTTAAAGATGGTAACAATGAAGTAACCAGGGGAGAATATGTATTTTAACTTGATAAGTTAGTTAATCCATGTTGAGTTGCTTCATCTACTGAGTTAGAAGAAAATTTAAATTTTTATATAGCTAAGAATACTTATGTTCATGTTGATATTAACGGGTTAAATAATATATTGAGTACCAGTGAATATATAAAAGTTAATGAACCTGAAGAGATCAACCAATTTCAATTCAACGAAGAAGATGATGATGATGGACATGAAGATGATGAAAATAAATATGGGAAAGATTCAAATTAAAAATGATTTGAATTGATTTTAGATGTAAAACACCATTGTGTAACTAAGGTATTTGTTGTTGCTTTATAATGTATTATATTGTTTTACATTTATCAAGTGTTAATGGTTATGGTTATAGTTTTAATGAGTTGTTAAATATAATTGATGTTGTTACTGGTGTCGTTGTATAATTTTTAATTATTTTTAACATTTTCAATAGAATCACAAATGAAAATTAAAAATAATTAAAATTATAAAATATTCATTGGTGATTTAAAATTATGGTAATCACCAACATGCTATTATAGAGAGTTGAGGAAGAAATTCATGAAATAATGATGGGTTGATGGATGAAAATTCATTGGTGAATTTAGAGGGTTTTCTAGAAATTCTTGAAATTACTACTGGACTCGCCAACAAAATTAAAAAAAGTTCATCGGTGAGTCAATTGGCAATTTGATAATATGTTAAATCATCAATGGATTTATCAAAGAAAATTTATGTCGGTGAATTTTAACCAGGATATGTCTAGTAATTTTTTTTTATCGATGGCACGCAATGTGCAAAAATAATAGTTACGAAGAGGCATTTGCTACACATGCTTTTGATGCTAGCTTGTCTAAAACAAGTTATAGAGCTAACGTCTTGTCTGCTAGAAAATCTTTTTCTGGCAAGCATATAACATGATGGAAAGGCCACTCAAATAATATGTGTTTATATAGTTTTCATTAATTAATTAATTTTTAGGTATATAAATATAAAAATTATGCATACCAATAAAATCAATGATAAAAGCTAATTTGATCAAAAGCAATTTGATCGAATCAATCAAACATAGTAACAAAATTCATGTATTTACATGGATTATGGATTAACATATTGTGACTTAATTACCACCCCACAAAGTGTTTCAGAAGAGTTGCAAATGAAAACAATAATAACTATAACCATACTGGATATTTAAAAAGATTATAGCAATGATTAATATAATATATTTACGAGCTCCATGAATGGAATTGGGGGAAGATTGGGCTTCGGCTTTTTTGTTCGTGAGTGGGTCAATGGATGTCTAGAAACCCAATGAAAATAGAAATTCAGAGAGCTTAGGAAAAACATTGACTTGGGCTGGTTGAGCAATGAAGTCAATTATTTGCTCTAATT
>Ga0325405_1002085_pt1 | contig 20574 bp, 9 predicted proteins | sample PopdelMetagenome_21_FD_205663 | JGI IMG/M metagenome (GOLD analysis project Ga0325405, IMG submission 205663) | Populus deltoides microbial communities from Bellville, Georgia, United States - Xylem-Control-R2 | ecosystem: Host-associated > Plants > Phyllosphere > Stem > Wood/Secondary xylem...
TTTTAAGTAACGTGGCATAAATTTATCAATTGTGCATTGGATGAATGTCTATTGTTACTTGCCATCCAATATGCATAATCTATGCAACATAGTGTTACCGTTTCAAAGAAAATCAGCAGAAAAATGGAAAAAAGGATCCAATTGAGCAATTCATGAAGAACGAGGGACATAATTGATAGAAACTTTTGTTCCAGAACGAAACTGAGAAATGGGTAATTCCATTCAGACAAAGACTGATGCACGCTTTTTCTTATTCTAGAACCGAGACAAGCCAAAATAAATTCCTAAAAGTTCAAAAAAAAGAAGGGGAAAAAAGAAGAAAAAGACGGAATCGCCCCTTGTCTTTATGTACGAGATTAACATTCAATTAAGCATAAATTCTCCGAAATGAAAGCAAATCACTTGAAAGTCCTGTGGTTAGCGTGCCGATGAGTGAGAGATTGATTGAGAATTGAAAAAAGAAAAATTGATGAAATGAAATAATCGTGGCCTTACGCAGCAGACGAATTGGATGAGAATCTAGCAAACAGGGATCACACAGAAGCTGGGCCAACCAGTCAATCAATCTATCCTCTGTTCATCCATTTAAATTCCACCTGTCAACAAAACCCAACCAGGTCCAGTATTACTACGCTGTGTTTGGGTCTGATAATTTTTTTTTTTTTAATTTATAGCTTATTTAATACACAAAAGCCACCGTTAAAAGCAAATTTTACATGTTTTTTCCGTACTTTTTTTTTTCATGGATTCTACCCAAACAAAAAACAAACCACACCTCAATTCATATATGTATCGATTATCTACTGTTACTTGTTACTGAATAAAAAATAAAATAAACATATATATATATATATATATATATATATATATTTCAAGTGTGTGTGTATATATATATGTATTAAATGGTAAATATTATATATATAAGTGTTTTATATTAATATTAAGATATGCATATATCACATTATATTAAGAAAAAATTTTAAATGTTCTACAAATATATCTATATAGTATAAATAAATATATATATATATATATATATATTTCGGGTTAAGTTTAAGTGAATTTAAAATTTAATTTAACAATATTTTATAGTCTATTTATTATCTATCAAATAAAATAATTATTTTAAAAAAATATTTATTCATATATTGTCGGGTCAATATCTTTCAAGGTGAAATTAAATTAACATCCCTTGTTTTTGATAATGCAGTATAAAATAATTAAATATGTTTCTTAAGTTTTTTTTATTTTCAAGATGTTTAATATTAATATATTAAAATTATAAAAAAAACACACAAAAAAACATAGCAGCCCAAGAAGATAACAACGAAGGGGCCATTCCAGTAATTTCGAATCACACAGCGAAAGTAAATCCATCATTACCAATAATCCAACAATTAATTAGCAATTGACAAGAACAGTTTAATCAAAGCCTTGGCGGGATAAATCTAGAAATCTTGAAAGCTGATATTTCACCTTCAAGCACACTTCCATCGCACCTTATTATTATTATTATTTATAAATCAATTATAATCAAACCCGCAAGCCTCTCTGTAACCCAATCTTAAATCCTCATTGACTGCTAATCTACGTTATAGATTAGACTACAGACCACGCACGCTCTTCAAAGATCCCAACCACCTCAAACTCAAACAACAAGGTAAAACATAGACTGACCCATAATCTGAAGACAGGGATACAGAGCGTGTGAGCCAACACAAAGAGAAGGAGAACCTTCCTTGTAAAGATTTCTTATCCTCGCTTCCATCTTAAGCACCTGCATGTAAGTCCACAACTCAGTGCCCACCTCCTCTCACCCCTTTATTTTTTTCACTTTCGAGAACTGTAAGTGTCTCTCATCTTTATTTTTTATTTATTGTATGAACTGAATCTCAAGTTCCACTTAGATTTTTCTTCCCCTGCCTGCATTTTCTGTTTTGTGCTTTTCTTGGCGTTTTCTCTCTACTTTATTTTCTTTTCAAGGTCAATCGGGTAAATTTATTGTACTGTTTTTAGCTTTTAGTTGGAATAGAAAAGTGTGATTTGTTTTTAATAGCGTAATGGACTGAAAAAGGGTGCAATTTTTTCAACATTTGGTTTTGGATTCTCTTTTACTCTATCGCTCTTTCTTGTCGGTCTTCTCACTGTTGTGGTGGGTGGTGCATTTGGTTCTTATTTGTCGTCTTGTACTCTTGAATTGTTGAAAAATATTCTCTGCGTTCTTTTACAGGGTTTAGATCGGAGCTGCCTTTTCTAATAGCCGGCATTTTTTGAACTCCTTTTGGGTTTAGCGTTTCAGAGAGGTTTGTGCACAAGGTTTTTTGTTTTTTTTCCCTTGAACACGCATTCTCCCATGTTCTTTTGGTTGCCGAGGAAATGACGGAAAACAAGTTACTGTGGTGTTCATTCTGTTGCTTACTCAAATTGACCTGATCAATTAGCGTGACCATTTGTGGCTAGCTCAAGGATCTAAGCTTGGGTTATTTTTTTTTTTTCATTAGTGATTTTTGTGTGTGTTTATGATTTCTAGTTCTGGGACTTGTAGGATCGCAGTGGTGGCAGAGTTGTGAATACTGTTTTTTTGTCTGGTGATTGTGCGTGATCTTGCAGCGTTTGAACTGTGATGCAGCAGATAATAAATTAGTTTTGTTTTCCAGCAATGTCGAGGATTACCAAGTGGGAGCTCGAGAAGACTAAAGTGAAAGTTGTCTTTCGGCTGCAGTTCCATGCTACACAGGTAAGATTTGGTCTTAACAATATGTTATCTGTCTTGCTGTTACTTGCTACTAACTTGATGAATTTTGTTAAATCACGCACTGACACAAGCAAAAATTTGCTTATAGAACTTCATCGATTTTTAATTTTTTTTATTGACCTAGGTGTATGTATATAGCTATCGCATTTGTTTATACATACACACAGGCTTTTCAATCAATAACGTGCTACATTAATCAACTAATCAGATGTGCATTCACCTAGCTGACATATTCATCAATGTCCCGATTCTCGCATTCCATGTATTCTATCGTATAATATGATAGAGTGATGAATGGCACATGTATTTATCATGTTGCAAAATCAGAGCATTGGCTCGGTGAAAACCCTGAGAGTGGGGATTGGCATACTTAAAAAATACTCAGCTTTCTAGAATATACAAGCAAGGAAAGAAAATAATATTCTTTTTTGATAATTTTCAATTATACAGAAGTTTATTATCCTGTAACCGTAATCAAACCAGATACCTTAAGATTTGTAGAAGTTCTGTTTGATGCTTAACAAAAATGGTGATGTATGCAGCTCACATCAGTCACTGTTTTGCATAATATTGAGTTTGAGCTTCGTTGTTACTGTGGCTTAATTGCATATTTCCTGCTTGATGGAAAATATTGTTTACCTTTTTATTCAGCACATAGTAATCTCTGCAATCACTAAATCTCTCATTCCTCTTTACGCAATGCAGATTCCTCAATCAGGATGGGATAAGCTTTTTATATCTTTCATTCCTGCTGATTCTGGAAAAGCAACTGGAAAAACAACCAAAGCTAATGTAAGAAACGGGACCTGCAAATGGGCAGATCCTATCTATGAGACCACAAGACTTCTCCAAGACGTTAAAACCAAGCAATATGATGAAAAGCTCTATAAGCTTGTTGTATCAATGGTAATATCTTCTCTCCCCTATTTTATCATGTGGTCGCCTGCCATCTTGGTACCAGATCATTCTTTATTTCATGTAAATTCATTGAGATTAATTCTATTTGATCTGAATCTGACTAACATCAGGGTTCATCACGGTCTAGTGTCCTTGGGGAGGCTACCATCAACCTTGCTAATTATGCTGATGCATTAAAACCATCTGTTGTTGCCCTGCCTCTTCATGGATCTGATTCTGGAACTTCTTTGCATGTGAGAAATTCTGAATATCCTTTCTTAAATAAAATTGTCTTAAGCAAGTTAGTTTAAGAATATACTTCCTGATTGGGCCATATAATGGTATAATTGGGAGAGCCTAATTGTATTTGCTCTTAAGATATATCTTATTCTGGCCTGATCTAGGATTTTTCTTCTGTTTTGGAGATTTATCATTTACTCCAACATGTCTTGCCTGTTGTGTTCATTTCCAGGTCACTGTACAGCTACTCACTTCAAAAACTGGTTTCCGGTAATAATACATAACAACTTGCAAACTTAATGCTTTATCTACTTCAACCACTTATCTGCAATTTTTTTATTTGTTTTTAGGGAGTTTGAGCAGCAGAGGGAACACAGAGAAAGGGGATTGCAGACTAACCAAAATAGTCCCAATGAATCCTCTGGTGGAAAAGTATCATCTTCTGAAGAGATTAACAATGATCACATAGATAAGGTAAGGTCATTTGTTTTGTACACATATCCCTGCTTATATTGTACATCATGAACTGGTTTCTCAATTTCTCCTGAATCTTAAGAAATCTTGTGTGGCCTGTTGACATAACCTTGTAAGTAAATGTTAACTTCTGTATCCATGTCAGTAACTTATACCTGACTATTTGCTGCATATTCTTGCTTACACATTTTCCTCTTAAAACTATGTAGTTCAAATTTCACGTGTTGTTTATGCCTTATGTTGGTCAGCTGTTGGATAATAAGATCTGTTTTAAATCAGCGGGGTGCCTTTTTTTGTGTTTGATTTAACAACTGAGTCGATGCAGTTGTAGAATTTGAGGAAGGGTGCATGTACGTACTTTTGGTACCTTTTGAGTTGCCCTGTGAACAAAGCAACTTCATATTTATATTTGAAGTCCTTTTTCTGCTGCCATAGTGTTTCTCTATGATCGAAAAGGTCCTCTTTCATTGTGATTCCAATCAATAACAAGGTTATATATTTTTTGGCCTGATTTATAGGTAAATATCAGAGTTAGATTTAAAGACAAATCTAAAGACCTTGCTTCACTCAAACAAGAGGTGGGGTCAAATGAAGAATATGCAGACTCAGCTGTTGGCTTTGATGGCTTTTCCAATACTTCAGAGAGTTTATATGCAGAGAAGCATGATACTTCCAGTACACATGAAATTGATCGCCTTAAGAGCACTGTCTCTGGTGACTTAGCTGGACTTTCCCTTAGCCAGGGTCCTCAGCTGGAGAAAGGGGATCTTTCTGATCATCAATTTTCAGCACAGGGAACGAATGATTGGGTTCATGCCTGGAGTTCAGACTACCATGCAGATAATGACTTGGCAGCTGCATATGGAGTGAATGGTAGACTTATAGGAAGCTTGGAAGTGGCGGAGTCATCTATTCTTGAGCTTAGACAGGAGGTAAGCTCCTTACAGGGTCATGCTGATGAAATAGGTTATGAAGCCCAAAAATTTGCCAAGCAACTTGCTTCTGAGATTGCTTCTGGAGAAGAGATGACCAAAGAGGTGTCCATGTTGAAGTCGGAGTGTTCAAAGTTAAAAAATGAACTTGAACAGCTAAAGGTTTCTCAGTTATCCCCTCCATTTAGCAGCAGAAATGCTACAGAGCCCAGGCAGGATCACAGATTTCAAGATCTGCAGCTCAGATGGCTAAATGGGCTTTTACCCATGGAAGATAAGATAAAAGAGCTTAAAAATAAGGCATGCTTGGGATACCATGAAAGCGATTTCAGTTTCCTTCGTTCAGACATAGAGGAGTTGCTCAGTGTGCTGCAGAATCTCAAGCAGGCAACAGGGCTGCCAATTTCCAGCATCCACTTGGTACCTTCTGAAGGATCTAGCCTGAAGGAGATCCGAGAAATGAGTGTACATAAAAATGGCCAGTTTGTAAGTGAATCAGGGTTTGATGTTGACTCGTATCAACCAGAACTAGGCATGCTTCATTGTCTTAATATTCCTGGACTGGTGTCTCATGAGACTGACTCTATAAATACTACCAACACAATGAATGGAAAAATATTTGAACTTCTGAGGGAGTTGGATGAATCAAAAGCTGAACGAGAGAGCCTTGCAAAGAAAATGGACCAGATGGAGTGTTACTATGAAGCTCTTGTCCAGGAGCTTGAGGAAAATCAGAGGCAGATGCTGGGGGAGTTGCAGAATCTCAGAAATGAGCATGCTACTTGCTTGTATACAGTTTCATCCACAAAGGCAGAGATGGAGACAATGTGCCTAGATCTGAATGACCAGCTATCAAGACTTGTTGAAGACAAACGTGATTTGGATTCTCTGAACAAAGAGCTTGAAAGAAGGGCTGTTACTGCAGAGGCAGCGCTCAGAAGGGCACGCCTGAATTATTCTATTGCTGTCGACCAGTTACAAAGGGACTTGGAACTGCTCTCAGTCCAGGTTTTGTCTATGTTTGAAACTAATGAGAACCTCATCCGGCAAGCTTTTGTAGATTCTTCACAATCAGGCTTCGAAGGAAACCCAGTAACCACGGAGAGCCAGAGATCTGATTCAAGGGAAGTTCATATGGGGAAGCTCTTTCAGTTCCAAAATCAATTTGCTGGGACAAAGAAACAGCAGTTGGGTTGTGATATTCTTTTAGATGACTTAAAAAGATCACTACATTTGCAGGAAGGGCTTTACAGGAAGGTTGAAGAAGAAGCTTGTGAAATGCATTTTGCAAATCTATACTTGGATGTACTTTCAAAGGCTCTACAAGAAACTTTGCTTGAAGCCAGTGATGATGTCAAATGTATGAAAGAGAAAATAAATGAACTTGTGTGGCAGCTAGAGCTTTCAACCGAGTCGAAGGGGTTATTATCACAAAAGCTGCACTCTGCATTGGATGATGTTCATGCCTTAAAAGAGCATAGGGCTACTTGCATTGCCAAGTGCAATGAGATGGCTCAACAAAACCAAGTTTTGGAAACAAATTTGCAAAATGTCACCTGCAAAAATCACCTTCTCTTGCAGAAGATTGCTGAATGGGAGTCTGAAGTGATGCACTACAGAAGTTATGAGAGCATGTATGAGATTTGTGCTGCAGAGAAAACAGAGTTGGCATGTTTATTGGAGAAAAAAACCCTAGAAAATTGTGGTCTTCAAAATGAGATCTTTTCTTTGCAGGAAAAGTTGAAAACTTTCAGAAGTGAATTTGATGATCTGGCTTCTGTGAAGGAAAAACTGCAGGATTTAGTAAATTTCATGGAGAGTAAGTTGCAGAACTTGCTGGCATCCTATGACAAAAGTATCAATGGAATGCCTTCTAGTGAATCTGGCTATCAGGATTTAGAGTCCATGGATTTAACTGGTGTCATGATGCAATTGGAAGAGCTTCAGCATAATTCTTGCAATAAGATTCTCCAGCTCAGGGAAGAGAAGAAAGGTCTGGTTCATGAGAGAGATATTGCACAAGTGTCCATTGCTGCAGCTAAATCAGAGCTTGCATTGTTGAAACAGAAGTTTGAATGTGATATGAGGAACATGGTGGATAAATTAGATGTGTCAAATGCTTTGGTGCAGAAGCTTCAATTGGACATTGAGGGTATTGCTTACAAACTCAAGGTTAGCTCTGAAGTCGAAGAAAAAAGTGCACAGCAGCACAATGAACTTTTTTCTGATTTTGATCATTTGGCAGTTCAGTTGAAAGAACTTATTTCTAAAAACAGGGACCTTGGTCACGAAATCTTGGCATTAGATAGTGTCGCTAGTGAACTTGATAAAACTAAGCTGACTGCAGCAGAACTTATGAAAGAAAATCAAGCTTTGATGGCATCTATACGGAATAAAAATGAGGTGTCCTCCAGGATTGCATACGAGCTCGAGAATTTGAAAGGAAGTTTTCGATCTCTGCATGATGAAAACCAATCTTTAATGGTTTCTTCTCAAGATAAGGAGGAGTCTGCTCAGCTGGCTTCAGAGTTGAGCAACTTGAAAGATAGCATCAAAACTCTGCATGATGAAAACCAAGTTCTGATGGAAACTATACGAAATAAAACCGAGGAAGCTGCTGACCTTGCATCAGAACTAAATAGTTTGAAAGAAAATTTGCGATTTCTGCACGATGAAAACCGAGCTTTGATAGCATCTTCACAGGATAAAGAGGAGGTCTCTTCCAAGCTTGCATTGGAGCTAAAAAGTTTGAAAGAAAGTTTGCAATCTCTGCATGGTGAAAAACAAGCTCTGATGACATCTTCACGGGATAAAACCGAGGAAGCTTCCAAACTTGCATCAGAGCTTGACACTTTGAAGGAGAGTTTGCAATCTTTGTGTGATGAAAACCAAGGTTTGATGGCATGTTTGCAGGATAAGACAGAGGATTCTGCCAAGCTTGCATCGGAGCTAAACAGTTTGAGAGAATGCCTGCAATCTTTACAAGATGGAAAGCAAGCTTTGATGGTGTCTTTGCAGGATAAAACTGAGGAGTCTGCCCAACTCGCTTCAGATATGATCAGTTTGAGAGCGAGTTTGCGATCTCTGAATGATGAGCTGCATGATGAGAGAAGCTTGGGAGAGGGGTTACAGAGTACAGTAACTGATCTAACTTCCCAATTAAATGAGAAGCAGTGCCAGTTGCTCCAATTTGATCTCCACGAGTCTGAATTGACTCATCTTAAACAATTGGTGTCGGGTCTAGAATCTGAGAAATCAAGAGTTTGCCAACTTTTGTTGCAGTCGGAGGAATGTCTTAAAAATGCTCATGAAGAAGTTTCCACTCTCAAATCTCAGTTGTCTGAGATGCACAAATCTCTAATAGCTGCCGATGTTCAATTCATTTTTGCAAAGACTCAATACGAGGGTGGAGTTGAAGTGCTTCTTCAGAAACTGAACTCCTCTGATGGACACTTCACCCAACTTCAGAAGAAGCATATTCACATGGAAATCATCCTTAATCAGTGTCATGCAAGTGAAACACAATACATTGAAGAGAATGCAAGGCTGATGACAAATGTCAACTCTGTTCAGTCTGAGCTAGAGGCTTCTATTGCTGAAAACAGGTTACTTGTCGAGACAAAAAGAGCTGAGCTCGAGGGATTCAAAAATAATTCTCAAAATGTTGTGCTTAGTTATATTGAGGATAAAGCTCAGCATTCTAAAGAGATTGAAAAGCTAAAGTGCTTGTTGGTGACATCTGAAGAAGAGATTGATAATCTGGTGTTCTCTAAGGTTGAGCTGGAAGTAAAATTTCTAGTACTTGAAGCAAAATTGGATGAACAGAAAGCTCAGATCATCACCCTTGAAGGATACTATGATGAATTAGTGATGCTGCAGAAGCACTGCAATGAGCTGAACCAGAGGCTTTGTGATCAGATTTTGAAGACCGAAGAATTCAGAAACTTGTCTATCCATTTGAAAGAGCTCAAAGACAAAGCTGATGCTGAATGTATCCAGGCTCGTGAAAAAAGAGAACCTGAAGGACCGCCAGTTGCCATGCAAGAGTCCTTGAGAATTGCATTTGTCAGAGAGCAGTGCGAAACAAGGCTGCAAGAACAGAAGCAGCAGCTGTCCATCTCCAAAAAACACAGTGAAGAGATGCTATGGAAATTACAAGATGCCATTGATGAAATTGAGAATAGGAAGAAATCTGAAGCTTCTCATCTGAAGAAAAATGAAGAACTGGGAATGAGAATCTTGGAATTGGAGGCTGAGTTACAATCTGTACTTTCTGACAAACGTGAAAAAGTGAATGCTTATGACCTGATGAAGGCTGAAATGGAATGCTCATTAATAAGTCTTGAGTGCTGCAAGGAAGAAAAACAAAAACTTGAAGCTGCCTTGGAAGAATGCAACAAGGAGAGGTCAAAAATTGCTGTTGAACTTGCTTCGATGAAAGAATTGCTAGAGAATTCCAAATCACAAGTGGACATGCAAGCAGAACAAAATGATGGATCTTGCAAAGTGGATTGCTTGTCTTCTGATGAGTCAGTTATCAGAAATTCCAGCGACAAAACCTCAATCATTGAGGCTTCAAGCTATGAAAGAAAAAGAGTACACACGGTCCCTTTGAATGGTCCAACAGGGGATCCAAACCAGAAGTGTTTGGGAAGGCATAGTTCGAGGAACTGTGAAGAAGCAGAATATGCATTCCCTGCCTCTTTTGACAGAGCTGACCATTCAAGCACACCCATGAATGGGCAACCTGAGCAGGTAATCAACGAAACAAAAACTTGGCGGTTCTGTTATTGAATATTTGTTTGGTATATCTCCAGTTCGATTATGTTATTGCAAGAGGATAATTAAATATATACTTGATTAGTTCGTGGTAACATATATTTGTCTGCCCTACCATAAATTGAGAAGAAATTTCAGTCTTTCTTAAATGAGTCATGTTACATATCCACAATTAGAATTTGTTAGATGCTATAAATGTACCTGTATTCATCCTTTTCACTTATTTCATAATTTAGTTGTGCGTTAGTGAAAAACAAGCCTTTGCTTCCTGTCTCAAAAGTCCGAGATTTGCTCTCTGAAGTATTGTTACTTTCCAGTGGAAAAATAATGTAACCTAATTTTTGAACAACTTGTTGAATAAAATAAGAAAATAGTACACAAAATAATATAATTGTGATCAGATATCTGTGTTATTTTCTACTAGTGGTTTTTGTTTCATAAAGAATTAAGTATCTTTTAAATATCTCCTTGAAATTCTTGTTTACTATTTATTGATAGTTAATGGTTTAAAGTTTATCATATCTTATGGTGTGAGCCAGTAAAATATTTGAATTTCTGTAAAGAAAATTGTAATTTTGCTATCCTTATCCTTCAACCTCTCTATTGCAAAATTTATGATGTTGGAAAGTTTTCCTCTAACCATTTATTTTTGTAATTGCTTGTCAGGATGTTCTTGTATCTTGTGGTGTAAATGGGCTGAAAAGTTCTGCGCTCATAAATCAAGACAGGTTGCTGCATATTGACATGAAGCATTTAGCTGTCATCAATGATCATTTCAGAGCTGAAAGTTTAAAGTCTAGCATGGACCACTTGAGTAATCAGGTACACATATCTGCACTCTGAAGCCCAGGGAGATGATGCCTACAGATTGCTCATCTGTCAAACATTCTTATGCGCAGAAATGGAAATGGAACATAGGTCTTAGATAGCATTAGAGCCATTTGGTAAATGTAAATTTACAAAACTAACTTCTAAATCTTTATTTTTTTCTCTTTTGCATGCAGTTAGAAAGGATGAAAAACGAGAATTCACTTCTGCTGCAAGATGATAATGATTTTGACCAAAAGTTCCCCAGCTTACAAAGCGAATTTATGAAGCTACAGAAGGTAAGTTGGTCGCTATCTGCACCTTTCAGTGTAATAGCTCTCTTCATCTGGACACTTAACTTTCTGCTCTTTGCTCAGGCCAATGAAGAACTAGGAACCATGTTCCCCTTGTTCAATGAATTCTCAAGGTGTGGAAATGCTCTAGAGAGGGTGCTTGCATTAGAAATTGAGCTTGCTGAAGCATTGCAAGCAAAGAAAAGATCAAGCATCCTCTTCCAGAGGTATGCCACTCAATCCAGCTGTGAAAACACCTGAGATACTAGAATTCCTGTTGGCATAGGTAGTAACGTAGAAAATTCTCTTTCTATCCTTGTCCATTTGCCATGCACTAGGTTGCACAGTAGATGGTTAAACTTGTTCAAGAATGATAGGGGTGAAATTTTCATATAATTTATTTTATAGAATCTTCCTTAATATGTGAAACCTATAATTGGTGATGCTATACACTAGATAAAACCTCTAAAAAGAAACCTAACGAATATAAAATTTTCCCATTCTGCTCCAGTTCTTTCTTGAAACAACACAGTGACGAGGAAGCCATATTCAAAAGCTTTAGAGACATCAATGAGTTGATTAAGGACATGCTGGAACTAAAGGGAAGGTATACCACTGTGGAGACTGAACTAAAAGAGATGCATGACCGCTATTCTCAGCTAAGCCTTCAATTTGCAGAGGTTGAAGGTGAGAGACAGAAGCTCATGATGACTCTTAAGAATGCTCGGCATCAAAGAAAGCCCTATACTTAAACCGCTCCTCATCAGCCTCCCTTGGGGACCATTCCTCGTAGCCATCTTTAAAAGCCTCCTTTAGTGCCTTTTTTACGAAGTCTCAGAAATCCCTTTTATGGAGTTCAGAAGTTCATATCCCCATACTGCCTCCCGTGATTAATTAATTATGTAGATTGCTGGTTGCTATTTACTGGCTAATTAGCTGGCACAAGTCAAGTTTCAAATACGACAAGCCTGCAATGGGATGCCAAAAGCGTAGAAGCAGTTGTACCTTCTGTAAATAAAATCGTGTTTTGCTGCTGGTTAGCATCATAAGTATATATATTTCGTATAAAATTATGACCTTCGTGCTCTCCGCTGTAATTCATTATACTGTATAGTAATCAAATTATTTGACCAGCGAAACCAATTTTGGTTCGTCACTCGAAAAGCTAGCAAAATGCCTTGAGCCAATTCCTCCCCGTTGCTATGTCTCCCCCTCCACCCTACCAGTTGTGCCTTTTTCATTCATTCATGAAATTTTCCTTTAGGTGCCGGAGCATGCAGGAGCGATTATTGAACAGGTTTCATGATTAAGTGACCTTTGATAAAGCTACAACTTCACTTGATATACGCACTTGCCTAATGATGCGAATCATAAGAGAGGTTACTTGACCAACTTGAAACACAGCATGATGTTTGAATAATATTATAGTCAAGAACCGATAAAATTTTGCAATCCGAAACGTCCCGGCGAACATGGTGACAGTATGATCCTTGATTAATTCGTTACTGCCAGTAACGTTTCTAATGGAAGGTCCACTAGAGTCGCCATAAATCAAATGAAGTTGATAAAAAGTTGGACTCAACCCAGAGTGGATATCTGGCAAAGTTTTATTGATCGTGTGAAAAATCGCATGCTGTACCTTCTCTGTAACTTTTCAGAAGCCAGTGTGATAACAACAGATCCATGCAAAATCATAAATTCTTCTGCAAGCGCTTCTACTCTTTTTTTTCTCTCTCTCTCTTTCCTCTCCTTTTTCTTTCTGTTGGTAGGATAAACCCTATATATCAACTAAACTTCTAATCCACAATGACAAATTTCTTTCCTTGCATTTGCCAACACTAATGAATGAACAGCACAGTAGTGTGCCAAAGAAACTAAAAGATGAAAGAAACAGAGGGCATGCTGGTGGTGGACTTTCAAGTTTTTTTGTTTCTAAAGCCACTTGAAATTTGGAGTTCCTGAAATTTTAAACTGCACCTCATCTACTGTCTAACACAGTGCACATGAAAGGCTCCTATACCAGCTGAAGCAGCTTCAGAATATTTTCTTCTTGCAACTACAAGATTGAGCATGAGCAACCCTCCCGCCATTCAACATCAATGCGCTGATCACCTGTAAAAGATACATTGAGTGTTAGTTCTTCGGGTGCTGAGTAGCACTATCCATTCCTTCCATTGTTTTTCAGGCAAACCCTTTGGATGCTGTTTAAAATGGAAACATGAAGTTAACAGCGAAGTTGCCTAAGTTCACTGTCAGTGAAACTTCTTGCCTCATCTACATGCTAGCTTATGATTAAAAAGGGAAGAACGCTTCTCGGACGAGTGCGGATATTCAATGTAATAGTCAAATACATGCAGGATGACGGGGGACCGAATATCTAGATAATGAAGTCAATTAACATTGTTATTTCCCTACATCAACATGAGCTGATAAGGGAGACACTAAGAGCACAAGCTCACGCAAAAAGAAAACTAAAAAAAAAAAGTATCTTAGCTTCCCCCCCTCTCAATTAATTAGTCTGACTAAGAGCAACGTATTTAGTGATGCACACACACGTAATCAAATGAGACATCAATGACTTCATAATGGTAATACAAGGTAAAATTCACGAATAGTTATCATGAGTCATATAGTTTATTGCCATCATAATCCACACAGATGCATGTTTTAAGCACATTCTGAAATACTATCTACAGCATGCTACATGGATTACCCACCATTGTTTATACGTGTACCAGGAGGACGCAGAACAACATGTATGGTGACTACACCTGCGAGACGATCACCGACAGGAAGTCTGGACTCAGCAAGTGTTCTATGGTTTTCCAGCACATGTCCAGCATATATAAGCTTCACATCTTTTATAGTCTTCGGGCCATTTTCCTTGTCTGTGAAGTGAGACACGATCATATTAGAAAATGCAAGTCAATTGGACATCAAAATGCAATTTGGTAATCACACTAAACCACACAACATTTCAAGATTTAGGGCAAGAAAGACTTCTATAAGTGCCTTTTCTAAATGATTACCCTTTACCCGTTTTTGTACAAGTGCAAACTAAAGGGAAAGAGAAAGAGCAAGATATTTTCCAATTACCATCCACATAAACTATGGGCTTACTACCACAAAATGCAGAACAGGAAGCTTTAAAATATTAGAATAATACAAGTTTAGATTAATCCATTAATAATGGAAAAGCCAAAAATTACAAACTTCAACATTCAAAACTTGGCATTGTGACCATTCTCGTTCTTTTTCATACATTTACCGGAAATAACAGAGTACTAACAAGGACAGCATCAGCCTTTCTTGACATCAGGTTTCCTTCCAGCAACCAGCAAATTATTTTTGAAACAGCACTTACTTTTTCTTTAGTTCAACCAATTTGGCAAGTAAATTATCTAAATCTAGTTGGTTTCCATTTCTTCCAGAGTCTTTAATGTCCCAATAGACCCCGAAATTACCAGAATTGTTGCACGTTGGAGAAGTGAAAATAAAGATGAAATAATATAACTCGTAAATAACTTGCAAAACTACATTAAGGCCATTAAAAGGTAAACAAGATGTACTCAATGTCTACAAGGCAAAGATAAGAAGTATCAAGAAGTATCAAAATGAAAGATTCCTAGAAACATACAATCATAAAGAACAAGAATAAAGCCTTAAAAAATGAAAGCTATCTCAGTTTCGAAGCAATGAATCAAAAACCAAAGTACGCGCATCAAACAGCGTAAAAAAAATAATCAAAGAGGCAAAACACATAGATAGTACAAGTAATTCAAGAAGCATTCAAGTTAACCAATAATAAAGGTGAAAAAGATTTGTAACCTTTTGGCCATTGCTCAATTACATGCTCTTTAAGAGTCGCCACATTGGCAGCTTCAGTGTAGTTGTTTGGCCCAATATCATTGCCATCTGGTAGCCTGAATCTGAGCTCAATCGAAGCTGGTGTTGCCATTGACGAATCTCTTACTGAAACCCCGCCTCTATAATGATTTCTACGAACTCCCAAAACAAAAGAGAACACCCTTTAAACTCCACTAAAGATCCAAGTACGTATCCTTCACTACTAAGTCTCTTTGAAAAGGACTTTCAACAACAGTGCCTAAAAGCGCTACTTGTATACTATCTAAAAAACAAAACACCAAGAACCCAGATCAAATATAGTGACTTCGTCCTCGGAATCCAAGAAAGAAGCAATCTTTCAACTGATTATGACTGAAAAGGAGCGTGCTTTACACTTGAGAATGAACTTTTGAATCCCCAAGATTCTATTTCTTGATGCAACAACAAGAGGGATGTTAGTGAATGATGAGAACAGTATGGGAGCAACCCAAAGAATGAAGGAGAGGCTGGTTATTGAATTTCTTGATATAGAAAGAAACTACTGGAATGGGAGAGTTTCAGAGTCAGAGTTCTGTTTTGTTTTACCTGAATCTAACTGAAAAAATGCAACCCAAAGAATATCGAAAATGACACTTCAGTTTTGTTGTATCATACTAATAGTTTTGACCGTGTGCTTTCTTATAATTTTTTTTTTTAAATTTACTTTTAACATTATTATATTAAAATAATTTTTTTTCTAAAACACTTCTTAAAAACAAAAACAAATACACTATAGATAAAAAAAAAAAAGACAATAACTATTGTTTTTATTTATTTATTATCCCATTTGTCAGCCCATTCAGTGGTTGAATTCGGAGAGAAGCACAGGAGAAAGAGATAATGGAGCAAGGGAGATCCCACTAGCAAGTAAATCCAAGAGAGAAGTCAGATTTCTGCATGGGTGAAATAACAGTAAGCACAGCTGCACGGCCACTTAATTAACTGTTGAAACAATGGGGATTAATTAATTAATTTCGCTAGACCACGAGAACCAATTGATTTTTACTCTTGTGATTTTTGAAGGTTAAAGATTATCATTTTGATTGGTCTCATTCTGAAGTAGAAATCAAAGCCTTTTTTCTCGATTGAAAAATCAGTTCATCTACAAGCACAGTCACAGCCCAGAATAACTTTCATGGCCAGCTACGAGGGAATTCGTTTAAATGAGTTGGGTCATCTCAATTCTCATTTAATTCCTAGCCATGAGTCTCGCAGTAAATGTGCTGGGCTAGCCATTTCAATATGTTTGTAGCTCAACGGCACCAAACCAATTCTTGAAGTTGATAGCCCTAATTCTAAGGCCTGGCATCTATGGTACTATTCTCAACACTTAGTAACTAGGCCATGAATGCACTGGGCTTCGTTTTACCGGGACCTGACATCAGACATTAAAGCTGTCCATTTTTGTTACCTAACACCAGCTTGTCCAGATTTGCCACCTAACATTTGCCTTTAAGCTGTCCTTTTCCTTCCAGTCGAATGATTTCTCACATTTGAACTGAATCTTCCATCAACCACTGAAACGGAGTTCCACTAAGGGATAACATAAAAGATTAACCAAGCTTCCATCCATTGCGTCTCCGTCACACATTTAACATATTCTTATATTGCTTTTAAGATAAAGATAAATTTATTGGAGCAGTTTTCTGCACGTAGTTTTTCGTATGACAAACACAAAACAAATGAAATACAGTCATATAACTTTAAGAGATGAGCTTCGTTGTCACACGAAACGATGGTATAATATTATCTTTCTTGCCTGTTATGTGCTTCAAACAATGAACTATTGCCTCGTGTTGGCTTGATTGGCAACCGGGTATAATTCCCACCTTGTCAATCAAGGTTCCAAATTCATGAATATTTCAATTCCAATATATAGATGATTTGTTTTTGAGCAGTTCAGAGAAAAATGGGTTCAGTCTAGATGGCACAAAACTAGCCTAAGAATAATAATCCACGGCCATCAAATAAAAATGAATATGCGAAGCATGTTTTCTTCGCTTGTCCTGTAACTAAAATGGATTGGCAAAATATCCTTACCATAGTGGGCGTTCGCATGGTTTTTGGGGACCTGAATCTTGAGCTTGGATAGCTGTCAAGAATTTTCTGGAGAGGAAACTTGTTTGGGATTACTTACTACTCTTGTATATGGATAGAGAGGAATAATAGTGGCACTCTGCTACCCATGGAAGTACGGATATGGTTGCATTGCTTAGAAAGTTAGAATTCGCTTGGCTCCCATTAAAATCTTTTGTCTCTCTTGTTAGAGCTGATGCGCACAAATAGAATGGCATGGACAAATGGATTGTAGAAAATGGTCATTTTGCCTCGAACAGTATCTTGAATAGCTCCAAAGTTGGTTGCTGGTTTCATCAGTTTTTATTCTGAAGTCTTATAGCAGAGTTGGATCCTCTGCTCAGCTTTTCAATTAAACAGTTTACTTCGCTGAATTTTTTTTTAGAAAAATGGAGCAAGAAGCTAAGAAATCCTTCCCTATGATGGCAAATTGAAGAGTTGTAAGAAATTCGGTTTAGACATGATATGCTCCCGAGGTCAAGCCGGCCTACATGTAGGCTTATACATTGTAATGCAGAAACGATACAGAGGTAGGTGTAATGCAGAAACCACAAAAAATACGGGACACCAGATCTTCTTACGGTGCACCAAGCAAAGCTGACGCACCCTTTTATTGTATTAGATTGTTTTTTTGCATTTGGTAGGGACCATCGTAAATATTTCTTACACGAAATCTTTAGACAGAAACACATCATTGAGAAAAATTAAAACTGTAAACTCAACAATTCAAGACGTTACTCCACATCCTAATTGTTGAATGTTATGGCTACTGTTCACCTTTAAACTTCACAAGTCCAACTCTCCAGAGAAGAAAATTGGCAGCACGAATGATTTTAAATGCAGAAAACCACATCCAAAATTGAAAATGACACATGACAGACTGGTTGACGTCTTCTTCATATATACCACACCTTTAGTTCGCAAACATCCGGATACCTTTCTTGTCAGGCAATTCAAACAGATCATGAAATTTACTTCAAGTTCTAAGAATACGAATACAATTGGAAGCCATCTTGATGGGCAGACACCAAATTCCAATTTCTAGTACTTGGTCACTTGTGCAGGTTCTAAGACACATCAATATCTTAAATAAAATACTAATCAAAGTAGCCCTATACATCAAGAACCTGACAACTTACAAGTTCAGCAGACCCAAAATCTTTACTGGCTATGACCTTCCAAACAACTGTTTCCGATGAGTCAGAATGCTCAAGCAAGGACTGAGCAGAAACAGAAGTTGAGTTCAATGGGGAACCCAAAACATCTTGCACGTCAGCCTGCATAACTGCAATGTTCTGATTGGCGTCTTTTGTGAGGACATGAATCTTTCCATGAAAACCTGTGAGCAGAAATGGAGATTCGGATTCTGTAAAATCAGCAACAGGGACTTTCCCAATGACAACTTTCCATGTATCTTCTTTGTGATCATATACCTTGATCTTACCACTGTCTGCAGAAGTAGATGGATCAAATGCATATAATTCACCATCTACCACCACGCTCAATTTCGTACCTGCCTGCCGTGCTGGCCAACCTTCTCCCATGCCAGTGGGCATTTCAGCCCATGAATTTGTTTCAGGATCATATATTTCCCCACCAACATCAACAATGAAGGGCCATGAGTATAAACTCTGAGGCACGAATAATCTTCCCATGTAGGAAGTCATCCCGGTGGCAATAGGCTTTAGCATGTCAGACAAATAGGCAGTGGGCACTAATTGAGCTCTTGAGAATGGCATGCTTGGGACATCAGACCATGTACCCTTGCATGGGTCAAAAACTTCAGCGGATTGAAGAGGAGTCAATCTCCCTTGGCCCTGACTAACCCCCCCAACAACATATAGCTTGTTATTTAAAATGCTCGTCTTACAGTAAGCTCTACCCGTAGACATGGAAGCCATTTTGCTCCATTTGTTTGAGATTGGATCGAACTGCCAGACACATCTCACGGTGGTAGCTCCAGAGAACCCACCAAGCACATAGAGGCATCCATCAACAGCACCAATGGAACAACCAACAAATGGCATTTGATCCAGCGAATCCTTTTGCCCAAGCCAACTCCTAATGACTTCAGCAATTTTTATGCCTGGCCCAACTACATTCCACAACCAAAACCCAGAAAGTCCCCTTTTAGATTCGTCTGCACAAACAACATTTGGCATTGGAGGCAATCTCTGCCAATTTCTTGACAGTGGGTCCAAAGCGTGCCATGATAATTTATCTGCTCTATCCTTTATCAATACATACAGCCATTCTTCTGTTAATCCAAAATCTTTTCTAACTTTGAACAGCTCAGCACTCTCAAACGTTTCCTTCCACTTGCGTGACACCAAACTCAGATTAAAGTAGCAACATCTGGGGATTCTAGCAAGAATCTGGATTGATAACTCATCAGGGAGAAATGGAATCAATCTTGGGCTTTCCTCATCATAAAAAATTGAGGATGTCTTTTGCCTCTTGCAGCTTCCATTATTTAACACCTCATTATAGTCGCTTGTTCTGCATTTGGGACTAGCTAAACTCAAAACACCCCCCATCAAGAAACCCTCAGCTTAGCAACACCAATTATGAACTTGGCATATGCTGCAAAAAAGGGGAGCATACTTCAATTCACCGAATCAGAAACCAGATTGACAAGATATGAACGAACAAGAGTGAAAAAATGAGCATTTATAAGAGAAGAACAGTCTTGAAACACTCGAACAATTCACTAGAAAAATTAATAATTAAATATTCGTAAAATAAAGAAACAGCATGAACAATTCAAGTCAAAACACTCAGCCAAAATACAATAAGAAAGCAGCATCAATAGATTCCATCACCCTTCTACACAAGGCATAAATTAGCTAACACTACTATATTTTTATTTTTTAACAAAAACACAAACAAGTCAATCATTGTCCACTGATCCAGAATTCCCCCAAAACTGCAATTACAACATTAAGACTGATTTTACCCAATTAAAAAACAGCAAAACCCAGATCAAGAATTGAGCCAAGGTTAAAAAAAAAAAAATACTTTCAACAAAAAGCAGCAGAATTAACTGTTAGATGTGCATTATATATGGATCTAATGAGTAGAAATAAAGAAAGGATTTACCTTTGCTGCAGGCTGAGAACCAAGCGAAGAAGAAGAAGAAGAAGAAATCGACACAAATAAAAAGCGTGTAAATACTGAATAGATGTTTTACTTTACAAGTTTAGGTACAATATAGTACTCTGATGAGGTCAGATAATTTACTTTTAAAAAAAAAATTATATATACATGATTTTTGCGTGAATTCAAAACCATCACATCATATTTGCGTAATTTTTTTTATTTTTATTTTTGGTTTTTATCATTAGTTAATAAATTTGATTTAATTATCTTTAAATTTAATTAAAAAAATACAATTACACAAATAAAAATTTCAAACAATAGGTACAGGCTACTAATA
>Ga0325405_1002086_pt1 | contig 20547 bp, 13 predicted proteins | sample PopdelMetagenome_21_FD_205663 | JGI IMG/M metagenome (GOLD analysis project Ga0325405, IMG submission 205663) | Populus deltoides microbial communities from Bellville, Georgia, United States - Xylem-Control-R2 | ecosystem: Host-associated > Plants > Phyllosphere > Stem > Wood/Secondary xylem...
GGGTTCGCATCTGTGTAATCAAAGAATAAACTCTCTCGCATGAACACAGGCTCCTCTATCCACAGTTGAACTAATCCAACACCCAACATTGCAGCCAGTAACATCACCACTATCATAACCATGCACACGTAGACAGCACCAACAATCCCAAAACCTATCTTTCTCAACAGCGTGGTGGTACCATGGATGACTTTAGAGGGAGCCTTGAGAAACACTGATTCCACGGCGTCTACAGCCTCCTCGGCACGGTGGTAGGAGTCTGACGCTATGGAGAAAATTGCTATGAAAGGTGATAAGAGAGCCATGATACAGTTGTAGATTGTATCTGAATAGAAATAGATTATTTGTGGGAACCAATCGGCTTTGGGTATTAGGTTGCAGTATTCTTCGTTTTTCATAGCTAGTAGGTCTCGTACAGTGGTGGTGAAGGAGGAGGAGGAAAATCAATCAGAGAGTATCGCAGGCTTTTGAGCCCCCCCTGCTCTGCATGCAAAGAAACTGAAACGTGGAGGCAAGGAAGAGCAAAACATCGACGTGTGTTGGTATGAGTCATACATGACTTCTTTCCCTTTTTTTGTTTCGGTGAAAAGACCATAATTCTCTTTAGAAAATTACTAATCATCTTATCCACATTTCTCGGTGGATCATATGATCAGAAGTTAATTTTGAAACGAAAATTCAATGCGTCAGTACTTAAATAAATTAAATCAATAATTATAAATAGATAAACATATATAATGTCTTGTCACGTATAATTATTAATTAAATGTTTTTTTTAATGTTAATAATAATTTATAATTATATGAGAGCTCATGCTGTTGCTGGCGTCGCTGGCCTTCCAGTGCGAGGCAGAAGCCTCACCCTGGAGGCTGCATAGTGCAAAGGGTTGTTCCTCACGCTGCTGGTGGCGGGCAGAGAGCCAACTGCTGACAATAGAGAATTAAAGATGAAGAGACGCATAATTATGATTTTACTTTTACATCCTTCATTTTAGAAAATTTTAGAAAATGATTTTCTTGCAAAATGAATTCCTAAAAAAAAAATTATTTTCTGTTGTTTGGTAGTGTTATGAAAAATAAACTGGAAAACACTTTCCAGTGTTTGGTTATATTATGAAAATAAACTGAAAAATAATTTATTAATAAATTAATTTTTTTTAAAATTTATCTAATATATGAAAAATATTAAATATAAATATTTAATCACTTATAATAAAAGAATAAAATCTAAAAAGTATAATGATGATTTTTTTTATTATATCCTATATTCATATATAGCTTATTAAATATAAATATTTAATCACTTATAATAAAAGAATAAAATCTAAAAAGTGTAATGTTGAATTTTTTTTATTATATCCTATATTCATATTTAGCTTATTTTATAAAATATAACTATATATGTCATATAATATTATAGAGATATAACCTTGTGAAATTTTTCATAAATAAAACCTATTAATATTATTTTTTTCAATTTTAAAAGCTTAAAATATGTTTTTTTTTACATACGAAGAAAGCCAAATTAATTTATGGTATTAAGTAAGAATTAAATATTTGGGTTTTTTGGTATGAAGATTTTTTTAAAAGATAAATAAATACAAAAATATTTTGATGGGTTTTTTTGGATAAAGATTGTTTTTTTTTTACGGGTATAGACAATTATCCCTTTAATATACATCAAATAAGCATTAAGAAATAAATATAAATATCTTATATCAAACATAGTCATGCATAAATATTAAGTTTTGATATAATACTCATACATATTAGTTCAAATTAACAAACATAAACATGCTAGACCAAATTAAACAAGTAAACATACTTGTCAAATAACAAACATAAACTTTCTTGTCATAGTGAAATCATCTTAGCAGTCAGGCCTGTAACAGTGTTGGTTCACAAAATTCTGAACCCAAATTTTCTTCAAACTAGCATTTTTTTGCCATAAATGTTTTTGCCAACATTTCATGTTGAACTAAGTGATCAAATGCATCCCCAAGAGTGATCTCATCAAAGCCTTCAATTTTCATCACTTCTGTATATAGTTCATTAACATCAAGTTGATTTTTGCTGAAGCTTTGGATTGCAAATGCTACATCTCCAATCTTTTTAGACAACTTTTCAACACTAAAGGTAGAAGAAGGTTTGTTTCCTTTAAGTGCCTCTTCAACTAATATCTCAAGTAGCATGTGAGGCATAGGTTTAGACCATGTCGCTTGCCCTTGCATTTTTCATTCTGTATGGTACTCATTTCTACAAAAAAATTACAAATTTATACAAAATATAATCATACAATATTTAGATTTAATAAATTTAATATAAAAACTACAATTAATATTTAAAAGAGAATACATAAAATACATAAGAAATTATAATAAAGTCAACAAACAATCCAAATACATAACAAAGATAATACAAACTCAAGCAAGACATAATAAAAACAAACACATATAATTAACACTCAATTACTAGTTTCTTTGAGTGTTATAATCATTCCACATGGTTGATGCAATCCTTTTTCTTTTTGTTATCCACTCCCTAATCTCTTCCCTCTCCTTCCATTGACTTAAGTTGATTGTTCGTCTAATTGGTTCACTTTCCGAACATATTTCTTCCATAAGAAAGTCATAAGGATCAACTCCCATAATGTGATTATAAATAATACAATATGCAAGCACAACATCTACTTGTGTTTCATAACACCAAAAAGATTTTCCATCAATTGATCTAAAACGACTATTCAAAATACCAAACCCTCGCTCAATAGCAGTTCTCAATGAAAAGTGTCGAAGATTAAATAGCTCCTTTTTATTTTCTGGTGAATGTTCTGTAAACTCATTTAAGTGATATCAAATTCCATGAAAAGGAGAAATGATTCTTTTTCAAATACCGTAACCAGCATCATCAAGATAATATTTCCCTACAAATTAGAAACAAACCTATTACTATCTTTATCTAATTAAAAATTTTATATGTTTATTGCATATAATAAATACTTTATTATATACCTTCTGGAATTTTTAGACCACTAGGTCTTGATAAGGCATCACCTAAAACTCATGAATCATGTGCACTTCGTTCCCAGCCAGTTAAAACATATATAAACCTCAAATCAAAAGTTATAGCTGCTAAAACATTTTGTGTTGTTCCTTCTTTTTGACCTCGAAACTTTCCTTGAATCTCAACAGGAACATTTGCAGGAACATGGGTATCATCAAATGCTCCAACACAATCCTATATAAACATGAAAACATAATTTATAACCTTTTCTTCTAGATGTAATTAATTACTGTATAAAAATATTTGTATTGTTCTCATACCTTAAAATAAGGATAGAATCTTTGATTATTCATTATCTTTGCGGGAATTGTATCCCCTGAGTCTTTAATAAGGTGTTTGTATAACTTAAGAACTGTTTTTAAAACAATTCTAAAGTAATGATGGATAATTTCAACATACCTATAGTATATACCACTAATAAAACGAAATCTTTGGTTTTGGCCTACAATTTGTAAGAACACAATTACTTGCTCCCTAATAGACACATTTTGAGTTGATCATAATAGATCATGACTTGTGAGAACATCACACAAATTATATAAGACAACTGGTTTCATACGAATTTGTTCAACGTAATGTCTATTACCTCAATTCAAAATGGTATCCATATAGAATTCTCGTTGAGTAATTGCACTTATACATGGTTCTCTTGGTATATAATTTCTATTTCTTTCTTGTTCAATAATAGTTACCCCTATAGCTATCACAGTTACAACTGCTCCCTTACATGCTGCATGAATAATCTTACTATCCATAACAAGAAAGTGAAGTTTCTGCTAACAAAACCTAAAATGTTTTGGGGAAATAAACATTAAAAAAGCATATAAAATACTTATATAATCAATACAATAATTTATGCTCAAAGAAGTTGATTCCCAAAACCAAGGTTGTCAATTCCGTTCTGTTTCGCCTGAAATGACCGAAAACCAATTCAAAAAACGGAACAAAACAGAAAAAAAATTCATCTCATTTTAAATCTCGGTTCGTTCTGGATTTTTCAGCTAAATTCCGCCCGGAACGTTCCGATTTCATTCCACATGTTCCGTTCTGCTCTTGAAAAGCCATTGAATCAAATTGAACCTTGTTCAATTTAATTAATTAAACCACCCAATTATAAAAAACTATTTTTAATTACTATTTTCAATAACAATGATATTAATTTTTTAAAATTAGATTTATCACTAATATATATGGTTTATATTCATGTTGTTTTTTTTTCATGTTTATACTTTGTAGGAATTTGAGCAAAACAAGGGATGCTTTAGATTCCATTAGCCTTGATAATATTGACCTAACTTTATATTTAAAATATTTGTGTTAAAATATTTTACTTTCATAATGTTTTGATATTTTGTTTAAGTTGAATTACTTTAAGTTAAAGATCTATTTAATCTTGACTATTTAGAAATATTTTAAATTTTAAAATTATATTTGTTTGGCAATGTGTTTGTATTATATAATTTATAATTATTTTATCTTTATTTTGAATTATGTTTGTTTAATATATATATATATATATATATATATATATATATATATATAGTACAACCCCGAAACGGCACGCCAAAACACTCCGAAACTGAAATATTCCATTCCAATTGAAAAAACAAAACACCTACCGAAACGGAATTGACAACCTTGCCCAAAACAAACAATGCCTTAAAGTATATAATTATATAATGAATTCTGTATCCCAAAACAAACAATACAATAATTTATTAATGAATTCTGTATATAAATATTTCACGGTCTTAAGTTTTCTACCCAAACCATTTCAGTTTTTCATTACTGTGTATCATCATCATCATCAACAACACACATAACATCACTATGCATCATCATCAATGCACATCACACACAGAAAGCACAGGAAACGCATATCATCAACTCATCAATAGAGAAGGAAAACATTTACAGGAAAGCATAAGAGAAGGAGAGCCAAAGGTAGCAGATTTGGGAAGGGGACAGATTTGGGATTATTTTCTGGAAATAAGGGTGCTTTTCCATCGGGTGGGTCGGGTTCTACTGGAAGAGAAGCAATTGAATAAAAGAAGAGCAAGATAAAGAGATAGAGTGGAATTGAAAGCATATCTTTTCGATTAAACAAAAGGAGAAACAGAGCATGGGTTTGCTGTGTTTTTTTCACAGAAACCAAACAAAAAATTAAAAGCATATCTTTCCGATTAAACAAAAGGAGAAACAGAGCATGGGTTTGCTGTGTTTTTTTCATAGAAACCAAACAAAACAGCATGGGAAAAATGGGTTTGGGTTTATTGTGTATGGGTTGCTATGTATGGGTTTGCTGTGTTTGGTTTCTGGGAAAAATACAGGGGTTTAGGTTTGCTATGTATAGGTTGCCTGGGTATGTTATAGAAAAGGAAGGCAGAGGTAGTATATCGAATGGCGAAGAGAGGTGGCTCAGCAGGGAAGGAATGGGAAATCTCGTCAAGGATGACTTATTTGTTGGCGAAACGAAGGGCGCCTTCGGCTTAAGTGATTCTCTAAGTTTGCTGTGTTTGTGTATGGGTTTGCTGTGTTTGGTTTCCGGAAAAAATACAGAGCATGAGTTGTAGCAAATTAAACAAGATAAACCATGAAAAAAACACAGCAAATTATATCAAAAGATTTATGTCATTATTATAACTACATATTAGAAATAAAAAGGATGAAAACATAAGATAAATAAGACATTTGAGGAAAAAAAGTTACCTAGAAAAAGAGCTGAGATATGCTTCAATTATTCTGTAAGAGATTTGAGAGAGAGAGAGAGAGAGATAGAGTTAGGGATTTGTATTTTGACAGTACTCGTCATGTTTTTTTTTCAACAAAGGAAATTGTTTTTCTTATAATAAGAAAAGGAGAACACTTTCCTGCCATAAAACATTACGTTTTCATTTGACCGGAAATCAGTTTTCTTGACCAACTTTTCTAATGTTTACCAAACATAGAAAAGTGGGGAAAATGAATTCCTGGAAACAAACAAGTCACTAGTGTCATTTTAGATTTTTAAGGGTATTATTACTATTATACCCCTATCACTTATAATTTATTACAAAAAGATTCTGGGGTGTAATTCATGTATTTACTTATGCCTTTCATTCCTTATTATATTTTTGCTTTTGGGATAGAATTACAATCTTGTCTCTCCTTATATAAAATATTAATTTTATATTTTAAAATTTAAATACAGATTATATTAATTGTAGAATTAATTTTCTTAATAGGATTAGGATTGAATTAAAAATGTTTCGTTCAAAATTTGTTTGTGTTTTGTAATATCCTAATTGGTTTAGGATTTAATTAAAATGTTTAGAAAAAAATAATTTTTCTAAAATAAAAGGAGTTTTTAAGCCGGAAAACTTTTATTTAATAGATCCTAATATAGTTTTTAAGATGTTAATAAGAACTTTAATATGATTAATGTTCTTATTAAAATTTCAAAATTGTTTTTAAGAAAAACATGTATTAAATAAATTTTATTATGTTTGAGAAATTATCAACTATTTTAATAATTATGTACCTTAAAAAGTTGTTTGAAGCAATTAATAGAATTGAGAGGTAAGAAACCTCTAATAAATTGTTTCACTGCAAGAAGACAATGAGTTTCTCGATGAACACCCATGTATTGAGGATGATTGACTATTTAAAAAAATTGGATCAATTAGGATTTTTCATAGACCATTAGTCAAGCGTTGAATTGGTCTTGCAATCCAAGCATAAAAGCCCACTTAGGGCATTAAGAATAAGAGCTTGTCATCATTGTGGCAAGGAAAGCCACTACAGGAGGAGCTACAAAGATTATCTTGCAATCATGAAGGCTAAAAAGCTTATTGAAGCTTCTGCTTCATGTGAGTTTATGATTGAATAAAGATAAAGTGGACTTACGAGTTGGCAATAAATCAAGAGTTGTTGTGTTAACTTTACCAAGTGGGCTGTTGATATTAGAACTTGATAATTGTTATTTTGCTCTAGTACTTTCTAGAAACTTCGTATCCATTTTTTAATGGATTTAAAATTGTTATTAAGAGCAAATATTGTCCCTTCTATAATAATGATTTTTATAGATCTGGTACTTGTACAAATGGTTTGTATATATCTAATCTTGAAATGCTCAAGTTCAATATAAATTGCAAGAAGAACAAATTAGATAATTAATATCCATATTATTTATGGCATTATAGACAAGGTCATATTAATGAAACAAAGATCACCAAGTTACATAAAGAAAGATATTTAATCCTCTTGATTATGAATCATATGAAATTGGTAAATCTTATTTACTAGGTAAGATGACCAAAACACCATTTATTGAAAGAGTGAATGATCTAATGAATTATTAGGTCTAATATGTACAAATGTATATGGATCAATAACAATTCATCCCATAAATGAATATACATGTTTTATCATTGATGACCATATTTGATATGATAATGTGTATTTGATGAAAGTTTGAATCATTTGAAAGGTTCAAAGAATTCAAAAATGAAGTTGAAATACAAATTGAAGAGTATTAAGATATTTTGATCAGATCGAGGTGGTGAATACTTCAACCAAGATTTTTAAGATTATCTAAAATAGAATGAGATTATCTTATAATAGATACCTCCTAAAAGGAGACATTACACTCTATTGGATATGATATAGTCCATTATAAGCTATACAAACCTTCCTCTTTTTTCTAGGGCTATGCCCTATAAAATATTGCGTACTTTTAAAAAAGGGTTCCATCCAAATATATTGATAAGACTCCATATAAGATATGAAATGTTAAGAGACTAATCTTATCATATGTAAAAGATTTGATACATGACGCTTACATGAAGCGTATTATATCTAAAAAGCTATGAGCTAAGTCAGATAAATATAAGTTTGTGGGATATCCAAAAGAAACTATTGGATATTATTTATATCATCCCATTAATTAAAAATACTTGTCTAAAAACATGCTACATTTCTAGAAAAAAAATTGTTCTTTAAAAGAGTAATAAGAAGAAAATAAAACTTGAAGAAGTTCAAGAATCACAAACTGAAATTCAAATGGAACCTAAACCCGAGGCTATAATATTAGATGTACAACCTAAAGCTTAACAAACATAAGATCTCTATAGATATGGTAGGAAATGTCATACACACCAATGAGATATGAACTTTTCATGAAAGCTGAAAATGACAAGTTTCTTATACTTGATGAGTTTACTAATTACATGGAACTAATATTTGCTATTAAATCTAAGAAATGGCTTAAGGCCATGAAATCTAAAATGGATTACATGTACACTAACTAGGTATGGACCTTGGTTGATCCATTTTAAAGGATAAAACCCATTGGATGTTAGCTAGTTTTTAAGAGAAAGATTAGCATGAAAAGCAATGTACAAAGCTGGATTAGTTGCCAAATGTTACAAATAAAAACAAATAAGTTGAATTTAATGAGACCTTCTTGTCAATAACTATGTTAAAATCCATGAAGATTTTACTTGTTATAGCTACATACTATGATTATGAGATTTGATAAATAAATATAAAAATTATATTCCTGAATAAGAATCTTTAAGAAGATGTGTATATGACACAACTTGAAAGTTTTGAATCTAAAAAATTTGCCAACAAAGTATGTAATCTATCAAAACTCATTTATGGACTTAAGCAAGCTTCAAGGAGTTAAAATATCTATTTTAATAAGATAATTAAATAGTTTGATTTTATAAAAAAACACGGATGAGGCTTGTGTTTATAAAAAGGTTAGTAGAAGTGGAGTTGTTTTCCTAATATTATATGTAAAAGTCATATTATTAATAGGAAATGACGTTTCTTTACTCTAGCTAGTAAATATATGGTTTTCCAAGAATTTTTCAAAGAAAGATATGAGAGAAACAACCCATATACTAGGAATAAAGATCTATAAAGATAGATCCAAAAATGTTGTTTGTATTGTCTAAATCCACGTACATAGACAAAATGCTAAAATTATTTAGTATGAAAGGATATTTACCTATTTCATATATGATACATCTCTATAACGATATGTGCCCTAAAACACAAATTTAGAGAGATAAGAAGAAAATGATTCCACATACTACGGATATAAGATCTATAATATATGTGATATTATGTACAAGACCAGATGTATCTTATACTTTGAGCATAAAGGGTAATTTAATTCTAGTGAGAGTCACTAAAAGATAGTTAAAAGTATTCTTAAATACTTAAGAAGAATTAAGATTTTTTTTTTGTCTATGAATGGGATGAACTAGTAGTTCATAGTTATTTAAATGCTAGTTTTCAATAAGATATTGAAAATAGAAAATCCAATGTGGTTATATTTTACTATAAATAATGGTGTTGTAAGTTAGAAGAGTTTCAAATAAATACCAAAATAGATTCTATAACTAAAGTTAAGTACACCTTTATGTTTGAGGGAATAAAAGAGGATGTTTGGATCAAGAAGTTAATCACTAAACTAGTTATAGTTCATAGCATTGTTAATCTAGTAGCCCTGTAATGTGATAACAATGGAGCCATTGCACAAACAAAGAAACCAAAGTCTCATTAATGATCTAAAAATATCCTTAGACAAGTCCTATTGATTGGAGAATTATAAAAAGGAAAGATGTAAAGACAGAGCGAGTATCTATCGTCAACAATTTGATTAAAAGACCTATTTTCATCAAATTTAAACTAGGCCATATCGAATTTTGTTAAACTTCATGTCCTTATATGTCTTTCATCATGTATTCCTTTAATCTGTTTTAATTCGTGATTCTATTTGTTTTATTTTTTTAGGTATTTTTCATAACTCATTTTATTTTAATTTTTTTCCACCTCTATCATCTTCCCCTTAATTTAAATATTCACCTTACTTAGTTAATATAATTTTTCCCTTATTAATTATATAAATTTTTCCCATAGGTTTAGAATGAGAATTCATAGGGTGAAGGTCTTGTGGTGAGGAGTAATCAGGAATTTGAGAGAAACAAGTTTAGAAGCAGATCAAGTAATAACAAAGCTCGGTCTAAATTTAGAAAGCGGAAGGACATGCAATGTTATAAGTGTGGGAAAAACAGGCACATAAAACTAGAATTTTTGGAGAAAAAAAAGGATGCTGAGAATAAATAGGGTTTATCAAAATATGTGAATGTAGTGATAAAAGAAGACTCAAAGAGCGATGATGGGGATATAATTTATGTTTCATCCAATTTAGATCATCTCACAGATTCTTGGATACTCGATTTGTCATGCTTTTATCACATGGCACCCAATAAAGATTGATTTGACACCTTCAAACTAGTAAATTCTAGTTCTATTATGATGGGTAATGATGCTTTATGCAAAGTTGTTGGAATGAGGAATGTAAAAATTAAAATGTTTAATGATGTTATTATAATTTTGTGTGATGTTAGACATATATCATATTTAAGGAAGAATATGATTTTATTGGGCACTTTAGATCATAATGGTTTTAGTTTCAAGTTTGAAAGTAAAGTAATAAAGGTATTATAACAATGATGAAACGGTAAAATTTAGCATGAAATATTTATAGATTGATAGGTGTCATATTTGTAGGTAGAGGTGTAGCTGCATAATCTGAGTCAAATAGCACAATCTTGTTGTATATGTGATTAGGCTATATGGATGAACATGAGATGATGGAGCTTTATAAGAAGAATCTATTGAAGGATGTCAAAACAAGCAAGCTTAGTTTTTGCAGGTATTGTGTTATTGGAAAATAAAATAAGATGTAGTTCAACACATAAGACAAAAAAATTATTGACTATGTTAATACAGATGTTTAGGATTCAGTAAAGGTAGCATCACGAGGAAGACATATGTATGTCAAGATTTTCGTTGATGACTACTCACAAAAGGTTTGGGCTTACTTCATGTGATACAAGTCATAAAAATTTGTCAAGTTCAGGTGTGTAAAGCTGAAGTAGAAAACTAGACAATGAGGAACATCAAATGCCTCAAGTCAGACATTGGTACTAAGTACACAAATTCAAAGTTCATGGAGTTGTGTGAGCGGCATGGAATCAAGAGACATTTTACAGTACGTAAAACACCACAACAAAACATTATAGCAAAAAGGATGAACATAATAATAATTGAAAAGGCAAGGTGTCTCAGGATGAATGCAGGGCTTGCTAAGAACTTTTAGGTAGAAGCAATGAATATGAGATGCTTTTTGATTAAAAGATCATTTATAGTAGCACTAGATATGAAAATAGAAGAAGAGGTATGGACAAACAGTACAATAGACTACTGTGGTATGAGAATGTTTGGATTTTCAGCCTATGTGCATGTTTCTAGTGAAGAGAGGTCGAAGCTTGATGTGAAATATAGATAATGTATATTTTTAGGGTATCAAAAAAGGCTTCAAAATCTAGGATCTAAAGGCAAACACGATGGTGATGAGTAGAGATATATTTTTTTATATATAAAAAAGCCATGTTGCAATGTACTTAAGAAGAAAAGAAATATATACCAAAAAATTATAGCAGCAATGAGCATGAGGTTTAGGAGGAGGTAAAGACTCATGATAGAGAAGACAATACTTAGAATGTAGGGATTTCTAATTCAAAAGGTCATAAACATGCCAATATAGTTATAAACCAGATGTATTATCAAGCCATCTACGAAGTATGGTTTTGAAGATTTGGTTTCTTTTGCGTTCATTATTAGTAGCAAGGATCCTACTACTTTTAAGGAGGCATAACATAACCATGAGAAAAGAAATGGATGGGTACCATGGAGGAAAAAAATATAGTCTTTACATAAGAACCAAACATGGGAGTTGATAAAGCTTTTAAAGAAGAAGAGGGTGATATGATATAAATGAGTGTATAAGAAGAAAGAATCAATATAAAAAGGGTGGGAAGTTCAAGGCTCGTCTAGTAGCAAATGGTTACTCTTAAGGGAAAGGGATCTACCATGATAAGATATTTACCCTTGAGATCAAACACACTTCCATTAGGGTAGTGTTAGGTTTGATAACACTTTATGATATGTAGTTAGAGCTGATAGATGTCAAGATAATTTTTCTCCATAGTGATTTGAAAGAGCATGTTTATAAGGTACAACCAGAGGGGTTTAGTCCACCTAAAAAGGAACACTTATTCTATAAGTTGAGGAAATCACTTTATAGGACGAAGCAGTCTCTAAGGTAAAGCAAATGATTTGACTGATACATGATCTAGATTGGCTATAAAAAATACGAGCATGAATGTTGTGCTTATGTAAAGTGCATTGATGATGATTCATTTATTTTTTTTTGTTGTTTTATATGGATGGTATGTTAATTGTTGCAAAGAGTATTTGTGAGGTCAACAAGTTGAAGACTTTGTTAAGTAGAGAACTTGACATAAAGGATTTGATGCTTGAGAAGACAAAGAGAGGGCTAAGTTTAGAAAAGAGATGCTGGTTGAATTCAAATCAGAACACCATTTGGTTATTGGATCATAACTAGAGCTGTAAAACTTGGATTTAGGTCTGGTTTATATGTATGGAAAGCTAAGACATAGGCCTAAAACTTTCATGAGAGTCCAAGATTTAAAAGTGCCATTTTCGAGTTCAAATGGCAGCAACAACGGAGAAGTTAGAATCTGTCCTGCAGCCTAGACACTATTCAATGTTCAATCCATATCTCGAGTTCTAGAAATCCAAATGTATCGATTCTTGTTTTGTTAGAAAACTGAGATAATTTTCCAGAACTTTCATGAGGACTATCTGTTCAAATTCTGATGTTAGCAATTGCATTTTGTTCAGACAAGAAGATAAGGATTGTCACCAAGTCAAGAAGTGGCCACCCACTCAACAATTAGTCATCAAATCAATAGTTCCGAATTTTGGCCTATAAAAGGAGGTATTTTCCATGCATTTAGGCATCTTGGTTTTCAGATCAAGATCATGTTCTTGCTCTCTCTCTTTATATTTTTGTAATGCTTAAATTTTGTTTATATTAATCTCTTGTTTATGCTTTTCATTTCCTTTCCTTTACTTAGTTAACTTATATTTACTTAGTTAACTTATATCTTATTTATGTTCTTATCTTGTTTATTTATGTTTCTCTCTTCATTATGTTTAACTAAGTTTATTATGTCAAGGTGAAAAGGTTACATTGTGTAAGAATAAGAATAGTATAAACTCAATATGGACTTCAATGTTTGATACTAACATGTTTTGTATTTGTTATTTTATTCACTTTTAATACTTTGCTTGTTAAATGGTTGATGCATCCATATTATTTGATAGTTTCACCCACATTTAACTAGTGTTTTGCCTATGTTTTATATATAAAATGCCTTGATATTCTTTGTTTTATGTTTTGAAGGCACTTTTGGATGAAAGATGCAAAAAGGAGTAAATTGGAGATAATTGGCAGATTTGACCTTCAGTTGATGTTTTGTGCAGAGCGTGAGTTGTAGAGGTTGAAATGAAGTGATTATAGTGGCATTAAAAAGCTAACATCCATACCTTTCTGGACATCGAAGGTAAGAAAATAAAATAAGGAAGAGCATGGAAATCACAGCCTTTAAAGTCAAATCTCGCAATCTACCAATGTTGACCTTCATCCATTTCGACTTTAATATCTGGAGCTAAAGAAGTCCAATTGATGCAAACTCAATTGTTTTGGATTCATGACTCAAAGATCTATAAAATCTCCAAATTTAAGCTAAAAAATATGTCATGTGAGGGAGATATGATTTTTCAAAGATGACAATTGAATTCTGCCAGCAAACAGGTTTCGTGAAGAAACGAGTCCAAATTATGTTCTAAAGCATCTAAACTGATATCCAAATTTTTATTTCAGCAATTTAGCTCCTCTAAGTCAAAGCTTGAAGATTTCATGCAAGGCTATTTCTCATTTTTTAGGAAAATAGTTATTGAAGTACTTAAATGTAAACAGTCTACTTAAGGGAGGACTATTTTGTAAAATAGAGACTAGGGTTTCCTAGGATATAAAAAGAATGAGAGAAGAGAAGGGGGGCAGCCAACCAAGAGGAGAAAAACACCCCTTCCTCTAAGAAACTCAAAATTATACATTCTTCCTTCTTTTTGATTAGTTGTTCAACAAACATGCAAGGCTAAACACTTTTTCTTGATTGCAAGGACATGGAAACCTTCGGATTTGAAAAACTGTGAGATTTATTTTACCTTTTCTTTCCAGTTTATATGATGAATATGTTTGTTCTCCTATGCTTATTTTTTCTATGATTGTTTATTTTAATTGCTAGAGTGGACTCTAAGTTATATTGTAGACAATCTATTGCTAAGTTTGATATCAAAACCGGAGTTATGGTATATGAACTTGTGAAGCAACTGAGTTTAATAATTATGGCGGATCTACGTTATTAATCTTAGGGAGAACATTTAATCAAATCAAATATAGACCGCGAACAGTTATGTTTTCTTGATTAATCAACTTATCTAGTTCTTAAGGCTGCCGTTGAATTAAATTACTAGTGCGGACACTGTGATTGTTTGATGGTTAGGGTTAGTTATACGGCGGATCTGTTAACTAACCAATGTTAAGAAGAGATAAATATTCAGAATATAAACTGATGTTTCATTTTCATGATCAGTTCTGATTTCTGTAGGTGGATGTGTGCTTGCAACCAAGGTTTGTTTTCTTGATAATTTTCTAATTTTATTAAATTTTGTTTGATAGTTTTCTGTTTTCTTTTGCTTTAGCCTAGATAATGTCCAAACCCCCCCTCAAATTGCATATCATATAGCATAAAAATCTGACTTGAATCTTCCTCGTGTGATCGACTCCTTGCTTGCTCTATACTATCTTGTGTGTTGTGTTTAAAGCTAAGGTAATTAATTTGTGCGACCGTGACATCACAACAATGGTTAATCTAAATTTATGTTGTATAACCCTTGGTACAACAAATACTTAGCACTTTCATAACTCAATCGTATGGTATAATCGACACCTATGCTATAAAAGGAACTTGATTTGTTGTTAACATAAGTTATAATCATAAATACATGACAACATTTACAAGTATTAGCATTATTCGAATAAGATAACTAATATGATCATGTTAACATAAGTCATTCTTCCTTTTCTTTTCTTTTTATAGTAGGGTTTTTGCATGTTTTTACTATTCAAGTGTAAAAATAATGAACATGTTACTATTCATGTATGGACACTATTCATTCATATATTTTTATTTTATTTTTATTGACTTCACATTCATGTTAGCTTTGTTTCATAAAATTATACTATTGCCTCTTTATGTATATATATTAATGTAGAAATTCATTTTTAGAAGTAGGTTACTATTCACCCATGTATTTTGTTATTTTATTTTGATTTTATATTATTTTTATTGGTTTGTTATTAGCGTTAATTTCATTTCATAAAACTATATTTTTGTCATTTCATGTATATGTGTGTGGGTGTAAATATTTATTTATGAAAAAAGAACAAAAACAATGTCGACGAGTTTTCATCGAGTTAGTATCATGTTTTGCTATTAAGTTTGGGTTTTAACATCTTGGTCAATATGTCTCTTAGCTTTTAGGGATCAACGGAGGGCTAGCACATGTTTTTTTTTTTTTTTAACCTTAAAACAAGTTTAGTAATGAGTCAATGCATTTTCATCAAGTTAGTGTCATGTTTTGAAAACTTAGATTTTAATGGTTAGAACAGCTTGTCTTATAGTTTTAGGGGCTAGTGTCAGCTTAGCACCACGTTTTGATAAAATAAAAATAAGGTCAATAATAAGTCCATGAATCTCCTCGAAGTAGGGACTAACTTAGGATGAGCGTAATATTCTTTTTAATTATTTTAGTTTTGTCACATTCGGACACGCAACGACCTTAAAAATTTCCAAAGAAAAAGAACAAATATCTGACATTTTATTTTTGACGGAAAGTGTCTAGTTCAATGAGTCATCACCTAGTATAATGATCACTAGAAACCCTAACTGATCAACAGAGATTATATGGTACGAGACTGGTTACGCAAAAGGAAAGATGTTATCATCCCTTGAGCGTCATACTCGAGGCAGACTGCATTGCTGCTTTTGTCTAAAATTGCTAAGAATTTGTTCTTTTTTTTATTCTTCTTATCATGTTCCTGACTCTGCACGTCAATGAATAGTTCATTCGAATATTTCCAACTCTAGCATTGATAAATATTGCACAAACCTAAAAAAATGCAATGTTCCTAACTCTGACGTCAATGAATAAGTTCGCAAAAAATTAAACTTGAAGAAGAATTTTCCTATGCCATTTTCCTTTTGTTTATCCTTTTATTATTATTTACTATTTTTAGACAGAAATAAAAGAAACGCTGCACAACATATTTTGCATTTTATAGTAATGGTCCACAAATTGAGCACATAACAGAAAAAATACAAAACGCAAAGAGAAAAAAAATAAAACAAAGCGCGAGGGCCCCCCAAATAAATCAATGAAGATCCCCAAATATTTTTGGATTTTTCTGATATTAAAAGGGGGCTCATTTGACCAGATATCAAAGTAGAAGAGGGATAAAATATATGGAAAAGGCATAAGGATGTGTTTTGCCAAACACACCTTTAACCCAAAATAGATTGGGCTTGAGGGCTTGGGGGGGTTGGGTCTGGACCCAGATGGCTCGGCTACCGACCCAAGCGAGTGACCTGGCTAAGCATAGCAACACGTGTGTGCTGATTCACACGTGTTGCTACAGTGTTCAGTGAATTAAAACTCATTTGAAGTGCAATGTGAATTAAAATGAAGAATGAGGCAAAGCAGGAGGAGATGAAGAAACTTACTTAGTTGCTGAAGGCTGGAGACGAAATGTGCTGGTAGGTCGATGCTTCTATTGAGGGAAAGAATCTCGAATGATTAGATGATATGCTGTAATCAATGGGATTGGATTTTTATCTCCTATAATAGCTCCTAAAATATCTCCTAGTATAGTGGATCTAATTGTATATATATATTGTACATATGTTGTTCTTGTTAATTATGAAATATACAGAGAATCAATTATATTTCTATTCTCTCTTTATGGTATCAAGGTGTAGTTCTAAGAAGCCAGAAATACCTCATGTTAGGTGACAAAGATCAAAGGTTCCTTGAACAAAACAGGAGCTCAATGTCTTTCAGGACCTCAGATTTATGGGAGAACTCCAACCATCCACTCTTCCTCCATCATGCAGACCAACCAGGGGCCGTCCTCGTCTCACAAATGCTGATGGAAGATAATTACACAACATGGGTGCAGTCAATGAGCATGGCACTTACTATAAAAAACAAAAAGGGGTTTGTAGATGGAACCCTCAGGAGACCGACCCACAACTCTAATGAGCAACAACAATGGGACCGATGTGATATCCTTGTAAGAACATGGCTACTTGGATCCATGTCGAAAGATATCTCAGGCAGTGTCATCCATTGCAAGGATGCAAGAGGTATATGGTTGGAATTGAAAGAAAGATTTTCTCAGACTAACACAGTTTCCTTGTTTCATATAGAAAATGCCATTCATGACTGTGAACAAGGCATAAACTCAGTCACAACATTTTTCACAAAACTCAAATGCCTATGGGATGAGAAGGATGCACTTAATTCTTTTCCTCCTTGTAATTGTGAGGTAGCTACCACGGTCAAAACCTTCTTGGAGACGCAGAAGACCATGAAATTTTTAATGGGGCTCAACGAAAGCTTTGCACAGACTCGAAGCAATATCATAAGTATGGATCCCCTTCCAAATCTGAACAAAGCTTATGCCATGGTTTTACGCCATGAGAAGCATGCAGAAACCTTCACTGGAAAATTGAATACACCACCAGAAGCATCTGCATTCACAATAAAGAAAGTGACCTGTGATTTTGCATCAACAAATGAAGAAATCAAATTTTGTGAAAAATGCAATATGAACAATCACAACACCAAGAATTGCAGAGCTCACCTCAAATGCACATATTGCAATGGAAAAGGTCATACCTATGATTATTGTCGAAGGAGAAGGAATGCTACTGCAGGTGGACAAGGAAGATCAAAGGCCAATCACGTAGCTCCTCAAAATTACAGCAAGGAAGATTTGCCAGAATTCCCTTTTTCACGAGAAGAATGTCGTCAACTTCTCAGCCAACTTTTAGCAAACACAAAGTCTGCATCAGCCAACCTAGTCGGTAACATTCCAAATTATGAGGAACTCTCAGGTAAATCACACCAATTTTCCCAAAGTGCTACATAAATTACATGGATACTAGATAACGATGCCAGTGATCACATTGTCTGTAGCCCAACTTTCCTTACCTCATTTAAACCAGTCTATAATCGTTGGGTCAAACTTCCCAATGGCAATTCCACACCGGTCACCCATATTGGCACGATAGCCTTCTCTCAACACTTTGTTCTTCATAAAGTGCTTTGCGTCCCACTTTTCTATCTCAATTTAATTTCTGTGAGCAAGTTGGCATTTGACTCATTCTATATTACTATTTTTCTTAGACAAGTTTGCTTTATATAGGACCTACGATTGGGGAAGACGATTGGGACGGGCACTGAGAAGGAGGGTCTGTACTGCCTCAATTTGTCATCGACAGCAACACGCAATGCAGTATACATCAACACAGACAACTTGTGGCATCAAAGACTTGGTCACCCCTCAACTAAAATATCTTCATTATTTTCGTTTCTTGCCAATAAAGCATGTATTTCCAGAAATTGCTATATCTGTCCTTTAGCCAAACTCACTAGGCAGCCTTTTCCATTGAGCACTACACGTAGTGCATCCTGTTTTGATTTAATTCACATTGACATTTGGGGTGGTTATCATGTTCCATCTTCCACTGGTGCAAAATATTTTTTTTACCATTGTTGATGATCATTCACGAAGCACATGGGTATATTTGATGAAACACAAATCTGAGGCACGAACTTTACTCATTCATTTTATTCAAATGGTTGCAAATTAGTTTAGCAAGAGTATTAAGGTCATACGTAGTGATAATGGCTCGGAATTTAAAATCCTAAATTTTATTCATCTAAAGGCATTATTCACCAAACCAGTTGCGTCAACACACCACAACAAAATGGTGTGGCTGAGCGCAAACATAGACATTTGCTAAACGTTTCAAGAGCCCTACTTTTTCAAGCGACTCTTCCAAAACACTTTTGGGGGGATGCCATACTCACTGCCGCTTACTTGATCAATAGGACACTGACTCCGATCCTTAAAGGGAAAACACCATTTGAATGCCTTTTTCACACAAAACCAAGTTACTCTCATTTAAAGGTTTTTGGATGTCAATGTTTCGTGTCCACACACCCCACTCGTCCCAGCAAATTTGATCCTAGGGCTCATGAATGTGTTTTCATCGGGTATCCACATGACCAGAAAGGGTATAAGCTTTACAATTTAACAACTAAAAACATTCTTGTTTCAAGAGATGCGATTTTCTTTGAGCATGTGTTTCCATTTAAACCAAGTCCTGTTCCTCACTCCCGATCTCATTCACTAAATCTCATCCCCACAATTTCTCATACACCTTCCATGCATACCTCCATCCCTATCATATATCCTCCAACTTCCCAATCTTTCGTTGTTCCTTACTTTCCTCATACTATCCTATCACTAGATTTAATTTCTAGTCAACCGACAGACAACAATCCCTCCATCCCTTCTGCCTATAATAACACACCAGACGCACCTCTTCCTCTCATCTCCTCACCCCTACCAACCCAACTATTACCCCCAAACCCACGCCGATCTTCTCGAGCCACAAAACTTCCTACTGCATTGCAGGGTTTTCATATTGATGCAACCCTCCCCTCACACCCTGATCGATCAGGCTCTTCGACCAAGGTCCTTTCTCCAGGTCAAGCTCATAGTCTTTCCAATGTCCTCATTTATGCTAATTTCTCTTCCCCTTACAGAACATTTACTGATAATATGACAATTCCTAGACAGCCTCTCTCTTTTTCTTAGGCAATTTAGGACCCCAAATTGAGAGACGCCATGCAGCAAGAAGTCCAAGCACTTCATGCTAATGAGACTTGGAGTTTGGTTCCCCCTCCAACTCACAAACACCCCATTGGTTGTAAATGGGTTTTTAAAATCAAGTATAATCCCGACGGCACAATTGACCATTACAAAGCCAGGTTGGTAGCCAAGGGATTCAGTCAAGTTGAAGGGATTGATTACCGGGAAACTTTTGCGCCGGTTGCTAAGCTCACCACAGTTCGCGTCTTACTCAGTCTTGCAGCCATGCAGAATTGGCATCTTCATCAATTGGACGTCAATAATACGTTTCTTGATGGAGACCTTGATGAAGAAGTTTACATGTAGCTCCCTCCTGGCTTTAGACGAAAGGGGGAGCATTGGGTTTGCAAACTACATAAATCATTGTATGGCCTGAAGCAAGCTTTACGACAATGGTTTCTTAAACTTTCCTCAGCACTTAAATCAGTTGGCTTCACACAATCATGGTCTGATTATTCCTTATTCATTCGAAACCATCAAGGGATCTTCACA